>VAOZ01004528.1_pt1 | contig 20840 bp, 21 predicted proteins | sample 3394041 | NCBI WGS metagenome assembly VAOZ01 (sample SAMN08290431, study PRJNA428436) | hydrothermal vent metagenome | isolation source: Deep-sea hydrothermal vent chimney | place: Indian Ocean: Southwest Indian Ridge
CCCAATGCCTATAAAAAACTCATCCAGAAGAACTCCCCGAAGAGGGTCGCTTGTAGCTTATATCAAACAGGCGTTTGTCCAATTCCCGCTGAACCAGCACAGTTGTCAGGCAAGGATATGGTGGCACCAGCGGGAACCCAGCCGGTAAACAGAGAACACAAACACGAGCCTACACAGTCAGAGAAACCGGTCTACTCGACAAACTCGTGAGCGGCGATCGGCTTCCCCACTTTGGCCCATTTCCGAACTGGAATTTTGATCCATAGAACCACCATGCATCTCATTCCATCCCGAAAATGAACTCAAAGTGGGATTGCCGCTCATCCACCCAGAGTTTTGCAATTGGCTCTGAAGCAAAATAATACATGGTGATGGTAAAATTCGGCTCATATGATACATGATTGGCGTTCTTGACCTATAAATACCATTGTGAATATACGGGTAATCACCCGATCTTCAGGTTGATGAATAGTTCAAGTTAGCACCAAACCTAACGGAAAGCAGGTGGCTATCCACCTCAAGTGAATGTACAGCAGAGTTGGGACTTGATCGGCTGCGGAGAAGGGAAAAGTAAAGGTGCATCGCATCAGATTTCAAGGCAGTGTACACGCTTTGAGGCAGTGGGAGGCAAATCTGAATCAAGCCAACATGAACCGCGATAACCGCACTCGGTTAATCCGATTTTCGATTGATTCGATTGAGGGGAATATTGTCCCGGATCGACCGGGAAGCAGCCCCCCTCCGAGCGCGTAAACGAAACCCTGGAGCATGCGTGTCAAACGCTCTTCCGCGCAACGGGAATATGCCCGTCTTGCGCCGAACTATGATGTGCGGTGGTCCACATACATTGAAGCTACAGTCCGCGAAACAATGAAACGATTGCATCTGAAACCGAACCAACGCTTACTGGATGTCGGCTGTGGTACGGGCTCTCTCCTGGAGAGAATCATCAGGTTCTTTCCTGATACACATGCCACGGGCATGGATCCATCGCCGGAAATGCTGGACATGGCTCGCGGGAAGTATCTGGATGGCGTTGATTTCAAGGCAGGATGGGCTGAATCCCTGCCCTTCCACGACGACAGCTTCGATGTTGTGGTTTCATGCAATACATTCCATTATTGGAGGCAACCGGCAAGAGCGCTGGATGAAATTGCGCGTGTCCTGCGGCCGGAAGGGCAACTCCTGATCACGGACTGGTGCGATGATTACCTCGCTTGCCATATTTGCGATCTGTACCTGCGTGTCTTTAATCGTGCCCATTTCAGAACGTACGGTGCAAGGGAATGCGAAGCACTGATTGCAGCGGCAGGGTTTCGTAATATCGGGATCGAACGATACAAGATCAGTTGGTTGTGGGGCATGATGACAATCACTGCTCATGAGTTTTGCAAGAGGTTCACATTATAGAGCGAATAACTACTATGCCGACCAAAATGTGGTTTTATCATCCCATGCACGCATCCTGGGAAGTTATGTGAGCCATGCAGGCTAACGACAGTACCCTGGTTCTTGCCGGAGACATCGGTGCCACCAAAACGAACATGGCCATTTATGCAATGGCCGACGGTGAACCGTCGGCCATTTCGGAGTGCAGCTACCTCAATCATGATCATACGGGTATCGAAGAAATCGTGCGTATGTTCCTGGAAGATACAGAGCGTTCGCCACGCACTTCCTGTTTCGGTGTCGCTGGCACCGTCAAGGGAGGGATATGCGACATGCCCAATCTCGGCTGGCATCTGGATGAAGGAGCGCTAACCGGCTTGCTCGGCATGCGTCAGATCAAAATCCTGAACGATCTTGAGGCTACAGCCTACGGCATCGCCACCTTGAGGCCGGATCAGCTTGTCACCCTCAACGAGGGAGAACAGGGAAAATCTGGCAACATGGCCTTAATCGCCTCCGGTACGGGCTTGGGTGAGGCCATCCTGTTCCCGACGGGAACAGGATACAGAGCCTCCGCTTCCGAAGGCGGACACGTGGATTATGCACCGCGCAACGACGAGGAAATCGAACTTTTCCGTTATCTGTGTAAGCGATACGGGCGCATCAGCTATGAACGGCTGGTATCCGGCCCGGGTTTATACAATATCTACAACTTTCTTAAAAATACGGGTCGTTTTTCTGAGCCTGCATGGCTGATAAAGCGCCTTACCCGGAAAATTGATACCAGCGCCGTGATCGCCCGGGCCGCCCTGAATCATGAAGCCGATATTTGTGTTGCCGCGCTGGAGCAATTCATTTCCATTTATGGCGCGGAGGCGGGTAATCTCGCGCTCAAGGCACTGGCCACCGGTGGAATCTACATTGGTGGAGGCATCGCTCCCAAGATTTTACCGAAATTTTTCGAGGGCGGATTCATGTTCGCCTTTCTTGATAAGGGGCGCTTTTCCGATCTGCTTGCCCACATCCCTGTCCGGATAATTACGGATCCGAAAACAGCCTTGCGCGGTGCTGCCGCTTATATGCTTTCGAGGATGGATACGGCGTGATGATGACGCAGGGCCGGATTCTTGAGAGGAAGGGCGTAACCGCGCTTACGGACGCCTGATCGAGAATTCGTTGCGCCTGTCTGCGTGCATCGCACAGGCAGGGGCAAAGAAACACGTTGAGGGCGCGGTGGCATTTGTGAATAATGCGAGCTTAAAATATGGATAAAATTTCAATATGCGAAGGGTACGCAACGGGTGGAAAAAATGGCACTGGTATTTTCAGGCTGGAATGCCGATGATACGGACAGCTGGCGGAACGGAAGCAGGCTCTGCGGGAGCGCAACCTGTCAGGGACAGTCGGCTGTCGACAGAATGTAGGCGGGGGCTGGCGTCTTGGTGGCATCCTCAGGCCTGAAATACTGTTCTCAAGTTTCCCGTGCCTCTTAAAACTCAATTTTTCTTCATGGGGAGCTGTCTCTTACATCAACGTTGTGTTTGTCCGATCCACGCCGAACCGGCACGGAGCTGACGTATATGACTTGAAACAGGAGCACCCCATATGTACGAAGATGAACACAATGTTAAAAGACCGCAAATGGACAGGAGAAATATCATGAGCTTATCAGTTTGGGATCCATTCCGTGAAATGGAAAATCTGCTGGATAGATACGGCAGATCGGCAAGAAACACATTGGCAAAAAGTGACGATAAAACCTTTAAGGTCGGGGACTGGATGCCTGTCGTCGATATTGATGAAACAGAAGATGTTTTTGTCGTTAAAGCTGAGCTGCCAGGCGTTGAAAAGGATGACGTAACCGTAAATATCGACAATGGTATTTTAACAATCAAAGGTGAAAAGAAAATTGAAACCGAGGATAAAAAACACCATCGGGTCGAATGCACTTATGGTTCTTTTGTAAGAAGCTTCACTCTACCTCAGGAAATCAAAGCCGAAAAGATTGAAGCTGAATATAAAAATGGTGTTCTCACTTTGACCATTCCAAAATCAGAGGAAGTAAAGCCACAACAAATTGAAGTGAAAGTTAAATAAAAACGAGCCCCTTGCAAAACACTGCGTAAATGAGTGGCAATCCCGTTTTGAGTCCGTTTTAGGAGGGAATGCTGAACAAGCATGATTTGTTTACAGCTCTGTCGTTCGAGTCACCTTCCATGCGGAACCGGAGGAAAAGGCTGAGTTATGATGTCGGATTTCCAATGGTAAGTGTGTTTGACCATGGATGATATTGAGGTGAACATCCGTAAACTTCGGTATCGACTCAAACGGCAGGGCATGCTGGAGCTGGACACATGGCTGTCGCATCTGGAGCCTGTGCTGGCACACGATAATAAGGCGCTTAACAGTGCACTGGCTCAGTTGATGGATTGTGAACCCGATCAACTATTGGCGATGATGCAGGGGCGATCTTCCATACCTGAGGCGTTGCGCCCCTGGCTGGCGAAACAGTGATGGCAAGAACCATTGTCTCTCTTGTTCCCGCCTTGATGGCCGGACTCTCGGCCTGCGCACCGTTACCCCATGAATCGAAGAGTGCCCATGTCGCTGATGTCCCTCTGGTGATTCAGCCCGTTGAAATGGATATGGGCGACGTGATGGAAGGCAAGGAGGCCAGCGCCACACTTTTTTTGCGGAACACGGGGGCGTTTCCCGTGCATGTAGAGAAAGTGGAAACATCTTGTGGCTGCACGACGGTTAGTCCGGGAACAAGGGAACTACCGCCCGGCGCGTTTACGCCACTCCATGTCCGGGTGGATACCACAGCGAAACGAGGACGTGTTAAAAAAAAGATCACCGTGTTTGATAGCAGGGGACGGGAAACGCAAGCTTGGCTGATATTGCATGTAACACCCAATCCACACATGAGCGCGATGCAGGGGAAAGGGATCTTTTCTGGTAAATGCGCATCCTGTCATTTTGAGCCCGTCGAAGGGAAGGTGACAGGAATATCAATCTATAAAGCGATCTGCGCCATGTGCCATGGCGAGGCAGGCAAGGGAGCCTATGCACCCGCCTTGCGAGGACGGGATGCGGCATTCATGGCCTCCGTGCTGAGCAAGGGGTTAGGGCAACACATGCCTTCGTTTTCAAGAAAAAAAGATGGGCCATTGAGCTATGCGCAGATTGCAAGCGTAGCGAAGTGGCTATCGAAACTGGACAACTAGCCTGAACTGTTCATAAATGCTGTCCTCGCAAAAAGGCTGTCCATGGCCTTTTTGCGCCACGGAAAGTGGAAAGTATAATTTTTAGCTCCTCTTACAAATCAATGAGTTACGATATAAGGCATTGATTTTCGCGTCCTTCCGTGGGCGCAACGATGGCTTTTTGTGAAGCCATCGTATATAAATGCGCCCATGAAACAAAACACCGTGATTGCCCCCTCCATCTTATCCGCCGATTTTACTGATCTGGGCGCTGAAATACGTGCCATTGACGAGGGGGGCTGTGACTGGATCCACTTTGATGTGATGGATGGCTCCTTTGTACCACCGATTACCATTGGCGACAATATATGTAAGGCCATTCGTCCACACACGGGAAAACCGATTGATGTCCATCTGATGGTCAACCATCCGGACACTCAGGTGGAGGCATTTGCCAGTGCGGGAGCGGATTACATTACCGTGCATCAGGAGGTGAGCTATCACCTTGAGCGCAGTCTCCAGTTCATTCGATCCCTTGGTAAAAAAGCGGGCGTAAGCCTGAATCCGGCTACGCCGATATCCATGCTTTCGCATGTGTTGCATTGCATGGATCTGGTGTTGCTAATGAGCGTGAATCCCGGTTACGGCGGGCAGAAGTATATCCATGCGGTGACCGGCAAGATCCGTGAGGCGCGCAGGATGCTGGATGATGCGGGTTGTGATGCGCGGCTGGAAGTGGATGGCGGTGTCAACGTGGAGACCATGGCGGAAGTGGCTGCCGCAGGCGCTGATACATTCGTCGCGGGTTCTGCGGTATATGGCAAGCCGGACTATGCCGCCGCGATTACCGAATTACGCGGACTGGCGGACCGGGCATAGGACGAGCGGGCCGCAGGGCAGAAAATCTCCACGGTTCTCAGGGGTGTAATACCGTCAAGGGAGCGGCTACGCTGTGCCGTTTCCGCGCCTGCCTGATCGTCGGGAGATGGTACTGCTGAGAAGTTCTTGCCCAGCATAGCCGACGCAAGCATTGTTCGGTGTTCTGGCATATAAATGGGAGGGTTTTCAATATGTGGCAAGGAATGAAAACACCCCGGTCATTGAAGTTCAGGCATATGTTATTACTGATTACCATGGGGTTGCTGCTTCCCATTGGCGCGTGGGCGGATGATGTCAGCGATGCCCCGCAACCGATTGATTTCCCGCATGCCAGGCATGCTGGCAAGTTCAAGATTAATTGTATGTATTGCCATACTTACGCCCGCCGCAGCAAGGTTGCGGGTATCCCCCCCGTGGCGAAATGCATTGGCTGTCATCTCTATCTTCCTTCAGTGCGCAACAAACCCGGCATCAAAAAATTATTTTCGTACTGGAAACAGAAAAAACCCATTCCGTGGCGCAAGGTTCACGATCTACCGGATTTTGTCTATTTCACACATAAACGTCATATTCAGCGTTTTATTTTCAAGGATGGTCGCCCCACGCAACAGGTTTGTGGTATGTGCCATGGCGATGTTAAAACATTTACGGTTGACCGCAAGATCAGGCCGCTGACCATGGGTTGGTGCCTGAGCTGTCACAAACAGTTCCAGGGAACCTCGGATATCGGCAAGCCCGCACCGGCTCAGCGCTGGATGATCCCGGTAGCCGCCACGGATAAGCCTGTGATGCAGGTGAAACATCCACAGCCTGCCGTGCTGGATCCGGAACATCCTGCGACGATGAAGTTGTCGCAGATTGATCAACTATCGAGGCGATTGCCAAAAGCAGTGCGCGACCATCTGGTACATGCGCCGCATGATTGCTGGAAATGCCATATTTGAGTTCGTTGCCGGTATTCAAGGAGATTGAACGATGGGCCAGAATAAAGTGAGCAGCAAGCCGGGCAGGGACTGGAGTCGACGTACCTTTCTTAAAGCCATGGGGCTTGGCGGCGCCGGAGGCGCACTGCTGATCAGCGGATGTGGCGATACGGATATCATCAATGAGGTGGATATTGAGGTTCGTAAGGAACTGGTGGAACCGAATGTTAATCCTCAGGATTTTGTTATTCCGGGTGTTGAGATATATTATGCATCCACCTGCCGGCAGTGTCCGGCGGGTTGCGGTATTCACGCCAGGATTCGCGAGGGCCGCGTGTTGAAGCTGGAAGGTAACCCGGCATCGGATCTCAATCATGGGCGCCTTTGCCCGATGGGTCAGGCCGGGCTTCAGGCGCACTATAACCCTGATCGTCTCACCAGGCCCATGGTTCGCAATGGCGACAAACTGGTTGAGGTGTCGTGGAATGAGGCGAGCAATACCCTCAGGAAGCATCTTGGACGGCGTAATGCAAAGCTGGCATGGTTAAGCGGTGCGATAAGCGGGCACCATGCGGCGTTGATTAAGGCTTATCTTGAGACTGTTGGCTCCGGGAATCTTTTTATCTTTGACACCCTGCCACCATCCGTGGGGCATGCGGTCAATAAAGCGATGTTCGGTGCGGTGATGCCGAAGCTGAATTTTAACAAGGCGAAGCTGATCCTTTCCTTTGGCGCTGATTTTCTCGGTACGTGGATGTCTCCCGTACACTTTTCGACACAGTATGCGCAGTTTCGCAATGCGCCGCGCGGCACGCTGGTTCAGGTTGAACCCAAGATGACATTGACCGGCGCTAACGCGGATCGCTGGATTGCAATTCGTCCGGGAACAGAAGGTTACCTGGCCTTGGCCCTGGCTTCCTTACTGGCCCTGGATGCGAAATATGCCGGGAGGATTTCGCCGGATGTGCTTGCATCGCTCAAGGATGTCAATATTGAGTCTGTTTCCAAATGGACGGGTATTTCCCCGGATCGTATTTACCGTTTGCATCATTTGCTGAAAAGCTATTCACCAAGCCTGGTTCTTTCAGGTCCCGGCGCGGAAGGCGTACCACATGGATCGGAGACCGCACGGGCCATTTTGCTGCTCAACGTGATGCTTGGCAATGTGGGAAAAACACTTTTGTCGCGAGCCAGGGCGGCATTCCCTGATTTGTCTCCACGGATGGGCGGATGGACGGAACTCGGATCATTTCTGGACGGACTCAATGGTGGCCGCTTCGATACGGTTGTTGTTTTTGGCAGTAATCCCTTATATCAGGCGCCGGACTTCATGAAGGCAGATCGAGCGTTTGCCAAAGCGAAAACCCGCATTTCCTTTTCCATGTTCCCGGATGAAACTACCATGGCTTGCGATCTGGTGCTGCCGATTCATTCTTCTCTGGAGGAGTGGAACACGACCATGCCGGCTTATGCGGCGGGCGATGGCTATTTGGGCTTGCAGCAACCGGTGATGAACCCTGTTTTTGGGCCCGGTAGTACGCGAAGTTTTGGCGATCTGTTACTTGGCATCATGGGGAATGTGGATGCCAAGTTCAAACACTGGAAAAATTATGAATCCTATGTGATGGATGCGCTGATGACCATGCGTCCGGCCCTGGTGGATCCTCCCAAACCAACCATTTCGGGGCAGACGCCCGAAGAAGGCTTCAAGCAAGGTATTTTATCGGCCGGATTTGTATATATGAAAGTGAACAAACCCGCAGCGATTGTGGCCAGGGTCAAGCCGGTTCATCTGCCGCAAGCACCAAAAAAGAATGCTCAGTATCCCTTCCGCCTCATCCCCGCCGCCCGTCTTGGTTTGTGGGATGGTCGGCATGCGAATCTGCCGTGGCTACAGGAATTGCCGGATCAACTGGCCGAGGTGGTATGGGATTCGTGGATCGAGATCCACCCGGAAACGGCCGGGAAACTCGGTGTGATTACGGGGGATGTCGTCAGTGTGACATCATCAGCCGGATCACTGAGGGTTGAGGTGCTGGTGTTTCCCGGCATCCATCCGGATGCTGTGGCTATTCCGCTGGGGCAGGGGCATACCGAATATGGCCGTTACGCCAAGGGTAGAGGCGTAAATCCCTATCGGATATTGACAGCTCTGTTTGATGGGGAAACAGGAGAGTTGGCGACCTGTGCCACCGATGTTCAGGTTATCAAGGTGGCGGACAGCAGTGGTCTCGTGACATTGTCACACGGTAATCTGGTACTGGAAAGCAACACCGACAGGCAGGCGGGACGAAGGCTCGTCAGTACCGTCACGAGCAAGGAATTCGACCGCACGGAAGAGGAGGCGTAAGCCATGGGACTGAAACGAATGCTGGAGAATTGGTCTCGTCTTCGTCAACGGGATTACTATGCGGATGCGCCCTACATGTGGGGGATGTCCATTGATCTCAACAAGTGCATTGGCTGCGGCGCCTGCGTGACCGCCTGCTATGCGGAAAACAATCTTCCGGTGGTCGGCAAGGAGCGCTATGGGCGCGGTGATGCCATGCACTGGATGCGTATCGAACGTTACTGGGGAGAGCCGGACGACAGCCCGGAGATTGATCAGAAGGTCAAGAGCGAGTATCCCGAGCGTGGCGCGCACTATATTCCAATGCTCTGTCAGCAGTGCAACCATGCGCCATGTGAGCCGGTTTGCCCGGTGGCGGCCACCTATCATACGCCCGATGGTCTGAATGCACAGGTGTACAACCGTTGCATTGGATCGCGCTATTGCGCCAACAACTGCCCGTACAAGGTGCGCTATTTCAATTTCTTTGACTTCTGGAAGGCGTTGCCTCATCCGCTGGAGATGCAGTTGAATCCGGACTTGTCCGTGCGCGACAAGGGCATCATGGAAAAATGTACATTCTGTGTGCAGCGCCAGCGCGCGGCCAAGGACGCGGCCGAGGACGCGGGGCATCCTGATCATGTCGATGATGGTGTTATCAAGACCGCCTGCCAGCAAAGTTGCCCGACGCAGGCGATCGTGTTTGGCAACCTCAGGGATCCAGAAAGTGAGGTGGCCAGGCTATGGCGGGAGCATGAGGTTGAGTTGAACCGGCATGAGCAGGATAAGGCCGAGGATATTCGTGGCTATCGGGTGTTTGAAGAACTCAATGTGGAGCCATGCATCATGTACATGGACCGTGTGCGGAATACCGAAGCCTGAATAGTCCGGGTGAAGATTCAAAGAGGGGATACGCCAGATGACTGACTACAGCATGAAGGAGATTGAATGGGCAAGAATCAACAAGGATGTGCTTGCCAGTCTTGAAGCACCCAGAATGATCTTCTGGGTTGTGATTGCCGTGTGCGTTCTTCTGGTGTTGTGCGGTGTGGCGGCCGAAGCCTATCAATACAACGAAGGTCTGGGTGTCGCCCTGATGGATCGACCGCATTTCTGGCAGCTATATATCTCCAATTTCGTGTTCTGGATTGGCATGAGCCATTCCGGCACGCTGCTTTCCGCCATTTTGTTATTGACCAAGGCGGACTGGCGTAAGCCAATATACCGATTCGCCGAGGCCATGACCCTGTTCTCCATTCTCACCGCGGCCATTTTTCCAATCATCCACCTTGGGCGTGTGTGGGATATGTACTGGGTGATTCCCTATCCGGATGAACGCACGATCTGGCCGAACTTCCGTTCGCCGCTGTTGTGGGACGCTGCTGCTATTACCACGTATGCCACCAGTTCCGCACTGTTCCTGTACATTGGCATGATCCCCGATCTGGCTATTTGCCGGGATAACGCAAAGGGCTGGCGCAAGAGACTCTATACCACCCTGTCGCTGGGATGGATGGGACGCGCCCGTGAGTGGATGGCCTTCCGAAAAACCTATGTACTGATGGCGTGCTTTCTGGTTCCGCTGGCTGTGTCCGTACATTCCATCGTAGCTGCGGACTTTGCCATGTCCATCGTACCCGACTGGCATATCACATCCTTCCCGCCATACTTTGTGGCCGGTGCCCTGTATTCCGGTTGCGCCGCCATCATTACGCTGTTTGTCATGTTGCGATATATATTCAAATTTGAGGCGTACATGACTACGGAAATCCTGGACAAAACAGCGAAGCTGACCTTTGCCATTGCCATGGTGTGGAACTACATGACGCTGGATGAATACGCATCGATCTGGTACTCCAATGACATGTTCGAGAAAGAGGTGCTCATTCAAAAACTGATTGGGCCATATGCGATTGTGGTATGGAGCATGTTGCTTTGCGCGATGGTAGCGCCGTTTGCCATGGCCTTTAAAAAAGTAAGGCACAGTATGTGGAGCATGTTCTGCCTGTCGCTGGTGCTTCAGGTTGGCATGTGGCTGGAGCGCTTCCAGATCGTTAGCCCGCCACTGGCCAGCAATCATGAACCGTGGACATGGTCTGTCGTCTGGCCGGGTACGGTACAGTTGACGTTGACGGTGGCCAGTTTCGGCTGGTTCACCATGCTATTCCTTATTTTCTGTAAAGTATTCCCGAGCGTGTCCATGTATGAAGTGAAGGAGATGGTATTCCATCGGCGAGGGGCGAGTTCTCGCAGTGAACTGGAGGATCTGGACAAAATTAAGGATGAAATGATTAAAACCGAGGAGGGCCTGGCATGAGTTTGCGAAGGAAAAGAAAGAAGCATTTGCTCTTTGCAACCTTTCAGGATTTTGACAAGGCCCGGGATGTGGTTGCGGAGCTGAAGGTTCTCGATCTGAAGGAAATGATGGTGGAGAACATCGAATTATACTCACCGATTGAGCATCCCGAGGTGGAGGAGATACTGGGGCAATTTCATCAACCTATTCAAAGGTTTACATTTTTTGGTGCGATTCTCGGTGCGGTCTGCGCCTTCCTGCTGGCCGCAGCGGCCGCACAGGCCATGTTTACGGTGCAGCCGCAAGGCGGCAAGCCTGTGATTCCGTTACCGATAGATATTGTGATTACCTATGAAGGTACGATTCTGTTTGGCGTGTTGAGTACGGTGGTGGCATTTCTAATCTATTCCGGCATGCCGCAGCGCCTTAAACAGTATTACAGCCGGAAGGTGAGTGAGGATCAGATTGGTGTTGAGGTTCAGATGCTTCCGGAAAACAGGGAAAAGGTACGGGCGGTATTTGAAAAATACGATCCACTGGAAATCAGGGAAGTCGCACAATGAAAAAAATTCTGCTGACGATTTTCATACTAATCTTACCGACCGTCGTCATGGGCTGGCCGTGGTCCCGGGACTTGATGAATCAGCCCTCCATCAAGCCGCAAGAACCGCCAATCAACACGTACCCCAAGGATTCGGTACCGGTAGGTGGACCATGGACCAAGGTGGCGAATCGGGATGCGGCCGATAGCATCCCGGATCCTGTGCCTGCAACCCCGCAGTCCATTGCCATGGGTCACGCACTTTTTATGATTTACTGTTTACCCTGTCATGGCAGATCGGGGAAGGGTAACGGTCCCGTTGGCAAGATATTCGCAACACAACCTGCCGATCTGAGTTCGGATTATGTCAGGCACGATCTTTCTGATGGCTGGATTTGGGGCACCATCACCTTTGGCAGTTATATCATGCCGCGCTATGGCTACGATATGTCACCCACCGAACGCTGGGATGTCGTGAACTTTATTCGTCGCATTATAGAGAAACGAATGACGGCGAAAAGCAAGGCGGAGCGCGCAAAGCAGGTCATGCCCCAGACCGTGAAGAAAGGGGGAAAATAAAATATGCATATGTCATCTGCAAACTGGGCTGTATTAATGGATAATTTTCTGTTCACGCTATATATCCCGCTCGCAGCTGTTTTCTGGTCAGCCGTGTTGCATCTGGTTAACGGGAAATGGCGCTATGAAGTGCGTTTTTTGATGGCTTCGGCCAGAGCCTTGTTCCCTCTGGGTTTTATCCTGTTATTGATCATCCTGGCAAGCGGCGCTCACTCTTTTCCATGGATGGGTGGAGAAACCTTCGGCGAACCCCTGAATGGCTGGCATAACCAGATCTTCTTTAATACGCGGGAAATCGTATTGTATCTGGTGGTTTGGGCATTTTGCAGCTATTTCGTAAAATTGCAGCGAAAGGAATTTCCACATGCCGATCCGGCGGATCGCCGCCGTTTCCGCAACATTGCCTTGCTGGTTCCGTTTGTGTATTGCATTTACGGAACCATTATTGCATGGGATTTTGAAATGACGCAGATGCCGCGCTGGTGGAGTCCGATTTACGGTTCTTATCATTTCGAGAGCATGATGCGGGCATTTCTGGCCTTCTTTATTATTTCATTGTTCGTGTTGCGACAGCGCGATAGTCTGAAACGGCGCATCAATGATTATGTGTTTAACTATGTTGCACAGATTATGCTCGCACTGACCATTACCTGGACCTACCTCTTCTTCATGCAGTATCTGGTGATGTGGTATGGCGATTTGCCGGAAGAGATTGTGCGTTATCATAAAATGATGGATGGGCCCAACTGGTTCCTGTTCTGGGCATTTTTCTTTATGAATTCATTCATTCCATTCCTGATGCTTATCTTTACCGCCATGCGTCATTCTCCGGCACTGATGCTCATCCCGTCGGTCAGTATCCTGATGGGTACATTTCTGGAACGGTATATGTGGATCATCAGTCCGCACGCGGATTCCATTAACCACACGCCACTCTTTTCATGGATGGATATCGCCATCACCGCGGGCATCTTCGCCACAGGCTGCTTCCTGTGGGATCGACAGATGAGGAAGGATGGGCTGTACTGGACCGAGGATGCTGAAAGGGAAAAACAAGGTGCTATCTGATCCTCACCTATGAGATAAAAAACCGGGCCAGGCTGTTGATTACGCTGGCGCATCCGGATCGGTGGTCTCTTCGGCATTCTTGTTGCGTGTCAGAAAGTGCTGGATAATCAGCGCCAACTCAAACAACAACAACATTGGGAACGCTAACATGACCTGTGTCACCACATCCGGAGGCGTGAGTATCGCTGCGACGATAAAGACAATCAATATAACATACCCGCGGTTGGCCTTAAGTTGCTTTGCGGTAACGATACCAAAATGCATGAGCAGCAAAAGGATCATAGGCAGTTCAAATGCCAGTCCGAATGCAAATAGCATTCGCATGAACAGGGTCATGGATTCCTTGAGTGATGGCATCGCTGTAATCTGATCCGAGGCGAATCCAAAAAAGAATTTGAAGGCGAAAGGGAAAACGCCGAAATAGGCAAAAATTCCGCCGAAATAGAACAGGAAACCGCCGGTGAACAGTAGCGGAGTGAATATGCGGCGTTCGTGTTCGTACAGGCCGGGAACAATGAACGCCCACAATTCGGAAAGCAGCCATGGAAAAGTAAGGAAGAATCCAAAAAACATAGCCACGCGAAGGTAGGTAAAGAATGCTTCCTGGGGTGCGATAAACACCATAGCGCCATGTCTTCCCAATGCTGATCGCAAGGGTTCCGCCAACCATGAGAACAGCATACCGGCCTGCCAGTAGCAGAGCACGAATGCCAGGATGAGGATCAGCATGTAACGGAGCAAACGTTTTCGGAGTTCGATGAGGTGGGGAATCAATGTGTTTTCGATGTATTTTTATCAGTCTTCTTAATATTTTTTTCGGACAAGGGTTCAAGATCCGTAATGTCGTGGACGGCATCCTCAACTTTTCCCTTTAGATCAATCATCTCGTTTTCCACGGGTTGGCGTATTTGTTCCTGAATATTGTGCCATTGCCGGGACGCATAGCCTATAAACCTTCCGATGGTCTGCGCGGCCTGAGGCAGCTGCTTTGGCCCCACAACAACCAGCGCTACAAGGCCGATGACAAGCATCTCCATCCAGCCAATGCCAAAGAATTCCATGGGGTTATTTGTTTATAGAATCATTCAGGTCAGGATTTTTTTTCAGGATTTTTCTTTTCTGAATCGTCGTGTTGCAGGCCCGTGCGGAGTCCCTTCACAAAGCGCCCGAGGCCTTCACCCAGTTCCGGCAGCCGCTTGGCGCCGAACAGCACCAGTACGATCAACAAAATAACAAGTAATTCCCAGATTCCCATGCCAAACATAACGGTCTCCTGATAGTATGAACTGATGGGAGTTTGAACATCCCGCTGGAATTTTCAAGAAATTTCTAACGGTACCTCCCTGTTTTTATTGCAGCAGGCTTTCGTTTTGGGTGTGCTCGCATCATGTCCGGGATCAACCGAGTCCCGGAAGACTTGTTCGGATAACGCATGGGTGGCAGGGACGGTATTTTAGAAGATGAGCAGAACCTGTAATAGACCTGCCGACCCCAAGAACCACATCTTATTTCATACCTAGATCCTGCAAGCGATCGTGCATGCAGGGTGTAAGACATGGGTTTATATAGCGTATTGAAAAAACATGTTGTCACCTTATTGGTGATGAATGTTTTTTCGATATGCTATATGAATCAAGGGGTTGCGCTATGTGTGTACGAGCACTTGCAGGATCTAGGTCATACAAAATCCGATGGTAGATATCTCTGCATGGGCAGGTCAATCCACGCTCTCAGTCACGGGACGCCAAAAACGAACCATGGCATTCGTTGGTTTCACGGGTGGGAGATGTCCATGCCAGTAACGAATCAGGGTTGCATCGCGTACCACATGGAGAAGCCTGAACCCGGCCTCTCCGCTTTGGCTGGTGCCGATAGCGTCGCCCGCACCGCGCAACTGCAAATCAAGCTCCGCCAGTTCCAGGCCATCATGGTGGGCAGCCACATGCCCCAGACGGGAAAGTTGAGCCTCCGATGCCTCCCTTGACGGTAATAAAATACAGTAGCTCTGTGCATGGCCACGCCCTACCCTTCCGCGCAACTGATGCAGTTGCGCCAGTCCATAATGCTCCGCCTGCTCGATCACAATCAGGCGCGCCTCGGACACATTCATGCCGACTTCAACCACCGTAGTGGAAACCAGCAAACGGCAATCACCCTTTGAAAAGGCTTCCAGCACCGCATTCTTTTCCTTTGGTGTCATGCGGCCGTGCAAACCCCGAACGCCAGCTTCCGGAAATCGGTGTTTAAGCGCCCCCACTCGCTGATCCACGGAGACGCCATCTTCGTCTTCATCAATGCGCGGTACAATCCAATATGTGCGTCCACCCTCACCCAGGATACGGCGCATGCCGTCTGCCAGTTTTCCTCGCCCCGAAATCACCCGTGTGTTCACAGGTTTGCGTCCCGGCGGCATCCCGCGCATCAAACTCAAATCCATATCGCCATACAGCGCCAGCGCCAGTGAGCGCGGGATCGGTGTAGCCGTCATGGCTAATAAATGAACGGCGTCTCCGCGTTCAGTCAAGGCCCAGCGCTGGCGCACGCCGAAACGATGCTGCTCATCTACCACGGCCAGTCCCAGCCTGCGATATTGCACATCCTTCGAAATCAGGGCATGCGTGCCGACCACCATATCCATGCTTCCATCAGCCATACCATCAAGAATCCTTCCACGTTCCTTCGCACGCAGTCCTCCGGTCAGCAGTTCTACCTGTCTACCCAACGGTGAAAAGAGTGCATTCAGCGTTTCCGCATGCTGCCGCGCCAGCACGCTGGTCGGTGCCATCAGCGCAGCCTGAAAACCATGATCTACCGCCATCAACATTGAGAGCGCCGCAATCCATGTCTTACCCGAGCCCACATCGCCCTGCAACAAACGGTGCATGCGCAATCCACTGGACAGATCGCATTGTATTTCTTTCCAAACGCTGGCCTGCGCTTCGGTTAACGGGTAAGGGAGTGCAGCGAGAAAGGTCTCTATCATATCTGCTTTCGGCCATTTCGGGGCAACAACCTGTGCTTGCTGACGCATGTTACGCATCAGGTGCAGGTAGGTCAGTAATTCTTCCAGGCGCAGACGCACCATGGCTTGCCGAACGGGGTTGGAATCAGGATCCGTATTAGGATCATGTACCAGTCGTAAAGACTGAGCGAACGACGGGTATTCCTCCAGATTCGCATCAAACGAACTGATAGCCGTACGCGGCAATAACGACAGGATCCGTTGAATCATGGCTGCAATACGCATCCCCGTAAGCCCCGCGACAGAGGCATACACAGGCCTCCAGCCACCACGAAAGGCTTCCAGCGGCATCCATTCGGGATGTATCATCCGGCAGGAATCCCGCCACCATTCCGGCTTGCCGCGTACACTGATCCCGCGCCCTGGCGTGAGCCGCGCGTCATGCAGCAGATAGGGTGAATGGAAGAAACGCAATTGAACCTGCGCGCCACTATCATCGCCCAGAACGATCATCACCTGCCGCCTCTTACCCATGCCGGTGGCTTCGACCTGCAGTACTCGCCCGCTGGTGCGCGCTGCTACGCCTTCCTGTAAATTACGGATGGGAATGCTGACCCTGTCATCCATGTAAGCCTTTGGGAGCAGTAACAACACATCGCCCACACGAGGAATGCCTGCGCCGACCAGGCGTTTGGCGAGCGCTGGCCCAACACCGGGAATCACGGTTATCCCCTGTAGCAACGCCTGATACATCCGGCAAGCTTGGCAAGATTGCGTGTAACTAACAAGCTGCATCAGGCGATGATTTGAGCTTCTCAAAGGGCGTCATCATATCCTGTCGGCGGCAGGCATCAGCATCGCCGGATCGAAGTGCTAATCGTAAAGTGAATAGTTCAGATTAATTCTCTTCCGCCGTGTGGGCGAGTTGCGTAATTCTTGCGTCAAACATGGCGTGTCGAAGCGCCGTGTCAGAAATATGCCGGAGCGTATCCGCCACCCGTTTTTTCTCATTCAAGCCAACGGATCGGACAGGCATCGGGAGGCGTCCATTGCGGTTCATTCCGGCGCCATGTTGTATGCGCGTGCGGATTCTTTGGATACTGATCACATGGCATTGGCGGAAGCATGCATCACGAATTTCACGTTGCAGGAAACGTATCTGTTGCGCCATCACGGAATGATCGACAGCGATGAGCAGCGTATCGGTTTCGATATTGACTGGCTCCGTATGCTGAGCCAGTAGCGGGCCAATCATTGCGGGCCATGCACGGCGCAAGCGGGCAATACCGGCCAGCTTTTCGAGCTTTTCCTCACCCAGCACATCGGATAGTCCGGCCCGAAGGGCTGTCAGCCTGGAACGTGGACGTTTTCTCAAAATGGGAGCGTTTTCCCGCCTAAAATATGAATATGGAGGTGAAAGACCTCCTGCCCGCCGCCTTCGCGCACATTGATGACCACACGGTAACCCGGCACGAGATTCAGCACATGATCAGCAATCGTACGTACACGATCCATCAGTATGCCCAGAAGAGCAGGGTCATCGCAGTCGGACAGCGTTGGCACATGTTGCCTGGGAATGACCAGTACATGTACGGGTGCCTTCGGATGAATATCCTTGAAGGCATAGACGTTAGCATCCTCGTAGATACACGTTGACGGAATTTCACCCTTGCTGATTTTACAAAACAGACAGTCATTCATATTGGTTTCCTGATGAGCCTCTTGCAAAACTCATGAGCGGCGATCGGCTTCCCCACTTTGGCCCATTTTCGAGCTGGAATTTCGTCCCATGGAACCAGCATGAAGCTCATTCCATCTCGAAAATGGACTCAACGTAGGATTGCCGCTCATCCACCCAGAGTTTTGCAGGAGGCTCATATGGCTTTGTTTATGAAGGTATCAGTCTAGCAAGGAGGTGCTGATATTCAAATGTTCGTTAACGGATCCGCTTGATATGGAATGGTCAATCATCCACACTCTATTTTTAGCGGGTTCGGGACAACCCGTCTGAAGATTGCCCCGAGCCCGGAGAGGATACATGGCGGACAGAAAACCGAAGTGTCAAATAATGCGTCTGCTGGAAATGGATGTGGCGGATATCGCCGGTCTGCCGACGCTTACGCGTCGTGCCACGCAGCTGTTGCGTTTCCTGCATCGGGCAGCCGGGCGCTTTGTGCATGATCAGTGCATCCAGCGGGCCGCTGCGCTGGCCTATGCTTCCCTGTTGGCCATTGTGCCTCTGGTCGCCCTTGGCGTATCCATCTTTACCAACTTTCATGCCTTCGATCTCGTGGCCGACAAAATCCGTGAGGTGCTGCTCAGCAATCTGTTGCCAACCAGTCATACGGTAGTGGAACGCTATCTGAGCGGCATCGCCAGTAAAACCACAGCTCTCTCCATCTTTGGTATTATCGGACTGCTGGTGGCTGCCACGGCACTGCTGAACACCATGGAGGAAGCCTTTAATCATATATGGCGCATTGCCCGCAAGCGTCCTTGGTTATCTAGGTTCGCGGCTTTCTGGGCCACGCTTACGCTCGCGCCCGTCCTCATCGGCGCGTCCATCACCATCACGTCGTATTTTGCCGCCCTCCCCGTTTTGCGTGATGTCACCGTCCACGCGGCCATCCTGCGAAAAGTAGATTTTCTTATTCCATGGATGATGTCTTCGCTGGCGCTGACAATGCTGTACATGGCTCTTCCCAATACCCGCGTACCCTTCCGTTTTGCCATCAGCGGGGGATTGATTGCCGGCGCATTATTTGAACTGACAAAATACGGTTTTGCTTTTTACGTCACCGAGCTGGCTCACTATGAACGCCTGTATGGAGCACTGGGCGCACTTCCGATATTCCTGATCTGGTTATACCTCACCTGGGTGGTGGTGTTGATGGGTTCGGAAATGGTCTTCTGCCTGCAACATCCTGAACAATCCCACAGCAAGAACATCGCCTTCACGCAGCCGGGCGTACAGCAATTCTTCGCTCACCTGATTTTGATTCATGCTGCGGAAGCATTACAGGATGGTCGCATGTTGCACATGGATACCCTGACCCGTGCAACGGGCGCACCGGACAACATTCTACAGGCATGGCTGGACGTCTTGTGCAAAAAAGGCCTGTTGCACGCCATCCGTGACAACGGCACGGATGCATGGGTGCCCGGCATGGACGCCGCCCGCCTCCACCTCATTAAAATCTACGATGCACTGGCCGACAAAACGATGTGTATCCCGGACAAATGGCGTGATACGATACTCGGCCACACATTGGCGGGGCTCTATTTTCGTCTCGAACGAGAACGCAAGGATGTCCTGGCCGATGTCAGTATTCGCGATTTAATCACGTCGGAGGAACATGAACCCGCATGACTCAAACCGCAAAACTCATCATTGCTGATTCTGAACACGATGCGGACATGCTTTATGCCGCCGGCTTGTTCGTTCCCGATGCCTTTATTGCCATCGGCCTTGACCATCAATGGCACGGATTGTTCTCGCCTCTGGAAGTGGATCGGGCGCGCCATGATTCCGGATGTGTGCATGTACACCTGGACACGGCATGGCGCGAAAAAGCGCGACAATTGAAATGGGAAGGCGGGCTGGAGGCCACCGCCGCCGCTTTTTTACACGAGCATGGCATTCGTTCCATTACCGTACCGGGGCATTTCCCCCTCATATATGCCGAACGGATACGCGCATGGGGATTTAAGCTCACGCCGTATCCCGGTACCCTGTTCCCTGAACGCGCTATTAAATCCGAATATGAAATTGGACAATTAAGGAAAGCGGAACGATTGACCCGTCGGGCCATGCGTACAGCCGAGAAGCTGCTGGCCGCATCATCCATCGGGAATGACGGCATCCTGCGTCATCCGGAAAATGGCAAGAAGATGAAAGCCCGTCATGTGCGTAGTGCAATTGAAACCTTTTTGATTACACGCGGCGCGGTTCCATCGCATACCATTGTAGCCTGCGGACGTGAAGCCGCCGACCCGCATCAAATCGGCCGTGGTTATTTAAGGGCGCATCAACCCGTGATCATCGATATTTTTCCACGCCTGCTGGCGTCAGGTTACTGGGGCGACATGACACGCACCTATGTCAAGGGAAGCGCAAGCAAGGAACTACGAAAATTATATCGTACGGTGCGCGAGGGGCAGGACATCGGACTCTCCATGGTGTGCGATGGCGCGCATGGGGATAAAATTCATCAGGCCATTACCCGGCATTTCGAATTATCCGGATTTCTCACGGGAATGATCCGCGGACGGCAGGCTGGTTTTTTTCATGGTACGGGCCACGGCATCGGACTGGATGTACATGAATCGCCGCACATTTCCATTCATGATGATATATTACATACCGGAAATGTCGTCACCATTGAACCCGGCTTGTATTATCCGGGGCAGGGAGGGGTGCGGCTGGAAGATATGGTGGCAGTGCGTAACGACGGATGCGAGAACCTGACCCGACATCCCCGATGCATGGAGATTCCCTGATGCTGAAGCCGAACAAGAGATACGACGCGCGCAATCCTCACGGCGATTCATGGACAGTGCAGGCCAGGGAGCCTCTTGCAAAACTCATGAGCGGTGATCGGCTTCCCCACTTCGGCCCATTTCCGAGCTTGAATTTCGCTCCATGGAACCACCATGCAGCTCATTCAA
>VAOZ01061240.1_pt1 | contig 20744 bp, 16 predicted proteins | sample 3394041 | NCBI WGS metagenome assembly VAOZ01 (sample SAMN08290431, study PRJNA428436) | hydrothermal vent metagenome | isolation source: Deep-sea hydrothermal vent chimney | place: Indian Ocean: Southwest Indian Ridge
TAATCGTTGCATAAGTATTCGCACGTGTTTTATACCCTCACCCCAACCCTCTCCCGGAGGGCGAGGGGGTTATGATGCAAATACTTATGCAACGATTAATAAGATGCCTCTGATTGATTTCGCCGTTCGTGGTGAGTCTGTCGAACCATAAACGGCGAAATCAATCAGAGGTTCCTTAAGTAAATAAAAATATGCCTGATTCTGATACCCTGAAACTGGCCAAAGCCTTGATACAACGATCCTCGGTCACGCCTGATGATGCCGGTTGCCAGTTACTGCTGGCCGAACGCCTACAGGCTATCGGCTTTGAGATCGAACATCTGCGTTTTGGCGAAGTGGACAATCTCTGGGCGCGGCGCGGCCATGCCGAACCGCTGCTTTGTTTTGCCGGGCATACCGATGTGGTGCCCACCGGCCCACAAAGCGAGTGGCGCTTCCCGCCTTTTTCAGCACAGGAACACGAGGGACAACTATACGGGCGTGGCAGCGCTGACATGAAAGGTTCGGTAGCGGCCTTCGTCACCGCCTGCGAACGTTTTATTGCCCGACATCCCGATCATACCGGTTCCATCGCCTTTCTCATTACCAGTGATGAAGAAGGACCCGCTAAAAACGGCACCGTGCGGGTTATCGAAACCCTGGAAAAGCGTGGTGAGAAAATTGACTGGTGTCTGGTGGGCGAGCCGTCCAGCAGCGACCGGCTTGCCGATGTGATCAAAAACGGCCGCCGCGGATCGCTGGACGCGACACTCACCGTGCAGGGCATCCAGGGACATGTCGCCTACCCGCATCTGGCGCGCAATCCCGTGCATGCCTTTGCCCCTGCCTTGCTGCAACTCAGTACCGAAACCTGGGACCAGGGCAATGATCATTTTCCGCCCACCACCTTCCAGATCAGTAATATCAATGCCGGTGTCGGCGCTACCAATGTCATTCCCGGCAAACTGGAAGCCCGGTTCAACCTGCGTTTTTCAACCGAATTGAATGAGCAGATCATTCGTGACCGGGTAGAGGCCATTCTTAACCAGCATGCGCTGGACTATGAGATCCGCTGGCAACTCTCCGGTAACCCCTTCCTCACCGCCGAAGGTGAGCTGGTAGACGCCATTCGTAAGGCGATAAAAAACGTCTGTGGTTATGAAACCCAACTGTCCACTGCTGGCGGCACCTCCGATGGCCGTTTTATCGCCCCCACCGGCGCACAGGTCGTCGAGCTGGGACCGCTCAATGCCACCATCCATCAAGTCGACGAACATATCAGCATGGCCGATCTAGACAACTTATCAGAGATCTACGAACGTACACTGATCACTCTCCTGGCCAGCCCAGGGGTATAGAGAACGCCCTTTTCGGAGTCACTGTACAGGCTAAAAGATATGAAAACCCTTCTGTCTGGGGAGGGGTAGCCAATAGACTCTAAATTGATAGAGATCAATAACCGTAAAAATACCTGCGCTACACTACCTGCCTATACATAAGTATTCTACTTAACTATTATATGTGGATTGACGGTCAGCGATGGCGCTCCTACATCCGCATAATAACAACCTGTGAGACCCATCATGAACTCGATAAAATCGGATACCCGCAAGGAACCCAGCCCGTTTGATCCTGATAACGAGTCTGGTTATCAGCAATGGCGGGATCAGAAGCTGGAAAGTTATCCCGAGGATATCGGCGATCTGGTGGTGGAAATTGACGATCCGCGTAATCTTACTCAAGCCGAATTCGATGCTCTCCTGCAACGCTGTCGCAAGACCAATATGGCCCTGTATGTGGGTAAAACCGGTACCGATCCCAGTCCGGAAATCCCCCTTGCCATGGCTCAGCAATTCGGTCTGCAGGCGCTTAATAAAAACTGGCTGGCCGATGACAATGGCCTGACCTCATTAACGGTACGCGATGATGGCGTCCGCAAGCATTACATTCCCTATACCAATCGTGCCATCAACTGGCACACCGATGGCTACTACAATATTGCCAGCCAGCAAATCCTGGCGTTGAATCTGCATGTGGTTCAACGTGCCGCCAGCGGTGGCGAAAACGCGCTGCTGGATCATGAAATTGCCTATATTCTCCTGCGCGAAAAAAATCCTGACTACATCCGCGCCCTGATGGCGTCCAATACCATGACCATCCCGGCTCGCATCGAAGAGGGCACAATCGCGCGTCAGGAAGAACCCGGTCCGGTATTCAGCATCCGCGCCGACAGCAACCTGCACATGCGTTACACCATCCGGGTCAACAATGTGATCTGGGCGGACGATCCACTGACGACCGAGGCTCTGGGCTACCTGAAAGAAATTCTCGAAGGCGACTCAAAATATATCTACCGTGGCTTACTCCAGCCGGGCATGGGTCTTATCAGCAACAACGTCCTGCATGATCGCGCCGCCTTCAACGACGATGATGAGCATAAACGCCACTACTACCGCGCCCGTTATTTTGAACGCCTGGTCGGCACAGGTTTTTTTGAACAGGATCAATAATCAAAACACCGCAGTAAAATGTTGGGCTTCGCTATTGCTCAGCGCCAACCTACGTATTTTGAATAATAACCGTAGCAGAGCCTGTTGGGTTTCACCTTGTTCTACCCAACCTACACATTTTTTAATATTTCAAGGTGGATAGAACAAAGTGTCGACACACTTAATACGTTCATCTCTGTTTCGGTTTTTTTGCTACCTTGTCGCGTAAATAAACCGGCTGCGCCAGTTCCGCGCTGAGCAGTTTTTTGTCGGCCCAATCGAAACGCGCCAGTTCCAGTAGTGCGCTTGCGCGGGGATAGCAGTCGTCGTCCACACTGCCGCGATAAGTAAGGCAACGCACACCGGCACGCGCAGACAGTTCACCCAGGTAAGTCTGGCAGCCGCTGCCCGCTGCCCGCCATTGCCCCGGCTGTCGCTTGATCTCCGCTACCGCGCTGACCGCTTCATCCGCCAACAAGCACATGCGGCCCTGGTTAAGCTGATAATAGCCCCAATACACTTCTCCCATGCGCGCATCCATCACGGCAAGCACCTGCTCACTGTCCTGTTCTCGATAAGCGGCCTGCGCCAGGGCCGCCAGACTGGAAATAGAGATCACCGGCAGGTCCAGGGCGAACGCCAACCCCTGCACCACACTCACGCCGATGCGCACGCCGGTAAAAGATCCCGGTCCCCGATCCATTACCAGCGCATCCAGCTGCGCCGGTTTCAAGCCGGCCTGCGACAACAGTTCCTCTACCATCGGCAATACCCGCTGGCTATGACCACGCGGCGTCACTTCATAACATTCACGAATCTCATCGTCGTACATCAGCGCCACTGAACAAGCTTCGGTGACGGTGTCAATGGCAAGTAATTTCATATTCTGCTTAAGCAATCTCTTGTTCTTAAATCTGAAACGATATCATCCAGGGCTTCTGTTGGGCTTCGCGTTGCTCTGTCCAACCTGCATATATCTTTCGGCAGGTTCACGATACGGCTGTTCTTTTTTCGACATATTCAAAGAAACGGGCGATATCGTCTGCGTCCCGGGTACGCGCCATTTTCGGCAGACTGTCAAGAAAAACTCGGCCATAGGGTTTATCCAGCAAGCGGGGATCACAGATCATTAAAATACCGTGATCATTGACATCACGAATCAGACGACCGACGCCCTGCTTCAGGGTGATCGCGGCATTCGGTAACTGAAACTCCATAAAGGGGTTTCTGCCCTGCTTGCGCAGGGCTTCAATGCGGCCCTGCAAGACGGGATCGCCCGGCGAGGCAAACGGTAACTTGTCGATGATCACGCAGGACAGGGCATCCCCCCGCACATCCACGCCTTCCCAAAAACTACTGGTGCCCAGCAATACCGCGTTGCCCATCTTGCGGAATTTTTCCAGCAGAACATCCCGTGGTTCCACACCCTGCACCAGCAGGGGGAAATCTATCGTATCTTCAAGCAGTTCTGCCGCTTCATTCAGCGCCCGATGGCTGGTAAATAACAAAAAGGTGCGCCCAGCACAACTTTCGATGACCGGCCGCGCGCAATCGATGACCGCCTCGGTATAATTTTGATCACTGGGCAGGGGCAAATCCCGAGGCACATAAAATAGTGACTGGTGGTAGTAATCAAAGGGACTGGCCCACTGCACGGTTTCGGCTTCCATCAGCCCCAGTTGCTGCTGAAACAGCTCAAAATTTTCGCCTACCGCCAGGGTCGCCGAAGTGAAAATCCAGGCCGCTTTGATTTTCTCCAGCCGGGCCTGAAAGCTGCCGGCGATACTCAGGGGCGTCAGGTGAATGGAGAAAGAACGTTTGTGGATCTCATACCAGTGAATATGATCCTCGGGCGAGTCACCGGTCAGACGCGTAAACAGATCCTGTAAATCCGCACCCCGCCGTTGACAGTTATCCAGCCCCTTACTGCGCTCGGAGAGGGGCTTAAGCGCAGCCCGCAGTTTCTCCAGAGCCGTATTCACTTTATCAATCGCGGCCAGAAGATCCCCGCCCTGTGCTTCATCGCGCCAGACGCCACGACCGTTTTTCAATTCAAACGCCAGGCGCATATCCTGCACTGCGGTTTGCAGGGCGTCGGTGACGGTTGAAAAATCCCGGCCTTCATTAATGTCGGTAATATATTCCGCTTCGGCATCACGCGACAGTTCCAGCAATTGCCGACTGCTCATGGAGGTGCTGAAAAAACCAGACGCCACATCCGGTAACTGGTGCGCTTCATCGATAATAAAAGCATTGGCGGTCGGTAGTAACTCACCAAAGCCACTCTCACGCAGGGCCATATCGGCAAATAGCAAATGATGGTTCACCACCACCACGTCCGCCACCTGTGCCTGACGCCGGGCCTCCATCAAATGACATTTGTCGTAAAATCCACATTCAGCCCCCAGACAGTTATCCGAGCCGGAAGTCACTCGTGGCCAGACGGCGTCGGTTTCCGGCAGCGTCGACAGTTCGGCAATGTCACCGCTCGCCGTTTGCTGTGACCAGCTTCGAATCATCTGGATTTTTTTAGCCATCTCCCGATGACTGTAGCGGCCTTCCTCGGCCACTTCCAGACGGTGCAAACAGAGGTAGTTATTGCGGCCTTTGAGTAGCGCCACGCTCACAGGCACCGCCAGCGCCTTGCGCACCACCGGCAGATCACGATGATAAAGCTGATCCTGGAGGTTTTTGGTGCCAGTGGAAATGATCACTTTCTGGCCAAAGAGCAGGGCCGGAACCAGATAGGCAAAAGTCTTGCCGGTGCCGGTGCCAGCCTCGGCGATAAGAACAGAATTATGATCCAGTGTGCGGGCCACCGCTTCAGCCATGGCCTGCTGTTCTGCGCGGGGTGCAAAACCGGTTATGTGTTTCGCCAGCAGGCCATCCTGACCCAGAATTTCACTCGGCGTATTCATGAAGTTTGTTGTTTAGTACCTTAGCTAATAAGTGCGTTGATTATGCGACATATAAATATGCCTTCCCACGCCGGAGCGTGGGAATGAGAATTTCGTGTCGCATAATCAGTAACCCCATTAGTACATCTATGAATGAAACCCGGTAGGGGGGGCACGGTGTTTGTGCCCACGCGGGATAAGCTAACCTAAACGCGTGGGCACAAACACCGTGCCCACCCTACATGGTTGCTGCAATTGATGCGCGTCGTTGCACTTAGCCCAACCTGCGTATTTTTCAGGAACAGAATTAATATAATTAATCCTGCGGCCAGACAATATGGGCAATTTTTTTAAATTTCGCCACCGACATAGCACCCCGTTTGCTGCGTTTTGTTTCTTCCAGCGCATCCGCGACCACATCGTGTTCCGCTCGATAGATCTGCGTAGGCTGGAAGTCACTATCCATGAGTACCAGCACCACCGCGTCCCAGTCCTGCTCAAGTTTCAACTGGCCGACACGCTGGCCCGACTTTGATTCATCGAAAATAGTCCGGCCCTTGATCTGGATTTTTTTCCCGTCTTTATCATAGGCATCAAAACCACCGTTATGATCCCCGGCCTCAAGCTGCAGAAGCCGACAGGCATCGTGGCGGGCAATCTCGGCGCTGATGCCCAGTGACTTGCCCGTGGTGCGCCGGTATTCGGCGGCAATGCGCCGAGCTTCACTCATTAGTTTATCAACCGCATAAAGCGTCAAAGCAATAACCTTATTAAATCAAACGATTGAAAGAATTATAGGGTAATTCCAGCTAAGACTCTAATTGGCCTGTTTTAACAGCCCTCAACCGCCAGAGCGCATCGGCGTGTGGTAACGGACATGGAGGATGGTAGGCCGGTTGTCGGGCTGTAAAGACGAGGAAAGAGAAGTACACGGGGGGGCTGCCAGGCTTCGTCTGGAATCAGACGAAGATAGTCGATGTCTGGACATTAGCCTCAGGCAATCAGATCGATGGGCTGGTGCCCGTCAGTTCGTTGTGCATGTTGTTCTGCCTCAGCACTCCGGGCCTGCTGTTCACGGATCGCGTCACGAACGGCACTGTTTTCCTGTTCGGAATAGGTCTGACTAACCCGTTCACGCATGGCGCGTACCTGCTGTCGTGAATCAACCGGCGCTTCTTTGCGGTCTTCAATCGCAAAAAAACGTGCTTCGTTAGCCTGACTGGCTGACTGCGCCGCACGGTGGTCCTGTTCTTTCTGTGCCCTTTCATGGCGAGCAAAATTCGCCTTACGCTCCTCATCACGGCGCTCACTTTGGCGTGAGGCCTGGACACTACGTTCATGGTTGGAGGGCGTCGCTTCGATTTCCATACTTCGAATTCTAGACTATTCCACTGAAACTGAGTGGTAATTGGTCAAACTTTCGACAATTCGTTCCTGCTAATCTACATTACAAAAATAAGACAAGACATTGTTTCAGCTTGATTTCAACTAAAATTAGGTATAAAACCTGGGATATCCTCACGAATATTTTTTAAAAGCCGAAAGCTTATTTGCCCGTTTAATTTTAAACCTGAAAAACCCGTGCCCGAACAGGAAAACATTGATATGTCCAGATCACGGTTCCTGACCCGGCCCTTGCTGCTATTGGGCCTGCTGCTTGCTCTGACAGCCCTGCCCGGTTGCAGCACGCTACGCGGCCCCGCCCCCGCGGATGCCGCTGAAAAATTGATGGTCGTGAAAACAGCCCGTCAGCTAGTGGGTATTCCCTTTCGGTACGGCGGCAGCACACCGAAGTCCGGCTTCGACTGCAGCGGTCTGGTGTATTACAGTTATCGGCAGGCCGGACTGAGCATACCCCGTACCTCAAAACAGCAATACCACCAGGCGCGACCGGTCAGCCGCCGTCACCTGCGACCCGGCGATCTGATTTTCTTCCGCCACAATTATGGCGGCTTTGTTTCGCATGTGGGGATTTATCTGGGTCAGGGTGAATTTATTCACGCTCCCTCCAGCGGTAAAAGGGTTACTATCAGCCACCTCGACAGCCCCTACTGGGAAAGACATTTCTACTCAGCCGGGCGAATTGACTAACGCTGATAGGTTTTGGACTCGACGAAGACCTGGAACAGGTTTTCATCCAGTTTTCCCCCTTTCACTTCCGATTCAATCAGGTCCAGCGCCCGCTCACTGCTCAATCCCTGCCGGTAAGGCCGGTCACCGGCTGTTAGAGCATCGTAGACATCCGCGATAGCCATGATCTTCGCCTGCAAAGGAATCGCTTCACTAGCCAAGCCCCGCGGATAGCCACTGCCATCCATACGCTCATGGTGGGCATGGGCGATATCCGGAATGCCGCCCAGTTGGGAGGTCCAGGGAATCAGGGACAGAAATATAAACGTATGTGAAACATGAGTTTCAATTTCCTGGCGTTCGACCGCATTCAGGGTACCGTGTGCGCCACACAGGGCGGAAAACTCGAACGGTTGCAGCAATAATTGCGGTTCGTGATCGATATTCTCGAACCGGTACCCCTCATAGTCAGCAAGCACATCGATCGACTCGTCCAGCCGGCAATCCGGCTCGTTCAACGCCAGCACCGTGTCAACAAAACGCTGCAAATGCGCTTTTTCCCGTATCAGCTGTTGCTCCCGGCGCTGTTTTTCCTGCCGGAACTGCAGCGGCGTCAGTTTTTCTACGATCTGTTTTTCCACCAACTCCCTGTATGCCCGTTCCTGCAAACAAGCTTGCGCATAGCACGCCCGGAGTTTCAGGGTTTCCAGTTCATGTGGGTAGAGTTTTCTGGTCTTGGTCAGCACATGTTCGCGTACCCCCACCTTGCCAAAGTCATGCAACAGAGAAGCGTAACGCAGTTCCTGCAACTGATTGTGGCTAAAACGGATTGTTTTCAGTTCGGGGCTACCATTTCTGTCCACCGCAATCGCCAGATTTTCTGTATAATCAGCCACTCGAAAGGAATGCCCGGCGGTACCCGGATCCCGCGATTCAATGGCCTGCACGGACGCCTTGACAAAACCTTCGAACAGACTTTCGATTTCTTCATATAACTGCGAATTAATAAGCGAAATAGCCAGTTGGGAGCAAACCGCAATCAGGATTTGCAGATCCTCTGCGCAGAACGCTTTGTTGCCATCCCGATTGTCCACCTGCACTAGTCCCAGCACTTGATTCTGGTAGAGAATGGGAGCGCACATCACGCTGCAAATAGCCAGATTCATAACCGACTCCTGCTGCCCGTATTGCTGATCACCCTGGGCATCATCAATCAGGATTGCCTGCTTGTTCTCCAGCACTTTTCTGACGATACTGCGGGAAATAGCAATTTTTTCATTCACCTTGCCCGGTTTATCCCGATAGCGAACGCTCAGGGGCACCAGGCGGGTTTTCGTCTTCTCATACAGCATCACAAAGGCGCGTTCCGCATCAGAAAACATTTCAAAAATCTGCTCGGTAATGGCAGCCATCAAATCTTCAAGATTGGTCGTTGCACCCAAGGCCATGCTGACCTGCACCATGGCCTGCATGCGTTTGACCGGTTTCTCATTCTTCGGAAAATCAGAAGGTGTCTGCTTTTTCAGATCCTGCATCAATTGAGAGGCATCGACTATCAGACTAACCTCCTGCTGCAGCTGTATATCCGGAATTACCTCAATAGTGGACGCGTCATCATTGAATTCGAATGGCATATCCGCCGAAGCCGCGCTCTGCCTGCGCCGATTCAAGAGATTATCCGCCTCAAAATCGGTAAACAACAACTGCGTCTCCCCCAGACGGATCACGTCTCCATCATGCAGAGGATAACGCTGTCCGGGGACCAGCGGAGTATTACCCAGGCAGGTGCCATTGGTCGAGCCCAAATCTTCGATGTCATGACCCTTTTCGTTTACCGATATACAAAAATGATGGCGGCTGATGTTCTCGTCATCAATGTAGATCTGCGCGCCGGTTTTGTGGGTTTTCCCCTGTGCTCGTCCAACCGTCATGTCATCCTCAACGCTGAACAGCATGCCCAGGTACGTTCCATTTTTAATAATCAGGTTTGCCATCAGGGTGTATGATTGTCCATTGCCAGAAAAAGGGAGACGATCATGTTTCCCTCAATATTGAATCAGCTGCTGCCGATAAAACATTAATCCAGACTGGAAGTCGGCCATATAAAAGAAATGTTTAGTATTCCGCGTGGGAGACCGAGGGAAGCGTCCAGGATGCACAAAAATCGTGCTACCCTGCTGGAAATACCTGATAATGAATACTATTTAATAAAAATATCTATAATTTCAAAATATTACACGATCGTTATATAATCTGTGTGAGTATGCATAGTGTGGATAACAGATAACCAGGGAATTATATCGGTGTCAAACGAGCTCTTCAAAGTCCCCAAGAACAAGCGACAGGCCAGGCTGTGGGTACACCCCGATGGCCCGGTCATTGGCTCCATTTTCGTTCTCGCGCAAAGCGCTCTCCATGCGGGAGAAGAAGAGCCGATCGAGGCGCTGAATGGCGACGCTCCTTTTATTGTCATCAGTCTCGAAAATCCTGCACAACTGCGCTTTTACAACCGCAATTCCGTCCTTCGGCTTGAATACACGGAAGCTGTCAGTACCGCAACATCGGCGGCCGTCATCGATTGCCAGATTCAAATGATGGATGGCGCCATCATCAAAGGTAAAATACAGGAAGCCCTGCCGGAGAATAAGAGCCGCCTGTTTGACTATCTCAATCGCACCGAGGAGCGTTTCATCAAACTTTATACAGACGAAAAGGAGATATGTCTGATAAACAAATCCTATATAAACTATGTCATCAATGAGGAATAACAACCCGCCCGGTAAATCACACCAATAAACTCACTCACGTAGAAGTATGGATACAGGATAGTTCATGGCGCTGCTCGATTCATTCAAGGCCAACAAGGCCATTTCCGTTGTACTGGCACACAACCAGGTCAGTGCGAGTGAGTTGAAAAATGCGGTCGTCAAAATCAAGAGCATCGGCGAATCCACCATCCCCAAATTAATTTCGGCCATTGCCGAATCCTCCAATAACAAACCTCTTGAAAATCTGCTGCTTAACTTCATCGACAACCAGACCTTACCCTATTATATCGATGCATTGGCTGACGAAGACAAAACCATCGTCACCCATATTATGCATCTACTCAGCAAGTCACAGAAATATGATCCCAATCGCCTGATACAGTTGTTTGAAGATCCGGAAATACACAAGAACGTGCTGGTGCAGATTCTCAATAGTCACAAGGAATCACTCAATAGCGATAAACTTTTTCAGACCCTGGAGAAAGTGGACAAAAATATCAGGATTCTGATCTTCAGGGTACTGGAAGGCATTGTGCAGGAAAACATGGTTCCAAAATTACTGGTCTATGCTGAAAGCAAGGATCCCAACACCCGCTTGCATATCGCCCGGCTGCTTGCAAAATTCAGCATCGAACAGGTCAGGGACAAACTCCTTCATCTATTGAAAGACAAGCACAACGAGATACGTCTGGCGGCGCTGGACGGTCTGGGGAAAATGAAAATTCCGGTTTCAGCCCGGGAAATCTGCCCCGCACTGAAAGATCCCAACCTGACTATCCAGACCCGGGCCATCGAAACACTGGTAAAAATAGAAGATCCCGATATCGTCAGGTACCTGGTGGAAATTCTTCAGGACGAGTCTGAATACATCCGTCGGGCAGCGGTTGAAGTCCTTAATGAAGTCGCCGATCCGTCCTCTATCAAGGATTTACTCCATGCCATGCGCGATCAGGACTGGTGGGTCAAAGTGCGCGCAGCGGATGCACTGGGTTCCATTGGCGGTCCTAAAGTTGTCGAAGCCGTACTTGAACTACTCAATCATGAAGATGATTTTTTTCGCCGTACGGCAGTGGAAATTCTGAATTCAATCAAGGATGAACGCGCCATTGATTACCTGATAAATGCGCTCAACGATAAAGACTGGTGGGTGCGCGAACGCGCCGCTGACGCACTGGCCAAGCTGGGTTCAGACCGCGCCATCCCCGCTCTGCTAAAAATGCTGGATGAACAACCTGAATCCGCCAAGATTGCCCTTCGGGCATTGACGGATATAGGTAACACCAATGCCATTGCACCCCTGATATCAAAATTGCAGGAAAGTGACACCTCGTTGAAAAAACATATTATTGAAGCCCTTGGCGAACTCTCCGACCACCAGCATTCGAAAAATATTGAAAGCGCCCTGAATCAGGTCCTGAAGACTGAGGACGAAGACATCCGGCAAATTGCATCAGCAACCCTGGATACTATCATCGCTAAAAATCGTTTTATGGCAAACAGAACCTCAGACACAGATTCCGAACCCGCAGTTAACTCGGGCGGGGAAAAAACCGCCATATCCCAGCAGCAACCCCTCGCCGACACTGCCATACAACAAATCGACCCCGCCATGCTAAAACCCGGCATGATTCTGAGTGATCGTTATGAAATTATCAAACACATCGGAAAGGGCGCATTCGGCTTCGTTATCCTGGTCAAGGATAAAATGGTCAATGAAGAAATTATTCTAAAATTTCTGAATCCACAAATGGCCACCGATGAAAGCGTCATCCAGCGCTTTATCTATGAACTGCGCTACACACGTAAAATCACCCACCCCAATGTCATCCGCATTTATGATTTTCTAACTTTTGGTAAATCTTATGCTATTAGCATGGAATATTTTGACAGCCATTCCCTGAGTTATGAAGTCAAAAATAAACTCACGAATGATATAAAACGCAATATTAAGATTATTATTGATATCTGTAACGGCCTCAACATCGCCCACAAGGTTAAGGTTGTACATCGTGATATTAAACCCGCCAACATTCTTGTCGACAAAAACAATATTGTCAAAATCGTTGATTTTGGTCTTGCTGCGGCGGCTTCACAGGGTGACGCACGTATCACAAAAAGCGGCATTCTGGTCGGCACTCCGACCTACATGGCGCCCGAACAGGTGCGCGGAAGAAAGATCGACACCCGCACCGACATCTACAGCCTGGGTATCGTCATGTATGAAATGTTCACTGGCCGCCCACCGTTCAAAGAAAAAGATCATATGGCCACGCTCTTCAAGCATGTTGAAGGTAATCCCACTCCGGCCAGGGAAATGAATTCCAAAATAGATGAGGAGCTGAATAATATCATTATGCATGCGATTCATGTCGATCCCAAACAACGCTATCAGCATATTGACCAATTGGCCAGTGATCTACAAACTCTGTACGATAAGGGTATATATTAATGGCACGCATTGATGCTTTTCTCAAACTCGGACGCGATCAAGGTGCTTCAGACATCCATGTTGCCGTGGATAGCCCGCCACTGATTCGCCTGCATGGCGAACTGACTGAAATCAAATTCCGCACACTGGGGGCAGAAGAACTACAGGAACTGCTTTATGAAATCATTCCAGAGGACTTGCTGCAAGATTACAAACAGGGCAAGGATCTGGATTTTTCCTATGACTCGCCCGATGCAGGACGTTATCGCGTCAACCTGTTCAGAAAGCTCAGTGGGCCAGGCGGCGCTTTCAGAGTCATCGCCCCACGTATCCCGACTATGGAAGAACTCGGCATTCCTGGCGTCATTGAAAAAATGCTCCACGCCAACCAGGGCCTGGTTCTGGTAACGGGGGCCACGGGAACGGGCAAATCCACCACCCTTGCCGCTATGATTGACTGGCTCAATGAAAACCGAAAATACAACATCATTACCCTGGAAGATCCGGTCGAATACATACACAAAAGCAAACAATCGCTCATCATCCAACGCAGTGTCGGCCCCCATGTCAAAAGTTTTGCCGACGGCCTGCATGCCGCACTACGAGAAGATCCGGATGTTATCCTGGTGGGTGAATTGCGCGATCCCAAAACTATCAGCATGGCCATGACGGCGACCGAAACCGGTCATCTGGTCTTGGGCACCCTGCATACCACATCAGCCGTTAAAACGATTGATCGCATTGTCGATGCCATGCCCACTGAACAAAAAGCACTGGCGGAAGCTTTTCTTGCCCAGCATTTGCAGGGCGTGATTAGTCAGAAACTGGTGCGCACGGCCGATGGCCGCTCACGCAAGGCGATTATGGAAATTATGCTTAATACTTCCGCTGTCGGCAACCTGATACTCAACAAGAAAAACTTTCAGATCCCGTCTATTCTACAAACCGGGCGTGACCAAGGCATGCAATTAATGGATCAGGCATTACTGGAAGCACTGAAAAACAAGGAAATCGATCCGGATGACGCCTATGTTAATGCGGTTGATAAAAAACAGTTTCAACGTTTCGTTACTAATCCGGACCTGCTACCGCAGGTTAATTTTGTTGTCAGTTGACAGGAAATATCGGCGTGAACAGAGTGGATGCTTTTCTTGAACTGGTGGTAAAACAGAAAGGCTCCGATCTGCACCTGGTCGCCGGCAATCCGCCCAGGGTGCGCCTCAATGGCGACACCCATACCGTCAAATACCGCGAACTCAGCAGCAGCGAAACAGAAGATCTGATTTATGAAATTATGAGCCAGGCGGACATAACGAAATTTGAACATGAAAACAATCTCGATTTTGCCTATCAGGTTGACGGACTGGCGCGTTTCCGTGTCAATGCTTTCAAACATATGGACGGTCTTGGCGCCGTATTCCGCGTCATTCCCAGCGAAATACAGAGCCTCAATGAGCTAGGGCTGCCACCTGTCATTAAAAATCTTGCCCGTCAGCGCAAAGGCCTGATTCTGGTAACCGGACCTACCGGCTCGGGCAAGTCCACCACCCTGGCCGCCATGATTCACTACATCAATAATGAGCGCAAAGGCCATATCATCACGATTGAAGATCCGATTGAATTTATTCATCAGAACAAAAGCTGCCTGATCAGTCAACGCGAAGTGGGCGATCACACAAAGGATTTCGCTTGCGCACTGCACTCCGCATTACGTGAAGATCCAGATGTTGTGTTGGTCGGCGAGCTACGGGATCTTGAAACCATCCATCTCGCCTTGACTGCGGCCGAAATGGGCATCCTGGTCATGGCTACCCTGCATACCAGCAGCGCCGCTTCCTCTATTGACCGAATCATCAATGTTTTTCCACCGGGTGAAGAAGCTTACGTGCGTACCATGCTGTCAACCTCACTCTGTGGCGTCATTTCCCAGCAACTACTGCGCACCGCCGATGCCAAAGGTCGTATCGCCGCCATCGAAATTATGGTAAACAATCCCGCTATTGCTAATGTCATCCGTGAAGGAAAATCCGAGCAGCTGGACAATATAATTCAGAGTGGCGCCATGCAGGGCATGCAGTTAATGGATACGGCTCTTAAGCGATTATTAGATGCTAAACTTGTAAACGGCGAAGACGCCTATATGAAAGCGCGCAATAAAGCAGATTTCGAACGCTACCGGGACAGCGGACATTTAACCGATGATGTCGATGAAAATACTGTCGAGTAACAATATGGAACCAGAAATTTCTGTATGAATAAAACGGGATAAGGACATGAGCAAACTGATTCTTACACTGGATGGCGCCGTCATTCGAGAATATCCTATCGAAAAAGACAGCCTCAGCATTGGCAGAAAGCATGGCAATGATATTCAACTCAATGACCTGACTGTCAGCGGCCGCCACGCACTGATCATTTCAATGGGCAAGCACATTTATGTCGATGACCTGGGCAGTACTAATGGCACACTTATGAATGGCGCCAAAGTGACCAAAACGCTACTCAACCACGGCGATGTTATACAGGTAGGCAACTATCAGTTCACCTTCTATGACGATACGGAAACCGAATATGAACCCACCATGTTCATCCAGGCCGAGATTGAAGAAACCCAACTGATTAATACCAATGACAAAACAGATTCAACAACAGTCAAAGGCGAGCCACTGGCCGGCGTCAAAATCATCAACGGCCCACTGGCCAATAAAACACTGGAATTGAGAAAACCCTTTAACACAATTGGCTTCAATGGCATAAAAACAGCCATGATTTCCCGAGCCACTGATCATTACACCATTTCAGCGCTAAAAAACCACAAACTACGCCGTACCAGTGATGCACCCATGTTAAACGGAAAGCTTATTTCAACCGAGTTAATTCGACTAAAAGAGAAAGACATCATTGAGCTTGTCGGAACAAAAATGGAATTTTTTTATTTGCACTAAGAGTGTAATCTCGGATTCCGAAGATAAACTGCCTCGCAAGCGGGCGGGCACTATTTAGGAACCCAGCTTTTCCTCAAATAAGGCCTCGTTGATCGAGCAGCTAATATAGTCGGCGATAATGCGCATATCCTTCTCCGCATTGCCCAGGCAACTGGTAGCACCGGGTGAGGGTGTCATATTAAAAATAATGCCGTCACCCGTATCAATTTTAGCCTCACCCAGATGCAATTTTGCCTCACGCTTGTCGATCATCACCGGACGCACACCACCGATCCCTTTGGCAAACTGTAAATCCGCCAGTTGCAACAGGGGAATGACCTTGCGCGCATCCTGCAGAAACAGACGCCGACGTATGCCCGGCACCTCGAACAGAATATTGCGAAAAATATAATTACGAATATCCGCCACCTGGAACAGTTTCCAGAAAGCCAGCAAAACCCGATGATCCAGGCGCAGCACCTGAAAGAACTCGGGCAGGGTTTTAATATTGTAACGTTCCAGCATGGGCAGCATCAGGGCAGTGGGACCCAGGCGGGTTTTATCCGGCAGCAGGATATCAGGATCACCATGAATCGCCGCGAAAGGCAACTTGTCATTCTGTACCGTATAAACCTTGCCATTGAGACATTTCGGCGCGTAATAGAAACTCCCCGCCATGGGCAGGCAGGAATAATAGTGACCATAGCCCATGCGATGAGCAAACAGCAGGCTGTGCCCCCCCGCGCAGACCACCACGAAACGGGCCTGATACTGCCCCCGGCTGGTCGTGACCTGATACAGATCCCCCTGCTTTACGATTTTGCTGACATAGGTTGACAGGGAAACCTCCACCTCCTTCTTATGGTGCGTGCAGGCCTGCTCGACAAAAGATTCTGATAAGGCGGCAAAGTCGACGGCGGTGTATTCCCCCACAATGCCAATACCGTTAAGCATCTCCCGACGCCCCTTGACGACATGGGGTTCCAGTTCATGAATGGCTTTCTCATCCAGCAACCGCATAGCGGGATAATGGGGGGAGAAGATGTTGAAACGCTCCACCAGGGAAGCGCATTCCTGTTCACCAACACCGATGATCATTTTTTGTTGTTTAAAAATGATGCCATCACGTTGCGCCAGCCCAGCCGTGTAATTGACCAGCATGGCGGCCGTGCGCTGAACCTGACGGGCTTTTTCCAGGGTATAGTTGGTTTCGATATCACCACAGTGCAGGGTCTGGCTGTTATTGCGGCCATTGGAGTTGACGGCAGCCACCGAAGCGTATTTTTCCAGCAGGGTGATGCGTTTTAAATCTGTAAACGTCGCCAACTGATACAGCAGTGCGGTACCCGAGACACCCCCGCCGATAATCAGTACGTCACAAACAGCTTGTCCGTTCATTTCATCCAGTTCCTGTTTTCTTCCAGAATAACCGCAGTAGCGACCATAGCAGAAGATGCTTGAATCTGCCCTGTGCGGATTTTTAGTTGATGGGTTTCGCCTCGCTCTACCCATCCTACCTACTTTTGGCTATCCGTAGGATGATGAGCGAGGCGAAACCCATCAATATATCCTTATGAATAACTTATTTTACTGAATAGTTACAATTTTATACACTTAGCGGGAGGACACTCGCGGAAGATAACGCCAGGCAATCAAAAATCCACTTAGCGCCAACAGCATGGCGACAAGAAACATACTGCGTGCACCCAGGCCTTCAAACAGGTAACCACTGTAAAAACTTCCCAGCGCGCCGCCCGCGCCAAAACTCACACTGCTGTATAGCGCCTGCCCTTTACCCTGATGGCGACCGGTAAAGAAGCCGTGAATATATTGTATCGCAGCAGCATGATAGATACCGAAACTGGCGGCATGCAGGCACTGGGCAAATATCATCAGCACCGCTGATTCCGGGTACAGGGCAATGATCAGCCAGCGCAGGGCCGCCAGTAGAAAACTACTCAGCAACAGCCGACGCAAACCAACCAGCGGAACCAGCCGTGGCATCAGCAGAAAAATTCCAACCTCAGCCGCGACGCTTAGAGCCCATAAACTACCGATCGCAGAGAGAGAATAGCCATAGCTCTGTAAATAGATAGAATAGAAGGTATAGTAGGGGCCATGACTGGCCTGCATCAAAAAACAGACCACCAACAAACCTATCACCTCAGGCCGCGACAGCAGGCTGCGCAGAGGTTCATGATCCAGACTTAGATGTCCCGTCGCCTCTTCCGGCACGATCAGGCTGCTCAGCCAGATCCCCGCAAACAACAGCAACAGGATCATGGGCAGCATACTGATACCATCGCCTTCCAGCACGCGACCCAGGCTCCAGACCGCCGCGATAAAGCCGATGGAACCCCAAAGACGAATGCTGCTATAACGATGAACCTGATCGCCCAGATGGGAAAACGTCGTGGCTTCAAACTGTGGCAGGGTGGCATTCCAGAAAAAACTGAATACCACCAGCACCACTAACAGCCAGGTAAAACTGTCACCTGCAAGCACCCCGGCAAAGGCCAGCATGGAAATCAGACAACCGAGCCGCACGATGCCCATACGCCGCCCGGTCTGATCCGCTACCCAGCCCCAGACATTGGGTGAAACAATTTTGGTGGCCATAAGAATAGCCATGAGATTGCCAATATCCGCCACACTGAATCCCAGTGACTTGAGATACAGACTCCAGTAGGGAAGCAAAGCTCCCAGGCTAGCGAAATAGAAAAAATAGAACCCAGAGAGACGCCAGTAAGGTACGCGCTCGGGCCGAACCATCATAAAAAACGCAGAGTTCGCAGAGGCGCAGAGGCGCGGAGAATTTTTTGCTGAAACCTCATAAGCTGATTTCGAAATCTCTGCGCCTTGGCGTTCTCCGCGTTAATCAGGCGATCTCTGCCTTAACTGCAGCAGGAATAACGGGTGTCTCTGACACTACATCCATGTTCTGCGCGCGGTGGCGCAGCACATGATCCATCAGCACGATAGCCATCATGGCCTCGGCAATAGGCGTGGCGCGAATGCCGACGCAGGGATCGTGACGGCCTTCGGTGACGACCTCAACGGGCTTGCCATGAATGTCCACCCCGTGGCAAGGCAATCTGAGACTGGAAGTAGGTTTTAGGGCAATGCTGGCAAAAATATCCTGCCCGGAAGAAATCCCGCCCAGCACGCCGCCGGCATGGTTGGAAAGAAAACCCTCGGGCGTCATTTCATCCCGATGCTCGGTCCCCTTCTGCTCGACCACCTCGAAACCGGCGCCGATTTCCACGCCCTTGACGGCATTAATGCTCATCAGCGCATGCGCCAGTTCGGCATCCAGGCGGTCGAAAATCGGCTCACCCAGCCCCGGCGGCACGCTGCTCGCCACGACATTAATGCGCGCACCAATGGAATTGCCCTCCTTGCGCAGGGTATCCATATAGGCTTCCAGTTGGCCCACTTTGGCGGCATCAGGAAAAAAGAATGCATTTTCAGCCACCGCCTTCCAGTCAAAGTTCTCAGCTTTTATTGGCCCCAGTTGCGCCATATAACCGCGTATTTCGATGCCGTATTTTTCCTGTAAGTATTTTTTGGCAATGGCGCCCGCCGCCACGCGCATGGCAGTTTCCCGTGCAGACGAACGCCCGCCCCCACGATAATCCCGAATGCCGTATTTTTGCTGATAGGTGTAATCGGCGTGACCCGGGCGGAAACGATCCCTGATTTTTGAATAATCTTTGGAACGCTGATCCGTATTGTGAATGATGAGCCCGATGGGCGCACCGGTCGTTTTATCTTCGAAAACGCCGGAGAGGATCTGTACTTCATCCTGTTCCCGCCGTTGGGTGGTATGACGGCTGACGCCCGGCTTTCTGCGGTTAAGATCCGCCTGCAAATCAGACTCTGACAAGCTCATCCCGGGTGGACAGCCATCGACGATGCACCCTATCGCAGGGCCATGACTTTCACCAAAACCTGTGACGCTGAATATTTTGCCTATACTATTACCTGACATGAGGGATGTTTCCCAATAGTTGTATGATCTAACATGATTATCTGGACACAGTATCTTGATTTTGGACATTTTGCCTGGCCCACAAAAGCACCCGCTAATCGCTATCCTTCATTGTGAAATAAAAATGATTATAAATTATACTCGCTGCCAGAAACAGATAAATTAACCCCTCCGGTATGACTTATATAAAAAAACATAGCCAATCGACGCTAAAGAGTGAGCACCCTTCCATCAGCCTCACGCTACTGTCCCTCGCCTTCAGCGTTATGATACTGACCTATATCGGCATCGGCTTTTTCAGCATCAGCCAGTCCAATCAGGCACATGAAGATATTAAAGCCATTATTGAAAAAATAAGCGTAAAACTTGATCTAATCAGAACCATGCACACGGCGGCCCGCGAACGCAGCATCAATCTCTACATGATGATAACCGAGACTGATCCTTTCAAAAGGGATGATGCTTACATGCAGTACAACCGACATGCAACTGAATTCAGCCTTGCTTATAACAAATTCAAGGACATGGATCTAAGTGCAAAGGAACAGCGGTTGCTTGAACAAGAGGCTGAAGCGTCAAATTATACGGTTCCCATTCAGCACCGGGTTGTCCAACTCGCCAGAGAAGGAAAACTGAAACAAGCCCGAGAACTGATGGCAGGTAAAACTATTCAGGCACAAAACAGGATTATTGAATATATTGCACAACTGCAACAACTGCAACATGAATCCATTGCAGAAATCAGAATACTGGCCGCCCAGTCAAATCGGCATACAAAAAATATACTCTATGTTTTAATCAGTCTGGCCCTGCTGCTCGGCATCACCATTGCGGTTTACACTACCCGCCGAATCAGGCGGATTGAAAGAAACATCACCCGGGAGAAAGAACTGGCCCAGGTCACCCTGCAATCCGTTGGTGACGCTGTGATTACCACCAACAACCGGGGTTATGTGCAATTTATGAACCCCGTAGCCGAACATCTGACCGGCTATTCCTCTGGGAATGCATTCAATAAACCTCTGCAGAAAATTTTCCGCATTATTTCTGAAATCAATCATCTCGAAGCAGAAAACCCGATCAGCATCGCTCTTAATGAGCACATTATTCTCTCCATTACCGATGATATCGTACTAATCAGAAAAGATGGTCAGGAATTCGCCATTGAACTGACCGCCGCGCCCATCATGGATGACAA
>VAOZ01176905.1_pt1 | contig 20650 bp, 18 predicted proteins | sample 3394041 | NCBI WGS metagenome assembly VAOZ01 (sample SAMN08290431, study PRJNA428436) | hydrothermal vent metagenome | isolation source: Deep-sea hydrothermal vent chimney | place: Indian Ocean: Southwest Indian Ridge
ATTGTGAGGAGCAGAGCAACGAAGCAATCTCAAAAATACCGGCAACAAAAGGGAAATATATGAGATTATGTCCAATGTCGGAGGCTGACCCCTATGATGTATTGCTTTCCGCTCCTTACAAGAATCGGATGAATTAAAAAAGGAGATAGCTGATGTTAAATGTATATTGTAGGTTTGACCCCCAATGACTATTAGAGGTAAAGAATATGAATGTCAAATGTAAAGACACGACCCCGATTCGACCCCAATCATGTAGAATTTGTGTGGTTGGATTAGGCTATGTTGGACTGCCTCTGGCTGCTGCATTTGCAGAGAAGTATAAAGTGATTGGCTTTGATATTAATCAAAAACGCATTGATGAATTGGAAAAATATCATGATCGAACTTTAGAATTGACGCCGAATCAGCTCAAGCAGGTAAAAGATAGTTTATTTTATACATCATCGGTTAAGAATATAAGGGACAGCAATATTTATATTATTACTGTCCCTACGCCTATAGATGGATTAAATCAACCGGATTTAACACCTATAAAGAATTCTTCCAGGATGGTTGGAGAGGTATTATGCAGAGGCGATATAGTTATTTACGAATCAACAGTTTATCCAGGAGCTACTGAGGAAGTTTGCGTACCAATTTTAGAAGAAGTGTCCAGCTTAAAATTTAATGAAGATTTTTTTTGCGGATATTCTCCTGAGCGTATTAATCCTGGTGATAAAAAACGTACCATCACAAAAATAAAAAAGATTACCTCGGGTTCAACTCCAGAAATTGCAGATAAAGTGAATCGGCTTTATAAATCGATCATAACTGCAGGAACGTATAGTGTTTCAAGTATTAAAATTGCCGAAGCCTCAAAAGTCGTAGAAAATACACAGAGGGATGTTAACATTGCCCTAATCAATGAACTGGCACTAATATTTGATGTTATAGGCATTGATACAAATGAAGTTATCGAAGCTGCTTCCACCAAATGGAATTTTATTAAGTTCAAGCCTGGACTTGTTGGCGGGCATTGTATTGGCGTTGATCCATACTATCTAATATACAAAGCTGAACAGTTAGGCTATAGGCCAAATCTCATATTAAATGCACGATATATCAACAACAGTATAGGTCAGTTGATAGCAGAACGTACGGTCAAAGAAATGATATCCCATGACAAAAAGATAAAATGTGCTAATGTTTTGATACTTGGTGTAACATTCAAAGAAAATTGTCCTGATATGAGAAATACGAAAGTGGTTGACATAATAAAAGAACTTAAAGAATATGGTTGCAATGTAGATGTGTATGATCCATGGGTTGATCCAAATGAAGAAAAAAAGGATTATAAATACGGGATTATTGATAACCCATTCACAAAGAATAAAAGGTATGATGCCATAGTTATAGCGGTGGCGCACAGGCAGTTTGTATCATTGCAATATAATGATTATGCGAGTATTAGTTCAGATCCGCCTGTTTTGATCGATGTTAAGAGTATAACAAAGAAGCCGACTTGGAGACTTTGATTTTGGAAAATGACAAACGATCTAAAATGAGATTGAGAGGTTTATTATGAAACATTGCATGGTTGATAATTTTGCTAATGTTGCAGAAAATGTAGCTATGGGTGAATTTTGTGTTATTAGCAAAGATGTTATTATCGGTAGCGGATGTGTAATTGGAAACAGTGTGACTATCCACAATGATTCAGTTATAGGTAAAAATGTAAGAATCGATGATAATACGGTTATTGGGAAGTTACCTATGAAAGCTGCAAATAGTGCCGTAACAAAAGATCAGGAGCTGTCACCCTGTAATATAGGTGACAATTGTATAATAGGCACATCGGTTGTTATATATAGAGGCTGCACAATAGGGCAAAAGGTTCTTGTGGCTGATTTATCTACGGTTAGAGAGAACGTCGAGATCGGCGACTATACGATTGTGGGTAGAGGTGTTGCGATAGAGAATTTCTGCAAAATAGGTAAAAAATGCAAGCTTGAAACCAATGTCTATGTTACTGCATATTCTGAAATAGGAAATTATTGCTTCTTAGCTCCGGGTGTAGTGACATCAAATGACAATTATATGGGACGCTCAGAAAAAAGATTCAAAGAGTTTAAAGGTGTAATTGTTAAAAAAGGTGGAAGAATAGGAGCGGGAGGCATTATTCTGCCTGGTAAGATTATAAACGAGGATACGGAAATTGCAGCTGGTGCTGTTGTAACAAAGGATACAGAACCTAAAAAAATATATGCAGGTATACCGGCTCAATATTTTAGAGAGGTTCCCGAGGAAGAGTTGCTTAAAAATAATCTTAAGGAAGAAAACGATGAGTAATAATAATTCGACTTTACAAAATTCACTTATGAAAAAGTTTGCTTTAATTGGTGCAGCCGGTTACGTAGCTCCAAGGCATATGAAGGCTATTAAAGATACGGGCAATCTTTTGGTTACTGCAGTAGATAAAAGTGATAGCGTAGGGATAATAGACAGTTATTTCCCTAATGCTAATTTTTTTACCGAATTTGAACGATTTGATAGACATATCGATAAGTTAAGGTTAGATAAGAATCAAAAGGTCGATTATGTTTCCATCGTTAGTCCAAACTATCTGCATGATGCACATATAAGATGGGCATTAAGAAGCGGGACTGATGCTATTTGCGAAAAACCTTTGGTGTTAAACCCCTGGAACTTGGATGCTTTGGAAGAGGTTGAAAAAAGAAATGGCAAAAAGGTTTATAATGTTTTGCAACTTAGGCTTCATCCGTCAATCATAGAACTTAAAAATAAAATAGAAACAGAACTCAAGAAAAATCCAGACAAAATATATGATATACAGTTAACTTATATAACATCGAGAGGGAAATGGTACTTTACATCATGGAAAGGTGATTTATCAAAATCCGGTGGTGTTGCATTAAATATTGGTATTCACTTTTTCGATATGCTTATATGGATATTTGGCAGCATAGAAGAGCAGGAGGTTCATTATTCAGAGCCTTTAAGAAAAATGACAGGATTTATAAAACTTGAACATGCCAATGTTAAATGGTTTTTGTCTGTTGACAGTAATAATCTGCCTGATGATATCAAAAATAAAGGACAAAGAACATATCGTTCTATCACCTATGACGGCAAAGAGATTGAATTCTCAGGTGGTTTTGCGGATTTGCATACAAAGGTTTACAGGAATATTTTATTGGGTGGAGGCTTCGGTATCAAAGATGCAAGGCCTTCCATTGAACTTGTCTATAAAATAAGAAATGCAAGATCTATCGGGTTTAATGAAAATTCTCATCCATTAGCACGGAAAAAACTGAAGTAACGCAAAATTAAATAATATGATACGGAGACGAGAATGATCAAAATTCCTATGTTGGATTTAAAAAAAGAATATAGATATATGAAACAAGACATAGATGAGGCTATTCAAAAGTGCCTGGATAGTCAGCAGTGGATTTTAGGGCTGCAGGTAAATGAACTTGAAGGTAAAATTGCAGAATATATAGGAGCGAAATATGCCATTGGCGTTTCTTCCGGAACAGATGCCCTTGTTATCGCATTGAGAGCATTATCCATTAAGAATGATGATCAAGAATACTTCAAAAGAGATGATCTGGTAATTACCACACCTTTCACATTTACAGCCACTGGAGATGCTATTTTAAGAGCAGGAGCAACGCCGCTATTTGTTGATATAAATTTGGACAGTTTTAATATCGACCCTGAAGAAATAGAGAAAGCGATAAAAGAATATGGAAATAGAATAAAAGGCATAGTTCCCGTTCATCTTTATGGTCAGCCTTGCAATATGGATAAAATTATGAGAATAGCAGAGAAATATAGCTTTTTCGTTGTTGAGGATTGCGCCCAGAGCTTTGGGGCGCAATGGGATAATAAAAAGGCAGGTTCATTTGGGGATGTCGGCTGTTTTAGCTTCTTTCCATCAAAAAATCTTGGTGGGTTCGGCGATGGTGGAATGATAACGACAAACGATAATAAGCTTGCAGAAATTATAAGCATGCTCAGAAGGCATGGCGGAAAAGATAAATATAGCGTTGATCACATAGGATATAACGCAAGACTTGATACTATTCAAGCTGCGATATTGCTTGCAAAAATGAAGTATATAGATGAATTCAACGAGAATAGGAGAAAAATAGCCCAACTTTACGACAATCATTTAAAAAATATAGAGTGGTTTGAAATCCCAAAGGTTTATGGAAAGGTCTATCATGTTTATCATCAATATACTGTTAAAATATTGAACGGAAAGAGGGACGAAATCCAGAAGAGACTTGAAAAGAAAGGAATACAGACAATGATTTACTATCCTGTTGCTCTTCACAAAATGAAGGTTTTTAAAGATAGACGCGAGGTTTTTGGTAATTTCAAAAATGCGGAAAGTGTGTCAAATAATGTTTTAAGCTTACCGATAGAGCCTTTATATAGCAGAGAAATGATAGAAGAAGTAGTAGAAAATATAACAAATGAAAAGCAATAAAAGATTTGATTTGGCTCTTAAGATATTAAGATATATAGAATCATTATTATGAATTTTGTCGTAAGTTTGGCAACATATCTATGAAGAATACTTTTTCAAACTTATTTTTACGCATAAAAAGTAGTATTTTTCTACGTGATGTGGCTATTCTGGGAAGCGGTGCTTTGCTTGCTCAAGTTATACCGGCCTTATCAAGTCCAATACTTACACGCCTTTATTCCCCGGCTGATTTTGGATTATTTGCAGTATTTATGGCTATAGTATCAAGCGTATCCCCAAGTGTGAATGGGCAATATGAGGTCGCTGTAGTTTTGCCAAAACAGCGGTCTGTCGCATTAGAATTATTTACCATTGCCATATGGTTTGGCATTGGTGTGACTATGATAAGTCTTTTTATTCTACTCTTTCTTCATAGACATATACTTGTCTTATTAAATGCATCAGCCTTGTCAGGATGGGTTTATATTATTCCTGTAGTTTTGTTCATGTTTGGTCTATTTAATCTTTTTAATTATTATGCAAATAGAAATCGAAATTATGGGTTAATGGCTCGTTCAAGATTGTTAAGAGCAGTTATGATCGTGATTGTTAATATATTTTTGGGGTTAATTGGTGTGGGTTTCGTAGGATTGGTGTTTGGGAATATTATAGGATTGGCATTTGCAATTCTATACTTACTATATTATCAAAGAAAAGATCTTAAATTCATTGATTTCCGTTTAACGAAAAGGAAATTTATGATAGCTTTGCAATATAAAAATTATCCCATCTATAGTGGGAGTACAAGTCTTCTTGATGGGGTAGCATTAGCATTGCCGATCTATTTTCTTAGCGGAAGCTATTCCGCACAAGTTGTAGGATTATACTCACTTACAATACGGATTATGTACACACCCCTTAGTTTTATATCATTATCCATATCCCAAGTGAACCTTAAGAAAATTGTGGATTTAATGAATAGCGGGGAGGCATTACTACCTTATGTAATTAAGATCTCAATTTTACTTATTGGAATTGTATTGATTCCGGTTTTAATTTTGATATTATATGCGCCGCAGCTATTTAGTTTTATTTTTGGGCACCAGTGGCAGGAAGCAGGTATTTACGCTCGGATATTGGCGCCAGCAATTGTTGTTAGATTTGTTGCGTCAACGATGAGTACAACGCTTTGGGCAACGCAGCATACCAAGTTGCTCGGTGTGTGGAAGGTGATTTTTTTTGTGGTAACTTTAGGAGTGTTAAGTATATTCGCAGGGAAGGTTAACGTTATTGAATTGTTAAAGATCATAGTTATTTCGGATATTTCACTATACCTGCTGTACTGTTTTTTTATTTATTACTCGGCATTGAAACCCCAAAGGAAGGATGGATAACATGTGCGGTATTGCAGGGTTTATTTCTAACCATAAAATCAAAGAGAGTACAATAAAAAGCATGTTGGATCAAATCCGGCATCGAGGGCCGGATGGTAGTGGCATTAATGTAGTCTGTCGGGCAGATGAGAAGATTTCATGTTCTGTTGGTTTGGGGCATGTTCGGCTTTCAATACTGGATTTATCCGAGGCCGGGCATCAGCCTATGTGTTATCTCAATCAATATTGGATTACATATAATGGCGAAATTTATAATTATAAGGAATTAAGAAGGGAATTGGCAGATAAGGGCTATCAATTTATGAGTCAGACTGACACGGAAGTGATATTAGCCGCTTATGCTGAATGGGGGGCAAACTGCTTGGAACATCTTAATGGCATGTTTGCTTTTCTTATTTTTGATAGAAAAAATTGGAAATTGTTTGCGGCTCGAGATAGGTTTGGAATTAAACCGCTGTATTATAGAGTAGGATCCGATGGGTCTATTGGATTTGCTTCAGAGATAAAACAATTCACTGTTCTATCTGATTGGCTTGCCAGAATGAATGGTCGTCGGGTCTATGATTTTTTGGTTTTTGGGCAATCAGACCATACTGATGAAACGATGTTCAATGGTGTGTTCCAATTTCGTCCTGGAGAAGCACTACTGATAAATTTGTATAACCATTCATTTAAAATGAATGTGGGCGATAGGCTACCTGTTTATCAGTGGTATAAACTAAAGGGTATCCCGTTCGAAGGGAATATGGAAGAAGCAGGGAAAATGTTTGTGGATTTGATGACTGATTCGGTTAAATTACGATTGCGGAGTGATGTGCCTGTGGGCTCTTGTCTTTCAGGAGGATTAGATTCTTCCAGTATTGTTGTTCTGATAAATCGATTATTGAATAGGCGGGGAATTGAGAATCAAAAGACGTTTTCAGCCTGTACCAAGATAGACCGATTCGACGAGAGAAAATGGATTGATATTGTAGTCGGTTATACTGGAGTTGCTCCTCATTATGTCTATCCCGATTCAGATGGATTATTTAATGATATCAATAGAATCACATGGCATCAGGACGAGCCATTTGGGTCTACCAGTATCTTTGCACAATGGGAAGTCTTTCGTTTGGCGGCCAAAAATAACGTCAAAGTTATGCTGGATGGTCAGGGGGCAGATGAGTTATTAGCTGGGTACCATATATTTTTTGGTCCTATGCTGGTAGAACTACTTACAAGTTTTAGATGGTTGCGCTTGGCTCGTGAAATAAGCTTGCTACATCATGTGCATGCTTATTCATTGTATGAGATTTTACAATACATAGCCAATGCCTTACTGCCAGACTTGATAGCCTCGCCGTTACGACGGTTGACAGGCAAATCTTATAGTAGTCCAAACTGGCTCAACTTTAACAAGCTGGGGGTAGTTTTAAGAAATCCCGCCGATGCAAGAGGTGGATTGACCAATTCTGTTCGAAAGATGAGTTACGCTCAACTAACATCTGTCAACTTGCAGAGATTGTTGCATTTTGAAGACCGGAATTCTATGGCACATTCTATTGAATCAAGAGTACCATTTTTGGACTATAGACTGGTTGAAGCCGTTTTGGGAATTCCAGATGAATACAAAATTTCCAATGGAGTTACCAAGCGTGTATTGAGAGAAGGCATGAAGAATATATTACCTGAAAAAATCCGAATGCGGATGGATAAAATAGGATTTGCCACACCTGAAGAAGTTTGGATGCGTAATAATTCCACTATGTTTAGAACTAAGGCTAGAGAAGCAGTGGAGAAAAGTTGTGGTGTGTTAAATGATCATGCAATTAGTAAGATAAATGATATCATTGACGGGAAAAAACCGTTTTCTTCTATCCCATGGAGAATAATAAGTTTTGGATATTGGATTGATGAATTTGATGTCACGGTATAACGTAAGAAATAAAATGCTGATTGGGGTCAATGATTAATGGATATTGTAGTAGGTGGATGAATAATGATATATAAAATACCAAAACGGCACATATCTTTAAATGTCAGTACGGAAAAATTACTGATCATATTCCTTTATTATTTGGCTTTTGGGCTTATATGGTTTGGATATTATTATTTTATAGTACCACTATATGGTTATTATGGTTACACTTATAATCCTAACTTCTCAAAGATTATTGAAAGTGTAGTAATGCTTTCAATTTCTCTTGCAATTTTGCCAATAAAATTTAATAAACCATCAGATATATTTCTGCATATTCAATTTTTGTTTCCAATAATGGGAATGCTTGTTTTATATGGCGCGGAAAATAGATCAAGAATATTTATTTATTTTGCAATATCGTCTTTCTTCATTATGGCTTTTTTTGCGCAAAATATTAAATTAAAGCCGATAAGTATTACAAAAATTAAGCCAAATTCTTTCCTGATAATATTGTTGTTTATTGGTGCGACATATATTTTAGCTATTATTGTACAGGGAGGACTGAAATATCTTAATTTTAATTTATTAAATGTTTATGAATTTAGAGTTGCCGCTGCTGCAAATCTTCCTGGTGTCTTCGGATATTTATCGCCGGTAGTTTCAAAGGTAATCTTTCCTTTTGCTTTCTTACTTGCGGTAATTAGAAAAAAGAGAATTTTGGCGCTGCTCTCTATTGTTGGCAGTGTGCTGATGTTTGCACTAACAAATAATAAAGGTCCGCTTTTCTATCCAATTGTTGTCTTGGCATTATATTATATTTTGAGTCATAGAAAACAAATTCGTTTTCTACTATTGAGCTATATAGCTATAATCACAATTCCATTATTGTGGTTTTTTTCTAATAATTCAAATATGAGCATACTTCTTAACAGCTTGATTTTTAGGAGAGTATATATAGTTCCGGCACAACTCAATTATTATTATTATGATTTTTTTTCAGTACATCAATTCACTATGTGGGCAAATAGCAAGATAACGTTTGGACTGCTTCATTACCCATATCATTTAGATATCCCTCATTTAATCGGGTTAAATTTTTTCTCTAACCCGGCAACAGGTGCAAATACCGGGTGGATTGGTTCCGGATATGCTCAATTTGGGTTTGCTGGAATGGTGGTTTATGCATTTATTATTGGAATCTTACTCGGATTGCTTAATGCTTTTTCAAAGGTTTCCGATAAGAGAATAATTGTTTCTATTATCGTTGCTCCCATACTTACTGTTTTTATCTCCTCTGATTTATTAACTGCCTTTTTGACGCATGGAGTCATTCTCTCACTTATTCTTTTTATGATGTTTTCCATTCCTGATGTGGAGAAAAAAGACGGGAAGCATATATTTTATAAAAAGGAAACATACATATGAAGATAACTCATTTAACATCAGTGCATCCAAGATATGATACAAGAATATTTTTAAAAGAGTGTACCAGTTTAGCAAAAAATAATAAGTATGAAGTGAATTTAATAGTTGCGGATAGTAATGGAAATGAAGTAAGAAATAATGTAAATATATATGATGTAGGGATGTTGCAAGGCAGGGTAAATCGTATGTTTAAAACTACTAATAAGATTTTGCGCAAAGCCATAGAACTTGAAAGTGATATATATCACTTTCATGATCCGGAACTTATACCCATGAGTTTAAAATTGAAAAGAATGGGTAAAAAAATAATTTATGATGTTCATGAGGATGTGCCGAGACAGATTTTAAGTAAACCATATTTGAATAAATTTGCAAAATCAGTCATATCATATATTTTCGAATTTTATGAAAACTATGCAGCTAAAAAGTTTGATTTATTGATTGTACCTCAAGAAGCTATGTATAATAAATATAAAAAATTATCAAAAACATTTATGGTAGGTAATTTTCCAAATAAAATAAGTATTGATACCAGTGATTTACATAATATAGATAAGTATAGTTTATTATACTCTGGTGCGATATCTGAAGCCAGAGGATTATGGAACATGTTAGAATTAATGAAAGAATTAGTTAAATTAGACAAGAGATATAGATTAACATTGGCAGGTCCTATAAACACTAAGTTATTGGCACAGGCAAAAGAGCATGAGGCTTGGAAATATACTAAATACTTGGGAATGCTATATAAAAATGAAATATATGATATTTATAGAAAAAATTCTATTGGATTAATACTATTTAACAATGTAGGACAATACTATATGGCTTATTCATTAAAGCTTTTTGAGTATATGCAAAATGGTATGATAGTAATCATGCCAAATTTTGGAGATTGGATTAAATTTAATAGTAGCTATAAGGTAGGGTTTAATGTGCCTACGAGAGATTATAAAAAAATAGCTAACTATATTAATGACATAACAGGAGAGCAAATAATTGAATTTGCTAAAAAAAATATAAAACAAGTTGCAGAAAATTTTTCTTGGGAATCACAAGAAATTAAATTATTTCAACTATATAAAGGATTAATTGATGCTAACTAAATTTAAAAATGTATATGTTCTCGCTCCACATACAGATGATGGAGAGTTAGGTGCTGGTGGCATTATAAGTAAGCTTATAGCGTCTGGAGCAAATGTCTATTATTTTGCTTTCTCAACGGCAGAGACTTCTGTGCCAAAAGATTTTCCAAAAGATATACTCAAGACGGAAGTTATAAATGCAACTTCAAAACTTGGAATTAAAAAAGAAAATGTGATTATATATAACTATGAGGTTAGAAAACTTAATTATGCTAGACAAGAAATTCTTGAAGATTTAATTAGACATAGACAAAAATTAAAACCTGATTTAGTTTTGATGCCATCACTTAATGATATACATCAAGACCATGGCACTATAGCACAAGAGGGATTGAGAGCTTTTAAAAACACTACTATACTAGGTTATGAACTTATATGGAACAATCTCACTTTCAATACTACATCATTTATAAAATTGGACAAAAAATATGTACAAGCAAAAAGTGATTCTCTAAAAGAGTACAAGTCCCAAGGACGTAGAGATTATATGAGCGAAGAGTTCATATTTGCACTTGCTAGAACAAGAGGTGTGCAAATTGGAACACGATATGCAGAAAGTTTTGAAGTAATTAGATGGATAATATCGTAAGGAGATAATAAAATGTTAAAAGATATAGTTGTAATGATAACAGGAGCAGGGGCACCTGGTGCACCTGGAATCATAAAATCTTTAAGATTAAATAATGAAAGAAAAATAAAAATCATAGGAGTGGATGCTAGTTTAGGTGAATCTGTAGGTGTTGGTATGGTAGATGCAAGCTATAAGATTCCTCAAGCAAAAGAACATAGTTTCATTAATGAAGTATTAAAAATATGCTTAAAAGAGAGTGTAGATGTAATCATTCCTTTGGTAACTATGGAGCTTTTTGTTTTTTCAAAAAATAAAAAACTTTTTGAAGATAATAATATACAGGTTCAAGTATCTGATTATGAACAATTAAATATTGCAAATAATAAGTATAATTTGATGAAATTTTGCAGAAATAATGATATACCATATCCGGAGTTTTATATAGTTAGGTCAATAGATGAGTTTAAAGAAAAAGCGAAATTGTTAGGTTATCCAGAGAAGAAAATATGTTTTAAACCACCAGTGTCAAATGGCTTGAGGGGGTTTAGGATTATAAATGATTCTGCTGACAAAATGAATAGTTTGATTCATGAAAAGCCTAATAATGTATATATTGGTTTTGATGAGTTTTTGCAAATTGCTAAAGATGCGAATTATTTTCCTGAACTATTATTGATGGAATTTTTACCGGGAGAAGAATTTAGTGTCGATGTACTTGTAGATAATGGTAGATGTCTTGCTGTTATCCCACGTAGTAGGGATAAAATAAAAATGGGAATAAGTTTTGTAGGCACAACGATAGAAGATAGAGAGATAATTGAATATTCAAAAAATTTAGTAGAAAATTTAAATTTAAATGGTAATATTGGGTTACAATTCAAAAGGGATATAAATGGTATTCCAAAAATCATTGAATCAAATCCTCGAGTGCAGGGGACTATTGTACTGTGCACTGCCAGTGGATACAATATGGTATATAATTCTGTAAAATTAGCATTGAATGAAAAACCAATAGATTATCAAATAAATTGGGGAACAAAGATGATTCGGTATTGGGATGAATTATATGTAGAGAAAAATGGCAATACTTTTAAGATTTGATTATGTTTGATTATCATATTCATACAACTTTTTCTGATGGTAAAAATACTATTATTGAAATGATTGATACGGCAGAAAGTTTAGATTTAAAAACTATATCTATAACTGATCACATTTGGAAAAATTCTGATTGGTTTGATAAATATTATTTTCAAATAAAAGAAGAAAATGAAAAGAGAAAAATTAATATACTTATTGGATTTGAAGCAAAAGCATTGTCTTTAAATGGTGAAATTGATGCTACTCAATTTATGTGTGAGATTGCAAGTATAAGAATAGGTGCAATACACAGAATCCCAAGCGGAAAAATTAAAAATAGTTATTTATCTGAAAAGGATATAAAGTCAGATAAATTACTGGCATATAAAAATTGGTTAATCACGACAATAAATTTATTAAAGAATGATAAAGTAGATGTAGTTGCACATCCATGTATGGTTTTAAATAAGTATAATTTGGAGCATAATATAGGGGATATCTATAAATTGTTTAAAATAGCAAAAGCGTATAATAAAAAATTGGAAATCTCAAGTAGATACAAGGAGTCTAATATTCCGTTATTTGATATTTTAAAGAAACATCAAAATTTATTGACTTACATAAATTATGGTTCAGATGCACATAGTATATATGAATTGAAAAAGGCGCATAATGGATAAGAACATTTTGATGATTAATCAATATGCTTCCACGCCAGAAACAGGAATAGGTGGAAGGCACTATTATTTGGCTAAAGAATTGGTAAAGCAGGGGTATAGAGTGTATTTAGTTGCTGCCGGTTACACCCATTTATTGAGAAATCCGCCATTATTGGGGAAAGCCTTTGAAATACAGAATGTCGATGGTATTCAATTCGTGTGGATTAAAGTGCCTAAATATAACGGAGCGCATGATAAGAAAAGGGTCTTGAACTGGTTTTTATTCGCATGGAAATTATTAGGTTTACATAGAATTATAAAGAATAAGCCTTATGCTATCCTCGCATCTTCTCCTGCCCCTTTTTTGTTTTTATCTGCAAAAAGGTTAGCGAAAAAGTTTGGTGCAAAGTTAATTTTTGAAGTTCGTGATATTTGGCCATTGACACTTATTGAACTGGGTGGGTATTCATCCAGTAACCTTTTTATTCGTTTGATGCAATGGGTAGAAGATAAGGCCTATCGAGAATCAGATATAGTGATATCCAATTTGCCAAATGCCGTGGAGCATATGGCGAGTCGGGGTATGAAAAAATCTAAATTTTATTGGATACCTAATGGAATCTGCTTAGAAGAAATGAAGAATATACAACCTTTGCAAGATAATGTATTGGAACAATTACCAAATGATAAGTTCATAATAGGATATGCCGGAACTGTTGGACTTGCTAATGCATTAGATGTTTTTTTGCAAGCTGCTGGACTTTTAAAAGATAAGAAGGATATAGTTTTTGTAATAGTGGGAGATGGACAAGAAAAAGAAAGATTAGTAAAACAATATGAAAAATTTAAAAATATTTTATTTATTTCATCAATTCCAAAAAAACAGGTTCAAAGTATGCTTGAATTATTCGATATTTGCTATATTGGATGGCAAAAAAAGGAAATTTATAATTATGGAGTTTCTGCAAATAAATTATTTGATTACATGTATAGTAAAAAACCTATTTTGCATTCATATTCAGGAAAAACTAATATAGTAGAGCTTGCAAATTGTGGTTTTAGTGTAGAAGCAGAAAATCCAAAGGCAATAGCCGATGCAATTTTGAAATTGAAAGCAATGTCTCCTGCTCAAAGAGTAGAGATGGGCAGTAATGGAAAAAATTACGTATTAGCAAATCATGATTACTCCAAATTGGCTGAGAGATTAGCAAAAATTATTTTTAATTAGTTATGAAAAGACTATTTGATTTTATATGTTCATTTATAGGTCTCATTTTATTATCGCCTATATGGGAAATAAAGGAGATAATGCATTTCTTAGAAGTGAAATTATAGGGAAACTTGCATGAAGAATAGTAATTGTATCATCAGAGCCAAAAGAATAACTTATTTAATGAGTAAAAGAGTATTCGACATAATTTTTTCATTAATTCTCATACTTATATTGTCACCATTTATGTTACTGGTTACCTTGGCTATAGTTTCAAACTCGCTTGGTGGAGCCACTTATCATGGTAAAAGAACGGGATTAAATGAAAGAGCCTTTTATATATATAAATTTAGGACAATGATTAAAGATGCTGAAAAACTTGGAGGCGCTTCAACGGCATTGAATGACCCAAGACTGACCGGAATTGGCAGATGGTTGAGAAAATACAAAATTGACGAATTACTACAGCTATTTAATATTCTTTTTGGAACGATGTCTTTTGTGGGTCCCAGACCCCAGGTAGAAAAATACACCAAATTATATACTGATGAAGAAAAACTAATATTGTCTGTTAAGCCAGGTTTGACAGACTATGCATCGATATATTTTTCTGATATGGATAGTATTTTAGGAACTGTAGATATAGATAAAAAATATCTGACTGAAATAGAACCTGTCAAAAATAAGCTTCGTCTAAAATATGTGCTTGAGCGTTCATTCTTTGTTGATTTAAAATTGATATTTTTTACTTTAATGGTTTTAATCGGTATGAGGAAAATATGGAATATAGATTCTTATCAAAAAACAAAATAAAAATATCTGCCCTTGGCTATGGATGCTGGGCACTTGGAGGACATGGTTGGGGCTTAGTAAATAATGGTGATTTATCCGGTTCAGTTTATAAAGCGTTAGAATCCGGCATTAACTTTTTCGATACTGCAGATGTATATGGATTAGGAAGATCCGAAATATTTCTTAGTAAGATATTAGGTAAGAATAGACATAAAGTAGTTATTGCTACAAAGGGCGGAATACGCTTTAAAAATGGGAAGACCTACAAGGATAATTCAGTTTCTTATATTCGAAAGGCAGTTGAAGACAGCTTGCGGAGACTTAGGGTTGAAACAATCCCGCTTTATTATATACATTCGCCCGATGGAGTTACTCCTATAAAAGAAATTATTGGGGAAATGGTGCGACTGCGTGAAGAAGGCAAAATCCAAGCAATTGGGATGTCAAACTTTTCACCGAAAAAGATAAACACGGCATTATCTATCACTCAAATCGATGCTGTTCAAATGAGATGGAATTTACTTTATCCTCAGGAAGGGAATAGTATAATATCTATATGTGAAAAACACAAGATTCTTTTGGTTGCATGGGGAGTGCTTGCTGACGGTTTGCTTACAGGAAAGTTTACAGCAGAAACACATTTTGGTTTGAATGATCATCGAAGCCAAGCTGCACATTTCCAAGGGAAAAAGTTTTTGAGTAATCTGAAGCGTGTAAGTAAACTTTCTGATTTTGCAAGGCAGCATAGTGTTCCGCTTTGCCAAGTGGCATTGCGTTGGGTAATTGATCATTCATCGTCAGCATGTGCACTCTTTGGTGCAAAAAGACCTGACCAGGTAGATTTGAATATTGCAGCTCTTAATTGGAAGATGTCTTCAAAGGAGTTAGATGAGATTAATAGATTGATGCGCTTATAGGGTATGTGTAAGTAATACTAAATGAAATGGGGACAGAAAAGAAGGAAAAAATGAAGTATGAAAAAGATCTTTTATTGAATTTGTACCGTATGATGGTGCTCATTAGAATATGCGAAGAGGGTATGGTGAAGCCCATATTAGAAGGGGAGATTGGCTGTCCTTGTCATTTATACTCTGGTCAGGAGGCGATAGCCGCTGGAGTGGGAGCTTGTCTGCAAGAAAAGGATTTTATCTTTGGCACGCATCGCTCTCATGGGCATTTTATAGCCAAGGGAGGCAGCATAAATGAATTATTCGCTGAAGTTTATTGTAAAGAGGATGGTTGTTCGCGGGGGCGTGGAGGGTCTATGCATCTTACGAACCCCCAAAAAGGAATGCTTGGTTCCGCGCCTATTGTTGCGGGTACCATTTCACTTGCAGTTGGCGCTGCATTGAGAATTTTGATTAAAAAAGAGAATCGTGTTGCAGTTAGCTTTTTTGGTGATGGAGCAGTAGGTGAAGGTGTATTGTACGAGTCATTAAACTTTGCCTCACTCAAAAAGTTGCCTATTATTTTTGTTTGTGAAAATAACCTGTATGCCACCCATATGCCAATTAGAGAATGCCGTGTAGATCCCAATATATATACAATTGCGAAACCATTTGGTATGGAAAGCAATCAGATAAGTGGCAATGATGTATTACAGGTTTACGATACAACCAAAAATGCCGTTGAGAAGTGTAAAAAAGGGTACGGTCCTATTTTTATAGAATGTCTTACTTATCGTATGAGAGGACATGTGGGCCCAGATGATAATATACAGGGAGAACATACCGATATTAGAACCAAGGATGAGGTAGAAAAGTGGCGACTGAAAGACCCCATTGTTAACTTTGAGAGATATTTAATCGATAATCATAGAGTAAATATCGCTACAATGAATAAGATTAAGCAGAAAGCTGCAGATGAAGTTTCGGATGCAATTGATTTCGCTCGTAACAGCATTTTCCCAAATAAAAAGGAGTTAACAAATTATGTCTATGCATAGAAAACTCACATATAGTTTGGCAATTAATGAAGCAATAGACCAAATGATGGAAAGTGATCCTAGTGTTTTTTTAATAGGACAAGGAATAAAAAGCCCATGGTATGTCGGCAACACGGCAAAAGGACTTTTGGAAAAATATGGGGGAGAACGAATTATTGATACCCCTGTATCAGAAAATGCAGTGACGGGTGTCGCAGTTGGAGCGGCTATTGCAGGTATGAGACCAATAGTAGAGCATCCAAGAATGGACTTTATGATGTATGCTATGGATCCTATTATTAATGAGGCTTCTAATTGGTATTTTATGAATGGGGGAAAGGCATCTGTACCAATTGTAATATGGGGAATTATTAATCGCGGTGGAGAGCAGGCTGCTCAACACTCTCAATCTATACATGCAATTTTTTCACATATCCCAGGATTAAAAGTGGTAATGCCTTCAACACCCCATGATGCAAAAGGGCTTATGGTAGCAGCGATTAGAGATCCTAATCCTGTTGTTTTTATAGATGATAGGTGGCTTTATGGAATCGAAGAAGATGTTCCTGAAGAGATTTATGAAGTTAAGATAGGAAAAGGTATTATAAGACATAAAGGAAATGCTTTAACCTTAGTTGGCACATCTTATATGCTGCACGAATGCACTAAAGCTGTACAGAAATTGACAAAAGAGAATATTAATGTAGAATTAATCGATCTAAGAACAACAAAGCCTATAGATAGAGAAATTGTCGCGGAATCAGTAAAAAAAACGGGTCGGTTAGTAATAGTTGATGGCGGCTGGAAGACCTGTGGATTTGCGGCGGAAGTATCCGCTTCAATTGCAGAAGCTGCATTTAAATGTCTTAAATGTCCTATTAAACGGGTAACTCTTCCGGATGCCCCAGCTCCGGCCAGCTCAGTTTTGGAGAAGGCTTATTATCCTGGAGAAAAAGCTATAGTTAAAGCTATCCAAGAAAGTCTCAACTACTAAATATAGAGTATCCTTAGTAGTTTGTTATACATAATGGTACATAAGATAACAGAATATTTATGATAAAAGATAATAGTTTATGCTAAAACAGCTTTATAATTGGAAATTCTACATTATGATCATTGGCGACGTTATTTTTTTATCATTTGCTTTGATATTGGCTTATCTGATTAGATTTGATTTTATATTAAAATCACAACACGTACATCAAATATTTCAGCTGTTGCCTGTTATCATTTTAGCAAATATAGCAGCAATGTTTACTTTTGGTCTTTATAAGGGAATGTGGCGTTATTCAAGTTTAGGTGATGCAATGAGACTTTTTCAGGCTGTTGTTGTTGCAAGTCTTATAATTATTGCTGCTTTTCTTTACATCAATAGGTTTGAGAGTCTTTCGAGAAGTATATTTGTTCTTGATGCAATTTTTAACTTCCTTATTTTGGGTGCTTACCGTATTACTATAAGGTACTATTATTCTATAGAAAGAGGTGCAAATATCTTTGCAATTACGAATATTTTCGGAAAACAAAAAAGCAATAAATCTAAAACGAGAGTTCTTATCATTGGAGCAGGAGACGCATCAGAAAAAATCTTACGTGAAATTAGAGATAATCATTGCATAAGTTACAAGGTCATTGGTCTAATAGATGATGATCCTCATAAGATTGGACGCACTATTCATGGCGTTCCTATCTTAGGAGATTTAGATAGTATAGCTGACATTGTTGAGCAAAAAGACGTTCAAGAATTATTCATTGCGATTCCTTCAGCTACCGGCAAAGAGATAAGACGAATTGTAAAGGCTTGCGAAAAGTGCAAAATAGCTTATAAAACCCTTCCCGGTATTGGGGATATTATGGATGGCAAGGTATCTATCAAAAATCTTAGAGACGTTAAATACACCGATCTTCTTAGGCGACCGCAAGTTCATTTAGATCTGAATATGATTGAAGGACTTTTGTCGGATAAGGTAGTTCTGATAACCGGGTGCGGCGGTTCTATTGGATCAGAGCTATGTCGGCAGGTGATTAAATTTAAGCCGAAAAGCATGCTATTGCTGGATGCCTCTGAGACTAACCTTTACGGTATCGAAATGGAGCTAAGGTACGGGATTGGTTTCACAAATTATAAAACAGTGCTTGGAAGCATACAAGATGAGGCACTTATGAATAAAGTTTTTGGTCATTATAAACCGCAAGTTATATTTCATGCTGCTGCATATAAACATGTTCCAATGCTTGAAATAAATCCGTGGGAAGCTGTATATAATAATGTGATTGGAAGCAAAGTGATAATGGAAATCTCTGCTGCTTATGGGGTAGAAAGGTTCGTGCTTGTATCGACAGACAAGGCTGTGCGTCCTACTAATGTAATGGGAGCAAGCAAGCGCATTGCCGAGCTGCTTTCGCAATCGTTTCAAGGGCTAAGCAAGACAAAATTCATAGAAGTAAGGTTTGGAAACGTGCTCGGATCATCAGGGTCGGTTATTCCATTATTTAGAAGACAGATAGAGCTTGGCGGCCCTGTGACAGTGACCGATCCGAATGTAATGCGTTATTTTATGTCTATTTCTGAAGCTGTGCAGCTCATTTTGCAGGCAGGGGGAATGGGAGATGGCGGAGAACTATTTATCTTGAAGATGGGAACGCCTGTTAAAATTGCCGATATGGCAAGAGATTTGATCCGTCTTTCGGGCAAGGAACCTGACAAAGATATTGAAATTGTGTTTACAGAATTACGACCGGGTGAAAAACTAAAAGAAGAGCTTATAACGCAGGGCGAAGGCATTGTTCCAACTTCGCATGAAAAAATTATGGTTATTAAAGCGGACGGCAAGTTTAATGGAAATAGCGGTCAAGACGCCTTTGGCAAATGGTTAAAACACGAGATTAAAGAGTTGGAAATTATAGCTGCCACACGCGATGGATCTTTGATAAGAAATAAACTTAAAGAGATAGTGCCTGAATATCAGCCAAGAGAACAAGACAGATATTGCGATGTTTTATCAATTCCCCGTCGATAGAACTCTTCCTTTGGCGGAAAGATGTAGCAACGTTTATTATTAAATGGATCACCCACCTTACGCATTCTTACTTGGAATATCACAACAAAATCGATTGCCATTGCTTTGCGAACTTACTTTCGACTAAGTTCTCTGCACCAAGACTGCCGCGACCAAAGCCTAACAGCGACAAAAAGAGCGTAAGATTAGTGGATCGGTTGAATTATCGAAGTTGGCTGGTAGAATAACTTTTTAACATAGATGATAAAAATTTTGAGAAAGAGCTGGCAAATATGATTATAGTAGATAATACAAAATGAGAGTGCAAAATATCACAAAAGATAGAAACAAAGTTTATCTCATAGTTTTTGTTTTAACGGCATTGACTTTTTTTGCTACAGGTATGTTTGAAGATAAGATTAGAATAGTTATAGCTTTTGGTTTTGCCATAGTTTATGTGATGATCGGTCTTTATATCTTATATAGACAAAAGCTTATCTTAAAGATTTATAATGGTATTTTTGATAAAGATATAAAATACTTTTTGATGTATGGCAGTCAAAGAATCGATTCATTGAGATTTAGCGGGTATTATGATTTTAACGAACAAGAGATAAAAAGCGAACTAAAAGATATGCTAAAAAACAATATGAATATTTTAAATAAATATCAAACCCTAAATTTGATAGGTACTACGGATGGGGGTGTTGTATTGATAAGAAACATGATTAATGATATACAAAGCGAGGGGTTAATGGGTTGCGTCCCAAAATTTGGGGATAATGGAAATTGAAATGGGGTCAGGGTCATAACTTTACCCTTTACTATTTAGATGTTTGCTTTATCCCAAAGCAAAAGAGTGGGGAGTATAAGAGAGGTCAGATACTGTCTTAAAAGTCAACCCCTAACCCTCTTTTTTTAATCCTTTACTCCCCTTTTTCTGTTTTTCTTTTTGTTGTTTATGACAAACCCACTCTTTTGTATAAGGCACAATAAATTGAGCCATCAAGGCCACGGTTTTTGAGCCACCCTCCTCGCTAACAGTTTCTTCCGGAATGGTGATAATAGATTGCATCA
>VAOZ01199313.1_pt1 | contig 20478 bp, 24 predicted proteins | sample 3394041 | NCBI WGS metagenome assembly VAOZ01 (sample SAMN08290431, study PRJNA428436) | hydrothermal vent metagenome | isolation source: Deep-sea hydrothermal vent chimney | place: Indian Ocean: Southwest Indian Ridge
AGCTGAAAAACAATCCGATCTTGACACATGGGGACAAATGCAAAAGGCTCGCTCTGCATTGTTCGATACAATCTTTGAACAAGGTTCAAGAGCCGCATGAAATAAAAAACAGGCCGATGGATTTCAGACGCATTTATGGATTGGAAAATACTGGGCAGGCTTAGGGCTTGTGACGAGATAACCTTTACAATCCCTTAGCCTCCGCTACCATGCAAAAATCCGACGGTAGACCCCATACCCAGCGATTTACGAAGAGTTCAGGGTAACGCCAGTACATCATCCAATCACACTCGCATACTTTATTCGTATACCTGCTCACCATGCTGGGTAATATCCAGCCCCTCGCGTTCTTCGTCCTCGGTAACACGCAGCCCCACAATCATGTCAATCACCTTGAGTATCACGAAGGTGACAACGGCATCGTATACAATCGTGAAGAGTACAGCCTTGGCCTGAACGGCCAACTGATGTCCCATCGTGACGCCTTCAGCAAAGCCCGCCCCGCCAAATGAAGAGGATACGAATACACCGGTTAACATGGCGCCGAGAATGCCTCCCATGGCATGTACGCCAAAAGCATCCAGCGAATCATCATAACCGATCATCTTCTTCAGGCTGGTTACCGCCCAGAAACACACGAAACCGGCAGCCGCGCCGATGGCCAGAGCCCCAATCGGCCCGACAAAACCGGAAGCCGGGGTAATGGCTACCAAACCAGCCACCGCGCCCGAACATGCACCCAGCAAACTCGGCTTCCTGAACACCACCCACTCAGCACATGTCCATGCCAGAACAGCCGTAGCCGTGGCGACCTGCGTAACCAGCATGGCCATGCCAGCCGTACCATTCGCCGCCAGTGCGGATCCGGCATTAAAACCAAACCAGCCCACCCACAGAAGCGATGCGCCAATCAGGGTTAATGTCAAGTTGTGTGGTAGCATGGATTCTTTCGGGAAACCTACGCGTTTACCCAACACCAGTGTGCACACCAGACCGGCCACGCCGGCATTAATATGCACCACGGTGCCGCCGGCAAAATCGAGTGTGCCTGCGTGCTGCAGGAAGCCGCCTCCCCATACCCAATGCGTGATCGGCGCATAGACAGCCAGTAGCCAGACGCCCATGAACAACATCACCGCCGAGAACTTCATACGTTCGGCAAAAGCGCCGATAATCAGCACTGGTGTGATGATGGCAAAGGTCATTTGGAAGGTCACGAACACGGTTTCGGGAATCGTCCCGGACAGCGTACCGTAACCGACACCGTGCAAAAACGCCTTGGACAATCCACCGATAAAGGCATTGCCGTCAGAAAAGGCCAGTGAATAACCACATACGACCCACAGCACGCTCATCAATGCAGCAATGCCAATGGTCTGCATACAGACAGAAAGCACATTCTTTTTGCGCACCATCCCCCCATAGAACAGAGCCAGTCCCGGCAGGGTCATCAGTAGCACCAGCGCGGTGGCCGTGATCATCCACGCGGTATCACCCGTATTCAACTTCGCCGGGCCATCGGCCAAAGCCATGCCCGGCATCAGCAGGATTACGGGTAAAATGCCCATGATCGACATGTTGATCTTGTTCATTGTGTGTTCTCCTTCTTTGTAGTTTTGCTTGAGATTATAGTGCATCCGCATTTTCTTCACCGGTACGAATACGCACGATGCGTTCCACATCCAGAATAAATATCTTGCCGTCACCCACCTTATCCGTCCTGGCAGCCTTGACGATGGCATCCACCGCTGCATCCACCTGATTGGCGGATACGACGACGGTCACTTCCACCTTGGGAACGAAATCTACCTGGTATTCGTTACCACGATAGAGTTCCGTATGCCCTTTCTGTCGACCGTGTCCACGTACCTCAGATACGGTCAAACCGGATATATCCATCCCCGTCAGTGCATCCTTGACTTCGTCGAGTTTGAAAGGCTTTAAAATCGCCTTGATCATTTTCATACGCTTCTCCTTGATTGGCGTGCTGTCAGCATTGATGAATAGTCCGGGCTAGAACTTGTAAATTGCTTCAAGCGCGGCTGTATCCTGCGTTTTTCTGACCTTTCCATTCGACCTCAGAAAAGAACGCTTATCCGACCAGTCGTGACGGTACTCACCGCGCAGTTCCACATGCTTCGTCGGGGCATAGGCCAATGTCGCGGTGGCCTCTTTCCATTGTTGCGCGGTACCACTACGGAAGCCGTCGCGGTCATTAAAATATTCGCTACGCACGGCCAAACGCCACTGATCCGTAAACTGGTAGTTGCCATAGCCGGCTATACCCCACCACCTGGCGGCGGTAGCCGTTGCTGTTCCCCTTTTCTGGATACCGTAGTCGGCATTGATCACGAATGTAAGCTGATCCGTGGCGTTGATCGTCGCTACGGCGTCAATCAAACTCCTGTTGCCTTGTTGCACGATCCCCGTCCCATTCGTCGCACCGTCTTCGAGCCCGCTAATGCCCTGAATACTTAGTGAACACGCATCTGACGGTGTGATGGAAATCGCAGCCTCAACGGATTTTTGCTTGTTATTATCCTTCAGATTGTCCCAACCATTATTAACACCCACGGTAGCGGACAGCATATCGTTAATGTCATAATGTAAACGCACGCCTGTATGTGTGAACGGAATCGCGTATCCAAACAGGATGGAGCGGGAAAAGTTCAGATTATCCGGACTTTCGATCACTTCGGCGCCCATCAGGGTAGCAAATTTACCAAACATCAGGTGTGCGCCGCCCGTTTTATAGCTAACAAAGGCCTGCTGCACGTCGAAGTTGTCCTTGTTTCCGGATCCTGCCGCTGCCGTCACATTCGCATCGGTGCCGGCATTGAGTACCACGACGCCGCCAAAGCCTTCATCCGGTTGCATGCTGATGGACAACTCCGCCATGTTGAAATTGAAGCTGTTGGGCTCACGGTCAAATACACGGTTTGGCGTACCATCCGCGAAGGTGACATTCTTGTTGCCGCTATAGGTATATGAAGTGTCAATATAACCGGCAACCTCGACACCTGAAGCATCCAGCACCTCGTTGAACGTTGGAACTTTTGCCTTCCCGTCGGCGGCATGAGATAGCCCAGGCACGGATGCCACCCCGATCAGGCCGGCCAGTACTACTGCAAAACAACACTTCGTTTTCGTTTCCATTATTTTCTCCGTGGACGATAATCTCTGGGTTTGTATACAATGCCTGCATATAAGCACTTCCTGTGCCGAATATGCCAATGTACGATATTTGTTGATATCATGGGAAATATTGGATAACTACAGTCCATCCTGATATTCATGTTGCCTAATTTATATTCATTTTATCTGTTTAGGGCCTGTTTTTCTTGCATATCCTGTGGCTATGACGAATGACTATCCCCCTGCTATGATACCGCATTATCAGTGATTAGCCTGCCTGCTTCAAAGCATGCAGCTACATGGACAGGATGGTAAAATATGGAATTACAACCGCAGCACATGGCCTGGGGCATCGCGTACGCCAGCATGATGTACGTCATCGGCAACGGAGTCTGGGTCAATCACCTGGCCCGGAAAAAACAGTGGCTGGGCTGGCTGATGTGGTTGGCCGCGGGCATGCTGATCATTGTTTGCGGAGCGCTGATCGAGATTCGGCTTTCTGGATCCGCCTCCGGCGTCTGGCAGCGTCTAGGCAATGTGGACAAGGATAACTACTGGATTGTATTTATACTGTTTGCTCTGATGAGTGTGCCGGGGGCGGCAAGCGTGATCCTCAAACAGTCGGCAAACTGGACACGTATAGCGCTGAGTATTCCGGCTATTGTTGTTTTTATTCCCGTTGGTATGCATCTGGGCGGCGGTAGTGCCAATGTCATGGCCGGACTGGGACTTGCCCTGATTGTCTGCGCCATGCTGTTGATCTGGCAGGTTATGCTGGATGGGAATGAACCCTTACAGCGGAAAACGCCTGCATGAAACATGCACAATCACGCGCGACCACACTCATTGAGGCTCTGCCATATTTGCAGCGGTTCACCGACCGGACCGTCGTCATTAAATGCGGTGGTCATACGATGGTTGATGACGAACTGAAGGCCAGTTTTGCCACGGATGTTACCCTGCTCAAACAGGTCGGCGTCAATCCCGTGGTCGTGCATGGCGGTGGCCCCCAGATTGGCCGAATGCTGGAAAAGATTGGTAAACGGGCGAATTTCGTTTCAGGCATGCGGATCACGGACAGCGAAACCATGGATGTCGTGGAAATGGTACTCGCCGGCCTCGTCAACAAGGAAATTGTCGCCAATATCAATCATGCCGGTGGCAAGGCCGTGGGTCTATCCGGCAAGGATGGCGGTTTGATCTGCGCACGCAAGCTTGAAATCAAACCCGATACATCCGTCCAGGCTCAAGGGTTTAATGTTCCCGAAACAATCGATTTGGGCCATGTCGGCCAGGTTAAACATATCAATACCGGTATCCTGGAACTGCTGGAACAGGATCGGTTTATCCCCGTAATTGCACCCGTGGGTTACGATAAACCCGCTGGTGCGCGTTACAACATCAATGCTGACAGTGTGGCCGGCGCCATTGCCATGGCGCTGGGGGCAGCCAAGTTAATCCTGCTCACTAATGTTCCGGGTGTACTGGATGCGGACAAAAACCTTAAGTCCCGGCTTTCTACTGATGAGGCCCGGCAGTGGATAGACAGCGGGATCATTGAAGGAGGCATGATTCCGAAAGTGAACTGCTGTCTTGATGCCGTGAGTCATGGCGTATCGCGGGCACATATTATTGATGGAAGGGTATCTCATGCCGTGCTGCTCGAAATTCTGACGGATGAGGGAATAGGTACCGTTTTTATGACGAACGCGTAACATGCGGACGACAACCGCATTGATCAATGCGATGACGCAACCGGATTTCTATCCCCATCCGGCCAGCCAGATTCACATGTTACAGACACATATCTCGTGGATATTTCTTGCCGGTCAATATGCATACAAGCTCAAGAAGCCTCTCGATTTGGGCTTTCTTGATTTTACATCACTGGAAAAACGCCGCTTTTTCTGTGAACAGGAGTTGTGTCTCAATCAACGGCTTGCACCGGCCATCTACCTCGAAGTGCTTCCCATCAGCCGGACTGACGGAACATATCAATTGGGAAATGTAAACAATATCCAGGACTACTGCCTAAAAATGCTTCGGTTTTCCCAGGATGATTTACTTGACCGGCGACTGGACAGTGGCGGGTTCGATCCCGCGTGGATGGATGTTTTGGCCGAAAATATCGCTACATTCCATGCAACGGCTGAAACCAACCCGGAGATCCAGGCTTTTGGTGACACGCATTTTCTGCACGAGCATATCACGGCCAATCTTCACGTAGCCGGGGAGCATGCCGGAACGGTTATCGAAGCCGGCCAATTGAATGCCATCAGGCAATTCAGCGAAACCTTTATCCGCGAACATCAGAAAGGCTTTGCGGTGCGCCAGCGTGAAGGACACATCCGCGATGGTCACGGTGATCTGCATCTGAAAAACATAGCCTTGTTCCAGGGCCGGCCCATGGTCTTCGATTGCATTGAGTTCAATGATGAATACCGTATGATCGACACCATGAGCGACGTGGCCTTTCTGACCATGGACTGTGATGTGCGTTCCTGTTCCGATCTTGGGTTCCGTTTCCTGTCACGCTATCTTGAATGCTCCGGTGATTACGCCGGATTGATGGTGTTGCCGCTATACCTTTCCTATCGTGCCAGTGTGCGTGGCAAGGTTGCCTGTCTGTTATCGGATGGGCAAGGGATTGGCGCTGGCGAACAGTGCCGTCAGTTCGCGGAGGCAACACGTTATTTCACTCTGGCTGAGTCTTATACGTTATCCCCCCACCCTCGCCTGTTCGCCATCGGCGGCTTCTCCGGAAGCGGAAAAAGCCGTCTGGCGTTACTCGGCTGCGGCATCGAACGCGCTATCATCATCCGTTCGGACGCAACGCGTAAACGCATTGCCGATGATCACGTACCACTCGATTTGTATAGTACGGAAATGAATATCAGAACGTATAAAATGATGTTCGCAGCCGCGAAGACAGCACTTGCCGCCGGGTTTTCTGTTATCCTTGACGCCACATTCTTCCGGCAGGAGGATCGCCAGTGCATCAGACAGCTGGCAATATCCGCGCATGTGGAAAGCCGGATATTCTGGCTAAATATAAAGGAGTCCGTCCTGCGCAGGCAGATCAAACAGCGAATGCAGGCAGATAAAGATATCTCGGATGCCGATTTGCATGTGCTGGATATGCAACTGGCCCATTATCAGTATCCACGGGAGGCGGATGTACATTTCATGACATCCGCAGAGGAGTGGCCCGGAGCATAGGAAAGGCTTAATGGTGCAGCATCTGTTCGTGTTCGGAAAGAGAACGCTCAAAGGCGGGGCGTTCAAACAACCGATCCATGTACGCCTCAAGATTGGACCATTTGGCGGTATCTATGCCCATGGGTGAAAGACGCCATAGAACCGGCGCCATGGATACATCCACCAGGGTATAGCATTCACTTACAAAGAAATCCTGGCGCGCAAGGTAGCCATCCAGTGCATCCAGATAATCACACAGCCGGGTTCTGATCTCCGCTTTTTTCCGGGCAGCCATACACCCCTCATACAGGGGGTACAGTTCCTGCTCGATACGCAACACCGCCAAACGCATTTGCGCACGTTCGGCTGGTGAGCCAGGTTTCAGCGGAGGATGCGGATAACGTTCATCCATGTATTCGTTAATGACGGATGCTTCAAACAGGATGGTATTCCTGTCTTCCAGCGTCGGCAGTTTTCCGGATGGATTACGATCCAGCAAATCCTGGGGAATATCCCCGTCTTCCACATCAATAATCTCGCCTGGAAGCTCTTTTTCGGCCAGCACGATCCGCGTGCGATGGGAGTCGGGGCTTGTTGGATCCGAATACAATCTGATCATGAATACCTCCAGAGAGCAAGGCGCGGCATTGTAGCGATTTCTGGAAAAAAATAAAGAACTTATTACGGATTCATCATCAATTTGGCCTGAATAAAGGCATCAATATCTCCGTCAAGAAAAGCCTGGGTGTTGCCGGTTTCCATGCCTGTACGCAAATCCTTGATGCGCGATTGATCCAGCACATAGGAACGTATCTGATATCCCCAACCGATATCGGTCTTGTCATCTTCCATGGCCTGTTTCTCAGCATGCTGTTTTTCAAGTTCGTACTCGTAGAGCCGGGCCTTGAGCATACTCCACGCTGCGGATCTGTTTTTATGCTGCGAGCGGTCATTCTGACACTGCACCACAATACCTGTCGGCAGATGCGTCAAACGCACGGCGGAATCGGTCTTGTTGATATGCTGGCCCCCGGCGCCCGAAGCACGATAGGTATCCGTACGGACGTCCACTTCATTAATTTCAATATCGATCTCACGGGCGATATCAGGGAATACAAAAATTGACGCAAAGGAGGTATGGCGACGATTTCCTGAATCGAACGGCGACTTGCGTACTAACCGGTGTACGCCAATTTCGGCTTTTAACAAACCGTAGGCATATTCGCCTTTGACGGATATCGTAGCCGATTTGATGCCTGCTTCCTCACCTGCCGTACACGCCATTAATTCGGTTTTGAACCCTTTTCGCTCGGCCCAGCGCAAATACATGCGTAACAGCATCCCGGCCCAGTCCTGGGCCTCCGTGCCACCGGAACCGGCATTGATATCCAGGAACGCCGATTCAGCATCATTTGCACCCCCGAGCATTTGCGCAAGTTCAAGTTTCTCAATCTCGGCCTGTGTGGTGTTTAACCCTTCAATGGCTTCAATCTGGGAATCCCGGTCACCCTCCTCGATCCCCATCTCAAACAGGGTGGTTGCATCTTCGAACACCCGATCAACATCATGCCAGATATTCAGCACATGTTCGAGACGCGCGTGATTCCGCATCAGGCTTTGTGCTTCTTCGGGATGATCCCACAGCGCGGGATCCTCAATACGCGCATTTAGTTCGCGTAATTCATCTTCCTTGCTTTCAACGTCAAAGCGACCTCCGTAGTGCATTCAGGCGACTGACGTAATCATCCACCCGCGCTCTAAAGCCTGCAATGCAATCCTCAATGCTCATGATCTGCTCCATGAAAGAAATATCCTTGAATTAGCCTGCAGCAAGGTACGTATTCACTCGCTCAAATCAATCGTGCGTTGCGGCGCTTGGTAAGGAATAACCATTATCTGCGCACCGCGCCTTGGCCTGACCCGTGTGCAAGGGCTCTGTGGCATGATTTGTGGGTAAAGGGCAGGGCTAGTCCAGCGATTGGATCAATTTCTCACACGCCTTTTTGGCATCCGAAAATAACATCATGGTCTTGTCCATATAGAACAGGTCGTTATCGATCCCCGCGTAACCGGGCGACAGGGATCGCTTGATAAAGATCACATGTCGCGCACGGCCCACATCCAGCACCGGCATGCCGTAGATTGGGCTGCCGGGATCACTCTTCGCCGCCGGGTTGGTCACATCGTTGGCGCCAATCACCAGCGCCACATCCGCATCGGCGAACTCCGGATTGATTTCATCCATTTCATGTACGATATCATAGGGCACATCCGCCTCAGCCAGCAGAACATTCATATGCCCCGGCATGCGTCCGGCCACCGGATGAATGGCAAAACGGACCTTGACACCCTGTTTGATCAGGGCATCCACAACTTCTTTCAACGCATGTTGCGCCCGCGCCACCGCCAGACCATAGCCCGGAATAATGATCACGCTCCCGGCATTCTTCAGCAGGAACGCCGCATCCTCGGTCGCGCCCGCCATCACTGGCCGGTCTTCAGCCGCATGGTTCGCACCTCCAGGCGCGGATACCCCCGCCGCACCGCCAAACCCGCCCAGTAATACATTGATGAGCGAACGGTTCATCGCCTTACACATGATATAAGAAAGGATCGCACCGCTGGAGCCGACCAGCGCGCCGGCAATGATCAGCATATTGTTTTCCAGCGTAAATCCGATACCCGCCGCAGCCCAGCCGGAATAGGAATTGAGCATGGACACGACAACCGGCATGTCCGCGCCGCCAATCGGTATGATCAACAATATGCCCAGCACCAGAGCAATGCCGGTCATCAACAGAAACGGTACCCAGCCCTGAGTAACGCAGAACATAATACCAGCCGCCAGCATGACCATGCCCAGAAGAAGATTCAACGGATGCTGACCGGTAAACGCCAGGGGCCTGCCGGACACCAGGCCCTGCAACTTGGCGAACGCAACTATCGAAGCAGTAAAGGTAATCGCGCCGATAAATGTACCGAGGAACATCTCTATTCGGCTTGACAGGTGCAAGCCGCCGCCCGCCATGGCGATACCATATGCTGCGGGATTGTACCGTGCCGATGTGGCGATCATGACCGCGGCCAAACCCACCAGCGAGTGCATGGCGGCCACCAGTTGCGGCATATGCGTCATTGGAATCTTTCGGGCAATAAGGATTCCCGCGCCGGCACCCGCGGCAACTGCGGCAAAAATCCATGCATAATTATGCACGCCCGCCATATTTAGCGTCACGGTGACCGCCAGCGCCATGCCAATCATGCCAAAGAGATTGCCCCGGCGTGCGGATTCGGGGTTGGACAAGCCCTTGAGCGCCAGAATAAACAGCACCGCAGCACTCAGATAGGCCAGAGCTACCATGTTTACAGACATCAACAACCCCTGATTACTTGCGTTTCTTGAACATGGACAGCATCCGTTGCGTCACCAGGAAGCCGCCAAAGATATTTACAGCCACCAGCGCCACGGCAATCAACCCCAGCACACTGCCGACATTCAAATCCGAAGGCCCCGCCGCCAGAATCGCACCCACGATAATGATGCCTGAAATCGCGTTGGTGACGCTCATCAGCGGCGTATGCAGCGCCGGCGTGACATGCCACACGACGTGATAACCCACGAACACGGCCAACACAAACACCGTGAACCCGGAGATAAACGGATCAACCGCAGCCCCGTGCATGGACGTAACAATATTCGCGACTTCAGGATTCATGATCTCCCCCCCTGTTGACCCTTCAGATCCAATGGCCCACTCTGGGCGGGTGAGCCGTAATCCCGCGTTGAGAGCATTTGCTGGCTGGAATGAGGTGCATCGTGGTTCCATGGAACGAAATTCCAGTCAGGCAATGAGCCAGCGTGAGGAAGCAGCGTACCGATCACGAATGTTACAATGGGCTCTTTAGAAATTGCGGCTTCAAGCATTCGCCATCACGGCACAATAAGGCAGCCTCAAGGATTTCATCTTCCACCGTAGTATCCAGCCCACCCTTGCCGTCACACATCAGCTCCACAAAATTGTAGAGATTGCGCGCATACAGGGTGCTGGCATCCGCCGCCATCAACGAAGGAATATTACTCTCGCCAATCAGGGTCACGCCGTATTTGACAGCCACTTTATCCAGTTCCGTCAACGGGCAGTTGCCACCCATTTCAGCGGCCATATCCACAATCGTCGAACCCGGCTTCATATGCCGAACCATGTCTTCCGTAATCAGCACGGGGGCAGGTTTCCCCGGAATCAGGGCGGTCGTGATGATAATATCCGCATTCGCCGCATGCTCGGCGATCAGGCCCTCCTGTTTTTGCTTGTATTCATCACTCATCTCCTTGGCGTATCCGCCGGCATCCTCGGCATCCCCTTCGGCAGGAACCTCGACAAATTTTGCCCCCAGGCTTTCCACCTGCTCCTTCGCTGCCGCGCGCACATCAAAGGCCTCCACCATCGCTCCCAGACGCCGCGCCGTAGCAATGGCCTGCAAGCCGGCTACTCCCGCGCCCATGACCAACACATGCGCCGGCTGCACCGTACCCGCCGCCGTCATCATCATGGGAAAGAAGCGTTTGTAATAATTCGTCGCCAGCAGCACGGCCTTGTAACCGGAAATATTGGCCTGGGAAGAAAGCACATCCATGCTCTGAGCCCGCGAAATACGCGGCACCATCTCCAGTGCGAAGCACACGAGACCGCGTTTGGCATAGGTTTCGAGCAATGGATTGGTAAAGGGGGAAAACAGGCTGACCACCGCCGTACCCTTCCTTAGACGTTTGAGCTCTTCCTTCTCCGGCGCCCACACCTTGAGTGCTACATCGGCCTGTTTATATAATCCGGCGGCATCCTTTACGATGCCAGCGCCGGCCTCTTCATAGTCCGTATCCGTAAAAAATGCGCCGGCACCAGCGCCTTGTTGCACCAATACATCAAACCCCTGCTGAATAAACTGTTTAATGGTTTTGGGCGTCGCTGCAACCCGAGCCTCATTGTCACGCACTTCGGCGGGAACCACCAGCAGCATACGATACCCTCCCTTTCAATGAAAAATATGCTATCCGAATGCGACATTAGCCCGGATCGTTCTTACCCTGAATATTCATAAACTTCACCATGCCCCTGCTTGTTCCCTTGTCTGCACCGAAGCCCCCGTCGGTCGTCCGTATACACGGCTACGGTCTCCTTCCTCGACAATCCGTTGCGAACAAAGACCCTGCCTGTCTGCGTGCGGCACGCACAGGCAGACGCAATCAGGCGATTTATGAACAAGCCGGGGGGAACGTCGGGAACCGAAGTGTAAACACACGCGCATGATTTACAAGCGGATAGACGTGCTGTGCAATTTTCCGACGACCTTCAGGGGTAAAGACAGCTCCACCAACTCGGCAGCAGGTACGCAGGCATGTGCATAGCGGCACAAATCTTCATCCACCACCTCATCCCCGATCATCAGTACATCCAGATCCAGCGCGCGCGGTGTCCACAATCCCTTTGATCGATCACGCCCGTGGGTATCCTCCATCTGTTTTAGCCACGCATTCAACAGAACGGATCTCATCGTCGTATTAATCAGACAGCAAGCATTAAGAAAATCTGCCGCTACGCCCATACCGATGGCAGCGGAACGATATACGCGTGAAAACACGGCATCCGGAAACCGTTTCCGAATGGTGCGCGCGACAACACATAAATGCCGCTCGGGTTCAATATTCGAGCCCATGCCAATCAGCACCCGCCGTTTCAATCGGGATGACCGCGTTCAATCACCACAGCGACGTTCTCGCTGCCGCGCACAGCCCCCGGCTTGGATAGTTTCAATCGTAGCCATGGCGCGCCAAATTCTTCAATAACGATCCTTGCGCAGCACTCCGCCAGCGATTCAATCAACCCGAAACCGGATCCTTCAATGAAAGAAATAAGCCGTTTGGCCACGGCCTTGTAGTCCAGGGTATCCTCAAGGGTATCGCTCGCCGCCGCCTCCGAAATATTCCATGCAATTTCCATATCCAGCCGCACCGTCTGACGAATTTTCCGTTCCCAATCATAAATGCCAATAATCGTGCGTACTTCAAGGCCCTCGATCAGGATTTTGTCTCCGTGTTCCATCGCACACCTCATGTCAATGTCGGATATTGGGTATGAACCCAAGCTTGACTTAAATACACCGCTCGACACAATTCGCCGCCGTTCAAACCGGTCAAGGGGGATAGATATGGGATCCGAGATTAAAGTAGCCGAGAACGTGGTGTCCTGCTCGGATAACGGGCAACACCCTCTGGTTTATATCAATCTCAAGAACGGTAAAGGCCATTGTCAGTATTGCGGGCAGGTCTTCGTACGCATCAATCTTAAAGACAATAACGCTGAAAAAGAAGCCGCCTGATTCAAACTCCCTGACCACACTGATGCTGCCGCTGACGAATCACCTCAAACAGGGCCACCCCCGCTGCCACCGATACATTTAATGATTCAACGCATCCCGGCATCGGAATACTGAGCAACACATCGCACCGCTCACGCACCAGGTGCCGCAGACCTTTGCCTTCCGCACCCATCACCAGCCCCAAATTCCCGTTCAGCGCGGCCCGATACATGGAGGTCTCCGAGTCTCCGGCAAGACCCGCCAGCCACACACCTTTCCCCTGAAGCTGTTTCATCGCCCGTACCAGATTGGTGACGGTGAGTACGGGAAGGCGAGATAATGCACCACAGGCTGCCTTCGCCACGGCTGGAGACCCCGTATCCACCGCATGATCCCTCGGGATCACCACACCGGAGCATCCCGCCGCCTCGGCAGTGCGCACACAGGCACCCAAATTGTGCGGATCGGTTACCCCGTCAAGTAACAGAACCAATGTACCACCGCGCATATCCAGTCCTTCCAGCCAGTCTTCAAAACGAATCTTTTTTTTACTTTGTACCCTGGCGACCACGCCCTGATGCGGAACACCACCACTCAAACGATCCAGGGCCTGCCGCGGCTGGAACGACACGCGAACGCCCTGTTTTCTGGTCAAATAAATCAATTCGTTGATACGCGGATGTTTTTTGCCCCTGTCGATGATCATCTCCACAATCGGATCGCCCGATTCCAGCGCATGCTTCGCCGCATGAATGCCTGCCAATATCAAATCAAGTCCTTATGATCATCATTGTCCATCAGACACCATGCGTAACCATGACGCCACCCGGTAATTTCACACATTCACAGCCAACCTCATCATTCACCATGAGAACTCCACGACGATTTCCGCGGCTGGATTCTTTTCGTATCGGACGAGATTCAGGTACGGGCATGTACATCAAACAGCCGACTGTATTCATCCAGTGCATAGCGATCCGTCATGCCGGCAATGTAGTCCGCAATCACACGAGCGCGCCTCCCTGCACTATCCCGGCCATGCAGTTGTACCGCGACACCGGGTGGCAGCATAGCCGGATTGTCCATGTAGGCGGAAAACAGTTCATGGATGACGCGCATGGCCTTGACCGCCATGCGTACGACGCGGTGATGATAATACATATGCCTGAACAGATAGCGTTTCATTTCAGCATTCATCCGCTTCGCTTCACGCGAAAATCCGACCAGTGGATCATCCGCGCCGCGTACGTCGTCAAGGGAACGAATGTTCGATTGCTCTATCCGTCTTGACGTTTCAGCAACAACGTCCATAATCAGAAAGTTAATCATCTGACGGATGGTTTCGTGGATAGCGGGACGCTCGGTCATGGCGTGATGATCGCGCATTGCCTTCTCGTAATGCATATAAAACAGAGGCACACTGCACAGACCTTCAACATCCAGGATTCCGGCACGAAAGCCATCATCCACATCATGATTGTTATAGGCAATTTCATCAGCCAGATTGCCGAGTTGCGCTTCAAGCGAGGCCTGTTCATCCAGGCGATATTCAGCTAAATCGGTATTCATGGGGAGATCATGGGGTGAGCTGTGTTTGACGATACCCTCCCGGGTTTCAAAGCTCAGGTTCAGGCCCGGAAATTCGACATAGCAGTGTTCGAGTTTTTCAATGACGCGCAGGGACTGACGATTATGTTCAAATCCTCCATACGGTTTCATGGCGGTATCCAGTGCATCCTGACCGGAATGTCCGAAAGGCGTATGTCCGAGATCATGAGCCAACGCCACACCTTCAGCCAAATCTTCATGCAGCTTCATGGTTCTACAGATAGAGCGAGCGATTTGTGCGACTTCAATGGAATGCGTCAAGCGGGTTCGATAATGATCTCCCTCATGATTGACGAACACCTGGGTTTTATATTCGAGTCGGCGAAATGCCGTCGAATGGATGATGCGGTCCCGATCACGCTGGAACATATTGCGGGTGAGGGAATCCTCTTCAGGATACCGGCGGCCACGCGACAATTCGGAACGGCAGGCGTATGGTGCCAGGATGGTTTCATATATATACACCGGGCGATTCATGCATGCTGCCGCATCATGGCCAGAGCCTCCATCGCGGCGGCACGCGGGTCGGGTGCCCGGATAATCGGGCGCCCTACAACAATGTAATTCGCTCCCTGCTGCATCGCCATACAGGGGTTCGCGATCCGTTTTTGGTCATTATCGGCCTGTCCCCCCCAGCGAATACCGGGGGTGACGGCCAGGAAATCCGTACCACATGCCTTTTTGATGTCAGTCACCTCATGAACACTGCATACCACGCCATCCAGTCCGGCATGCCGTGCCATGATGGCTTGCTGCACAGCTTCACGGTGCGCAGGTTCGGACTCCATGCTACTGCTGGTCAATACGGTAACAGCGATCAGTTTCATTTGCGGAAAAGCCGTGGCCGACCGCGCCGCGACCCTCATCATGTCCAGGCCTCCTCCGGCATGAACATTGGTCATGTGTACGCCAAGATTCCCGGCACTGACGATGGCTTCGGCTACGGTGTTGGGAATGTCGTGAAATTTAAGGTCGAGGAATACCCGATGGGTGTGTCTCAGGGTGCGGACTAAATCCGGACCTTCGGCGACAAACAGGCGTAACCCCACTTTGAACCATCCCACGCAATCGCCGATACGCTGACGTATGCCCAGAGCCTGTTTCCGATCAGGCAGATCCAGAGCCACCATTAAGCGGTCGCGTATCATACCTGTACCTCCTGGATGGGCCGCATACTCCCCCATTCATGACATTGAGGACATTGCCAACGCATATCCATAACTTCCACGCCGCAATGGCCGCATGTAAAGTTTCTGGACTGTCGTTGCCAGTTGCGGCTTGCCAGAGCCAGGGGATCGTCATCTCCCATGATGGCCTTAAGATGTAAACAGGTGCGCAAGCCTTCAGGCGAAAAGGCTATTTTAGTCATTAACAGTCTGGCTTCTTCAATTCCATATTTATTATTTATGTCCCTGATCCATTCCAGTGCCATAAATTCATCATGATATTTTTTCCAGTAGGCCAACAGGAATGTGTTGCCTCGTTTGACATAGATCTCGGGATGTTCCAGCAATGCGGGAATCAGTAACGGAATATATTGAGGTGCAGCCTGTTGCAACCTTTCCATACTGGCGAAGGCTGCGTTATGATCGCCGCGATTCAAGTCTATTTCAGCCAGTAGCATATGTGCCGCAGCACACGCCGGGTTCGTGTCAATAGCCTTTGTGACCAGCGCCAGTGCCTGTTCTTCATCACATTCACGCTGTTTTTTTCGCGCCATCTCAGTCATCAGGTAGGCATGGTGCAGCGAGGATGGTGTACCGCGAACCTGATCAAGGCGGGAGAGTATATCCTCGGCAAGATCCCATTCCCGTCCCTGTTCACGGATACGAAGGGTTGCTTCGAGTGCGGGGATATGGCCTGGTTGCGTGTCGAGTACCTTGCGGTACTGTTGCAAGGCGCGGCCCAGCAATCCACCAGCCTGAAAATCCATGGCCAGGGCAAGCTGTGCCTCCATATGTAAGGCTTCGGGCAGGCCGGGACGAACCAGAAGATTCTGGTGAATGCGAACCGCGCGCCCAAACTCCCCTTTATTACGAAACAAATCTCCCAGTGCCAGATAAACTTCAGCCGTTTCGGTTTGCAAGCGGGCGACATGGACGAGTTCCTTTAATGCCTGGTCCGGCTCATCGGACAGAAGATAGTTGATACCCCGCAATAACGGTGAAATACGGGCGTCTTCCTGTTCCGGCCCGCCTTCCATACCCTGTTGCCGCTGCCACAAGAGCCAGATAAGCGTAGCGGCGACCGCCAGTATGGCGACGAAAGAAAACGTTGCTGTCATGTTTCGTCTTGCAGGGGAAGATTGCGCAAATTATTAACCTCCGTTTGCAACAAATGATTTTCCTGCCGAAGGCGGTTAATTTCGAGCTTGTGCTTACGGCGCGAGAAACTCAAAGACAGCATGCCGCCAAGGAAACCAAGAAGAAATACAATAAAAATGGGAACGTAGACCGGGACGTTGCCCGATGAATAACCGACAAAATGGATCGAAATTTTACTGTTATTTACAGCGGCAAACATGGTGGCCAGTGTTGTCAGCAGTATTACGGAAAGCGCGTTGATCCAGTTCATATCATTCCCCTGTCTTTGGAAAAGGTTGTCACTACTCTCTAGCCTGCATGATTCATGAATGCTGCCGCGTCCCTGGCTTGTTCCTTTGTCCGTACCGAATCCTTCGTCGGTCGTCCGTATGCATGGCTACGATCTCCTTCCTTGGAATCCGTTGCGAACAAAGGCCAGGCCTGTCTGCGTGCGGCACGCACAGACAGGCGCAATCATCACGACGAGTTATGAATAGTTCAGGCTACTGAGCTCTTGCAAAACTCATGAGCGGCGATCGGCTTCCCCACTTCGGCCCATTTCCGGGCTTGAATTTCGCTCCATGGAACCACCATGCAGCTCATTCAATCCCGAAAATGGTCTCAAAGCGGGAGTGCCGCTCATCCACCCGGAGTGTTGCAAGAGGCTCTACCGTATGGGAAAAACATGAAGGAGACCGAATGAACGGGAAAACGGATCAGGCAATGGTGTCAACTCTCTCACGTAATTCTTTACCCGGTTTGAATTGTGGTACGACTTTGGCTGGAACATGAACGGTATCCCCCGTTTTCGGATTGCGACCGATGCGGGCATTGCGCTGCTTGGTATAAAAGCTGCCGAACCCACGTAATTCCACCCTTTCTCCCCGGCCAAGGGCATCGCCGATTGCTGAAAATATCGTATTTACTATAAACTCTGCTTCCCGGCGTGACATTTGATCCTGTTGATTTGCAATGATTTCTACCAGTTTCGATTTAGTCATGCTTCCCCCTTCCTTGCCATGGAACAACATCCAGGGCTCCTGAGTCGTTATTTTCTGGCCAAAAACTTGCGTTGTAATTCCAGCGCAAGGGCGGATGGCGCACCATCTTTCCCTCCAGCCTTGGCATAATTCCGCATGGCATCCTTTTCCTCATCGCGTAACATCCGGCTGATCGAAAGCTTAACTTTTCTTCGTTTGCGATCCAGTTCAATAATCTTCGCCTCGACACTCGCGCCGCTTTTCAGTTCATCGTCTTCTCTTGGCACTTCCCGTTTGGGCAGATATGCCGTAACGCCCTGTACCAGTTTAACCGTAAAGCCGCCGGAGACCGGCTCCAGTATTTTTCCTTCCACCCGACTGCCACGAGAGGCATTGGCAAGAAACACTTCGAACGGGTCGTCTCCCAACTGCTTGATGCCCAAGGCAATCCGTTGCCGTTCAACATCAACGCCCAGCACGACGCACTCTGTTTCATCACCCTTGGCATAGGATGCCATGACCTGTTCACCGGATTCGTGCCACGAAAGGTTGCCGATATGTACCAGGCCATCCAGCTCGTCATTCAGGCGGATAAACAGACCAAAGTCCGTGATACTCCTCACCGTTCCCTTGACACGCATTCCAGCGGGATGGCCAGCTAACCAGGTCTGCCACGGATTTTCGGCGACCTCTTTCAGGCTGAGCGCGATGCGGCGTTTTTCAACATCGACCGCCAACACCGCCACATCTACTACATCACCTTCGGTCAGCACGTTCGACGGACTAATATCCTGCCGTGTCCAACTCATCTCCGAGCGGTGAATCATGCCTTCCACACCCGGTTCAATCTCCACCATGGCACCATAGTCCAGCAGTTTGCGTACCGTTCCCGTCAAGCGCATGCCCGTTCCGTATTTCCCGGATATATGTTCCCATGGATCAGCCTGAAGTGTACGCATGGACAGGGCAATCTTTCCGGCACTTTCATCCAGCCTGGTGATTTCCACCGTAATGTGCTGACCAATCTGTAGCACTTCACTCGGATGCTTCAGCCGGCGCCATGCAATATCCGACACATGCAGCAGGGCGTCCACGCCGCCCACATCCACGAAGGCTCCGAAATCCGTCAGGCGTTTGATTGTACCATTAAGCCTGTCTCCGACCTTCTTCGAAGCAAAGAAGATCCTGCGCTGTTCATTGCGCGCGACCACAAGCAAGTGTTTACGAGAAACCACGATATTTTCGGGCTTGCGGCTCGCGCTCAGCACGACCACATTGATTTTTTCCCCCATCATATCACTTGATACGGATGGCCTGATATCAATCTCGGAGTGGGGTAGAAAGGCACTCAGACCGCCAAGATCGACCCTGAGCCCTCCCTTTACCTCGGTCTTGACAGTCGCGGAGACACACGACCTGTTTGCCAGCGAATCATCCACGCGTTTCCACAGCAATTGATGTCTTGCCGCCAGCACCGATAAGTGAACGCCATCCGTTCCACCGGTGGATTGCACCATGACTTCGATGCTGTCGCCAATGGCAGGGGAAGGATCGCCGAGTTTTTCAAACTCATTTAATGGGACGATGCCTTCATTTTTTCCGCCCACGTCCACCATCACCGATTCATGATCCACACCGGCCACCAGTCCGCTGACAATTTGGCCACGCGCAGCCATGGGGCGTTGTTTGATGGATTCTTCAAACAATTGTTTAAATGATTGTTCATCTTCAATAGTGCTTGTCATATATGATTGAAACCTCATTGGCGTCAGATCCTGTCGATTTTAGCGTGTGTCTCCGGAACGGAAGACGAGCCCTCTACGTTCCATAACGGCGAGCATTCTATCTACCACTTCATCAACGCGCATCGTGGTGGAATCGATACACACGGCATTCTCAGCCTGTTCCAGTGGCGAATGCGTACGCCCGGCATCTTGAGTATCACGCACACTGATATTGCTCAGGATGTCGTCAAGACTAGCTTCGCCTCCGAGCGCCTGCAACTGTAGCCAGCGCCTGCGCGCGCGCGCCCTGAGTGATGCCGTGAGAAAAAATTTCGCTTTGGCATCGGGCAGCACAACCGTGCCAATATCCCGACCATCCATGACGCAACCGTGTTTGGCCAGTTGCCGCTGCATCGTAAGGAGTCGTATCCTCACATGCGGCATGGCGGCAACCATGGATGCGTTCACGCCGACTTTCTCGTCCCTGAGCCGAGCCGACCAGTTTTTTCCAGCCACGAAAATATTCCGATCCCGCCACTCCATGTCTTTCAGGCAGTCATCCAGCACTTCAAGTACCGATGTTTCCAGGGTGATATCCGCACCCTGTTGTTCCGCGCGGCAAGCGGCATAGCGATACAAAAGACCTGTGTCGAGCACCGGCAGGCCAAGTGCAGCCGCAAGCATGGCAGCCACTGTACCTTTTCCGGAACCCGAGGGGCCGTCAATGGCCACCTGTAGTCGGAGGGCTGGAATCCAGTCGTTGATCATCGTGATGTGCTGCCCTTTACACACAAAGCCATCTCCAGACTCAACATAGTTTTATCAAACCCGGTCGTTCGCCATCCGGTCATTGCCCGACCTTCCTTGATTTTGAAAATCCGGTTTTTAGCCGTCAGTGCCGGTATACCGTAAAACCTACACACATAGCGAAGGATTGCATCCAAACCCCGCGCAAGCGCCGGGGGTACGTCTTTCGTTAGTTCAGGTGCAAGTGTTTACAATATCCCATGTTCTTTCATGAATAATCCGGGATCATCTCCGCTTGAAGCTCGAAACAGAAGCGGGGTCAAAAACGGGGTCAGGCTTCGGTATTGTGCTTAGCATCCAGATGCATTATCGTTTGGCATCATGGCACGCAAACCACGCATTCACCTTCCGGGCGGCATTTACCATGTC
>VAOZ01277613.1_pt1 | contig 20322 bp, 17 predicted proteins | sample 3394041 | NCBI WGS metagenome assembly VAOZ01 (sample SAMN08290431, study PRJNA428436) | hydrothermal vent metagenome | isolation source: Deep-sea hydrothermal vent chimney | place: Indian Ocean: Southwest Indian Ridge
TATCGAGTACTTAGCAGGGATTAGAAGGTATGTTGGTATTCCTTTACTTAGAAAAGATTTTATAATTTCTAAATACCAGATATTAGAAGCACTAGTTTACGGAGCTGATTTTGTACTTTTAATTGCTAAAGTGCTTTCAAAAAAAGAGTTAAAAGAGTTATTAAATTATACTCGTCATTTAGGTATGGAAGCTCTTGTTGAAGTGCATGATAAAAAAGATTTAACGAAAGCAATTTATAGTGGTGCAGATATAATCGGGATTAATCATAGAAATTTAGAAACTTTTGAGATGAATATGAATTTATGTTACGAATTAATTCCATTAATTCCAAATAATAAGATAATTATTGCTGAGAGTGGTATTAAAAATCATAAACAACTGCAAGAGCTTTCATCAGCTGGTGTCGATGCTTTTTTAATTGGCGAATCATTAATGCGTCAAGATAATATTACAAACGCATTAAAAATATTAAAATACGGTACATGATTAATCGTTATATATGGAACCATTTTTGCTTTTAAAAACTAAAAAGAAGTTAAATATGAAAAAAGCAGTATTGTTATTGTTTCCTTTTTTTATGCTATTACTATCTGGTTGTACCGCACATTTAATGGATCCTACCATGAATTTTAAGCCACCAAAGTATGTTGAACAGATGCCGTCGAAGCATGAGGACAACTCTTATATTGCCAATGGTAGTATTTATGGTCAGGGAAATCATCCGCTTTTTTCAGATCATAAGGCAATTCGTGTTAATGATATAGTAACTGTTATAATATCAGAACAAACACAAAGCAGCAACAAAGGAACAAAAGCTCTTGCAAAAAGCGATGTGAGTAGTTTAGGAGGGGGTGTATTTACAGCACAGGGAGCGAATCCAGCGGTATCTGCTTACGCAAATAAACTAAATGGATTAACAAATATTGGTTTTAAAACAAATTCTACATCAAAATTTAGCGGACAGGGTACTTCAACTCAAACAGCATCTTTTACAACTACAATTTCTGCCCGTGTTATTAAAGTTATGCAAAATGGAAATTATTTTATAATGGGTAAGCGTGAGATTATGATAAATCATGAAAAACAGATAGTCGAGGTGAGTGGAGTAATTAGACCATTTGATATCGGTCAAAATAACACTATAAATTCTAATCAAATAAGTGATGCTAAAATACTTTATAATACAGAAGGAGATATTAATCGTGTTACAAATCAAGGTTGGGGAAGTAAATTTATTGAAAGTATTTGGCCATTTTAATTTAATTTTACTATTTTTTACTTTAACTTTGCATGCTGGTGCATTTGCAAAGTTTCAAATAACAACAACTGCCTTATTGCAAACTTTTCATAATCAACAAGATAAAAATTTTCAAACAGACTTACTTGCTCCTTGGCACGAATATAATTCTTTAATAAAAAAACTACCCATATCTTCCACAGTATATAAAATTTCATTAAATAAACCTATAATCTCTGTAGGTCCTAGAATTTTAATTACTCTAAGGTCATTAAAAAATATAAGCTTTAGACCATCTAATAAATATAAAGGCAATTTAACCTTTAATTTTTTCGGATATCTTGCTACTTTTAATATATCAAAAAAAATCACTAATACTACTTTTTATCCGAAAGATAAGCAGGGTGTTGTAAATTTTTTTAATATTATAACGCATGTTGTTACAAGTAAACTTATAAATCACATCAAGGATATTGGTAAGAAATTACGATTAAACGATTGGGGTATTTTCATGTTAACAAATAAGCTATCTAGCCATATTTTTAAAGATAAAAATAGTGCTCATTTATTAACATGGTATTTATTAAATAAGCTACATTTTGACGTAAAAGTTGCTTTATCAAATCAGCAAATTAAACTACTCTCTTATTGTAAAAATAGTATATTTAATACTCCTTATTTTCTCATTGGGCATAAAAAATATTATTTTCTTTTTAATAAAAATAGCCAAGCAAACAGTCATATAGTAACATATTTAAAAAAATATCCAAAAGCAACTAAATCTTTAAATTTAAGTTTAAAGATTTTACCGCTGTTTCCAAATAATAAGCAAACAAAAGCATTAAATTTTACCTATTTAAAGCATCGTTATTTTTTGCATGTAAATTTTAATAAAAATTTAACAGACTTTATGCAAACATATCCACTAACAGAACAAAAAATCTACTTAAATGCTCCGATGCAATCCGTATCTTATCATGACTTAGCATCACAACTAATAGGATATATTAATGGTAAAAGAGCAAGTAGGGCTATGAATTTTGTACTTGCATTTACTCAACATGCTTTTGGCGTGACTAATAAAAAAGAGATATCAAGGCAATATCCAATGTTTGCACAACAAGCATTAGCTTATAAAATATTAGGATATAGAGCAAGAGTTACACTATTTGTTTATCTAATAAAGCATATTTTTGCGATAAACGTTATAGGCGTAAAATATAAAAAATATCTCTTAACAGCACTAAATATTCCAATGAAAGGGTATTCTTTTATGGTAAATAAACATTATTATGTTGTAGCAGACCCATCATACATTAACGCAAATATTGGACAAATTCCATCTAAATATATGGGGATTAAGCCACAAAAAATTATACAAATAGATCAATAATTATAAGCAACTTTATAATTTGGATCATCTTGAGCTGTTATAAATCTACAATGCTCTTTAGCGTTTGTTAAAATATTTTTACAATCTTTACTAAGATGTCTTAGGGCAATATCTTTATTTAGTTTATTATATTTTTTTATGATTGTATCAATTGCCTCTACACCACTTGAGTCCATAACACGCGCATTTTTAAAATCAATTATAATATTTTTTGGATCATTTTGTGTATCAAATATATCTAAAAAAAATTTACTAGAAGCAAAAAATAATGGGCCGCTTAATTCATATATTTTACTATCTTGAGATATAGTTGTTGAGGCGTAAATACGTGCATTTTTCCATGCAAATACAAGTGCTGAAATTATAACACCAGCGATAACTGCTATCGCTAAATCAACAAATATTGTAATTAATGTAACAATTATAACAACGAAGGCATCCTCTCTTGGCATGTGTCTTAGATGCGAGATGCTCCCCCATTCAAAAGTTCCAATACTAACCATAAACATGATGCCAACTAAAACAGCAATGGGTATTATATTTAATACATTAGTTAATGAGGTCACTAAAAGCATCAAACCAATAGCCGCTACACTACTTGAGAGTCGCCCAAGTCCACCTGAAGTAAAATTAATAATTGATTGACCAATCATAGCACATCCTGGCATTGCACCAAATAGACCACATGTCATATTCCCAATCCCTAAGGCGACACACTCTTTATTTGCACTTCCTCTAGTGTCGCTCATCTCATCAATTACAGTTAGCGTTAGTAAAGATTCTATTAAACCAACAAGTGCAACTATAATTGCGTATGGTAAAACCATTTTTATAGCTGTAAAGCTAAAGATTGTATCTGGTAGATGAAATATCGGTAATTTGTCTTTAAATTGTGATAAATTTGCAATATTGCCAACTAAAGTTGTATGAAGATTGAAATAATAAACTATTACAGTTATTAAAATAATAGCTACAAGGCCTGACGGAACTATTTTTGTAATTTTTGGAAGAAAAAACATAATTAACATAGTGCAAACTACCAATGCGTACATGTAAGCATTTTGATGATGGAAAAATTTTAATTGTGCCAAGGCTATTACGATAGCTAATCCATTCACAAAACCATAAATTGCAGGCAATGGAACCAGTCTTATAAATTTACCGAGTTTTAATATACCAATAATAACTTGAAATCCACCAGCTAAAATTGCGGTTAGAGTTATGTATTGTAAAATACCAAAGGTAAGAGTATTACCACTTAATCCATGCAAAACAAGATATTTTTTTGATTCTATAGCTAAAGCCACAAGCACAACGGCAACTGAGCCTGTCGCACCACTTACCATACCAGGACGTCCGCCCATAATGGAAGTAATTAAACCAAGAATAAAGGCTGTGTATAGTCCAACAATAGGACTAACTCCAACTATAAAAGAAAAAGCAATTGCCTCCGGAACTAACGCAACAGCAACAACAAACCCTGATAGAATATCATTTTTAATATTTTTTTTACTATATTGTTTTATATCAAACAAACTAAGACTTTATAGCAAAAGAATTTAACTGTTCTTGTATCTTAATTTGTTTATTTTTTGTATTAAGGAGCATTTCTTTATTTTTTGATAATACCTCTTTGGGAGCATTTTCAATAAATCTTTGGTTATTAAGCATAGAATCCAATTTTAAAATTTCTTTTTGAAGTTTTTCATTTTGTTTATTTAAGCGTGAGATAATAGGAGTCAAATTAATAGATGATATTGGTATGAAAACCTCGCAACTATCGCCAATATCACTAATTGTGTCTGAAATCCTCTCTTTAGTAAATCTTATCTCTTGGACTTTTGCTAACTTTAAAATATATGGTAATATCAGATGAGTATCTTTATCTTGCAAGTTATTAATTTTGAGATATACAGTTGGAATCATCTGATTAGCCATATCCACTAAAACTTTCGCACGCCTGATAGATACGATAGTGTCCATTACAATTTTAAATATTTTTTCCTCTTTACGTTTTTTAGTTTTAGTTGGAAATTTTGATATCATAATGGAGGTGCTGTTTTGTAGATTTGTACCGGATAATTCTTGATATAGATATTCTGAGAGAAACGGCATGAATGGATGGAGGAGTTTCATTGCTTCTTTAAAAATAGCCCCTAGTTCTATAATAGAATTTTTATCAACTTTGCTTAACTCTATTCCCCAATCACAAAATTCATTCCATAAGAATCTATATATTGTTGTAGCAGCATCATTAAATCTATATTCATCTAAATATATTCGTACCTCTTTTGTAGCCGCATTTAGACGTGAAACTATATATTTTCCAAGATTAGTTTTTAAACAAAAACCATCTAAATTTGGAAAAATTTCGACATTCATTTTTAAATATTTTGAAGCATTATATAGTTTGTTTGTAAAATTTCGAATTTGTTGCAGTTTGTCATGACTCATTCTAATATCACGACCTTGAGCAGCACTAATCGTGAGTGTAAAACGTAAAATATCTGCACTGTATTCATTAATTGTATCAAGTGGATCTATTACATTACCTCTTGATTTACTCATTTTATTTCCATATTCATCGCGAACTAAAGCATGAAGATAGATATCTTTAAACGGTAATTTACCTATAAAAGTATCCCCCATCATCATCATACGTGCAACCCAGAAAAATAAAATATCAAAGCCAGTTATTAAAAGTGAATTTGGATAAAATTCTTTTAAATCATCTGTTTCATATAATTTATCCATTTGAGTATCGCCATGCCCCCAGCCAAGCGTTGAAAACGGCCAAAGAGCAGATGAAAACCAAGTATCAAGAACATCAGGATCTTGTGTAAACTCTTTTGATGAGCATTTTGGGCATTGAAGAGGGCTTTCTTCAATGCTTGCCCATTCGTGGTTGCATGTAGAGCAATAAAATACAGGAATCTGATGTCCCCACCAAAGCTGGCGTGAAATACACCAATTTCGTAATTCTTTCATCCATGAATTGTAACTATTTATCCATTGTGATGGAAAAAATTTACTTTCACCTTTATTTATTTTTTTAATAGATTCTTTTGCTATTTCACTTCGTACAAACCATTGTTTTGAGATATATGGTTCAACAATATTTTTACAACGATAACAATGACCTATCTGATGAATATGCTTCTCAATTTTTTGTATAAAACCCTTATCATTTAAATGTTTAACGATAATCTCACGAGCTTTTAAACGCTCTTGACCTTTGAACTCACCAGCAAAATCATTTAAAATACCTTTCTCATCAAAAACAGTTATAAACTCTAAATCATGACGCTTTGCTACTTCATAATCATTTGGATCATGAGCTGGAGTTACTTTAACAATGCCAGTTCCAAAATTCATATCAACATAATCATCCGCAATTATTGTTATTTCTCTATCAACTAATGGTAGTTTAACTTTTTTACCGATTAAATTTTGATATCTCGTATCATCAGGATGCACCATAACAGCAGTATCACCAAAATATGTTTCTGGTCTAGTAGTAGCAACAACAACTTCGCCGCTCCCATCAGAAAATGGATATTTTAGATGATATAGATATCCATCATGCTCTTCATATTCTACTTCAATATCGCTAAGTGCACCATCATGCGTACACCAATTTATCATGTAGTTTCCACGTATAATTAACTCTTTATTGTATAGATGAACAAAAGCTTCTCTTACAGCTTTTTTTAAGCCATCATCCATGGTAAAGCGTTCTCGCTTCCAAGCTGGACTAACTCCTAGCTTTTTTAATTGATTAGTCATAGTGCTACCGCTTAATTTTCTCCAAGCCCACACTCGTTTTAAAAATTCATCTCTTCCTAGTTCTTCTTTGGTTTTACCCTCAGCTAATAGCTGTTTTTCAACAACATTTTGTGTCGCAATGCCTGCGTGATCCATGCCCGGTTGCCATAATGTCTTGTATCCATCCATTCTTTTATATCTGGTTATAATATCTTGAAGTGTAAATGTTAAAGCATGTCCTATATGAAGGCTTCCCGTAACATTAGGTGGAGGCATCATGATGGAGAATTTTTTATTATCTTGCCATATAGATTTGTTGCCATTTATCTCAAAATAATCTCTATCTTCCCAAATTTTATAATATTCACTTTCAATTATTTTTGCATTATAACCATTACTAGACATTGCTAAACCTTGAGTATTTTTAATTACGAAAGTATATCTAAAAAATTAGCTAATATGCACTAAAGAGATATTGGTAAGATTGAGTTTGAAAGTTGTACCTTTATCTACAATACTATTAAGCGTAATGTCAATATTTAGTTCATCGCAAAGCTTTTTTACAATATGCAAACCAATACCCATACCACGTTCTTGCTCTTTATAAAATCTATCAAAAACTTTTTTTGGAACTTTTATTCCTTTGCCTGTGTCTTCAATTTTTAGTATATTTTTCTCAAATTTAATAATGATTTTTCCATTTTTTTTATTATATTTTGCTGCATTTGAGATAAGATTATCTATAATGCGAGAAAAAGCATTTTTATTTGTTTTAAGAGTGACATTTTTAATATTTATAATAAATTTTAGATGTTTAAAACCTGCATCAATGAGTCTTACTCGTTCTTTTATAAAGTTCTCTAAATCAAACTGTTCTTTTTGACTTGCTGTTGAGCGTAAATATGCACGTAAATTTGCCTGAAGATTTAAAATATTGTGTACTGAATTTTCTATTCTTGTTATTTTTTGATTTTCGCCAAATTCATGTTTTAACATAGAAACATTAAGCCTAAGAGTTGTAAGTGGTGTATTAAAATCATGCAATATATCTTTTATAAATTCTTCCATTAAATGTAAAGCATTACGAAGTGGAAAGAGTGTATAAAATGCAAAAATAAAAGATAATATTATAACAATTAACAATACTAATGCAAAGTTAATAAATAATTCCTTCTTTAGTTTAGAAATTTGTTTTTTATATTGTATTTTTTGTAGATATATTTTAAGATAGTTTTTTTGTGAGCCATGTATAGTAAAATAAGCACTAAGTTCATCTGTATCCTTATAAAGCTTGTATAGCTCATGTCCATTTTTTGGTACAAAAGCAATTTTAAACTTTTTGCACTGCAGATTAAAGCTACATATTCTCATTTGAGAGAAGATATGTGCATCAAATGTTTGATGCACTTTTGTAAAATCTATAAAAAAAAGAGCGCCGATGAGGATAGTTTGAGAGATGAAAAATAGTAAAAAACTTTTAAATAAAGATTCTTTTTCAACTTTTTTCAAGCATGTACCCCACACCTCGAATATTTTTTATATGAAGACTTGTTATCTGTTTGAATTTATTTAATGCAACACGCAGTGCCGTATCTGATGGGTGAATTAGACAATCTAGCAATATTGATTTATCAAGTACATGTCCTATGTTATTCATAAAAGTATCGCATAAGCACTCTTGAACTTCTCCAAGAAAAACTCTTTTATCATCTATATAAAGTTCTCTTTTATTTGGTAAATATTTAAGATTTTGATATACAATATCTTCATTTGCATGAGAAAATTTCGCATTCACGCGAATGAGTAATTCTTCAGGAAAAAAAGGTTTTTTAAGATAATCATCTGCACCAACTTCAAAACCTTTGGCAATTGTATTTAAATCGACTAAAGCACTGATAAAAATAGTTGGAGTTGTATCATCTGCTATGCGAAGACTCTTTAAGAGTTCTATTCCAGAAATATCTGGAACATTGATATCAAAAATATATAAATCATATCTTTTATCATATGATGTATCTATGGCATCGTTACCATTATGAACCATATCAACATTATATTCATAAGAGCATAAAAGCTCTTTAAGAGTCTGGGCGAGCTCATAATCATCTTCAAGTAAAAGTATATTTTTTCTCATAATGTACTTTTAAAAATAATATCCAAGTTTAATTGACGAGGCATTATTACTCGCACTATTGCTTAAGCCATAAGCATAGAAAAAGGTCATAAACCAATTTTTATCAATTGCCTTGTACGCGTAAATGGATGTTGTTCGAACATCTTGTATACCTTGATAGATACTATTTGCACTGTTATATGATCCGCTAAGATAAAAGCTATTTGTAAGATAATAGCCAAGACCTACGCTGTACGCATTTGTATTTTGATAAGTAACTATACCGGCTACATCGCTATCATTTATCTTTGTATAAATATAAGAGCTAAAAAGGCTGATTTTATCTATATTGTAACTAAGATTAGCTGAAGCGCTATAGTCTGTTTTGTTGTTATTTAGTGATGTTTTATATGTTGGTAATAATGCACCAATTCCAGCTCGAAGTATTAAATTTCTCGTTGGAGTCATAGTGTAGGCCATTCCAACAAAAGAATCATTCATTCCGCTAGCACTGTATCCGCTGCTTTTAGTTTTATAGTATGACGTAGAGGCCTGAAGTGAGATTTTTTTGTAATAATAATCAACTTGAATTGAAGTTGAGTAAGTGTTTGATTGATTTAAAGAAGCAAAATTTGAACCTGCATAGTTTGCTCCAACGATAATATCATAATGAGATTGACTCTTTTTAGATAATAAAGAGGTTTTAGGACACCCATTTATATCAACTAAATCTGTTAAAGGAGTGTTTGGACACTTATCTACATTGTTTGCAACTCCATCCATATCTGCATCACTATATGCAAAGACTGCTGTTGATAAAAACACCAACAATATTCCCACTATAATTTTATTCATAATTACTCCTTGTATAAACAAAGATACTTTTAATCTTTGTTTATAATTATACACTATTTTAGCGATCCATATTAGCGTTCATATTTTGACTAGTAGCACCACTTCTTGCCCCATCTTCTACAAACTGATTTCCAGCTTGTCTTTGATTCATGTTTTGTATATGAGTCATCTGTTCATTTTCTTGCATCTGCATCTCAGTAGAATGTTCTTGTGAATGTTCTTGTGTCATTTTACCAAATGTAGTACTCATTTTACGAGCATTTGTACTCATAGTTGTTCCCATTTCTTGTCCATCTTCTCTATGAGCTTGCATTTTGCCTTGCATTTTTACTTGTAATTGACTGATAGCTTCCATACGCTCTTTTTGGTTCATGTTCATCAATTTTTCTTTAAATTGATTCATTAGCTTAACTCTTTGTGAAGCTGGCGCATTTTGAATTGCTTGTATTTGAGTATCAACGCTTGTAATTGTTGAAGAAGATACTCCTCCTGCTATAGCCAAAGTTCCTATCACTGCTAGTGATAATAATACAGTCTTAACTTTCATCTTCGTCTCCTTAGTATTTTTTAAAGAACCTTTTGAAGTTCTTTTTCTTTTTCGACATTGGTATTGTCACATAATAGTGTTAGTGGAGTGTTAGTTATTTATGGTCTCTTACTTATCTATCACGAAGTAAAAAATATGCTCCGATTCCATTAGCAATACCAATAGCAAGTCTTTGTTGGTAAAGATGATTTATTAGTCTTGTTGCTTCTCTTGGATTTGTAACAAAACCTGTTTCTATCAATATAGATGGCATTTGAGCACCTACTAAAACCCAAAAGGGACCGCCTCTAACGCCACCGTCAGCGATATATCTATAATGTTGTCGTAAGTTTTGTAATACCGAACTCTCCACATTAATAGCTAATTTATTAGATGATATTCTATCATTATTTGTAATAAAAGTAATCCAAGTTGATTTACCATAATAATTCATATCAGACATATCAACGTCATCTTCTCTTCTTGCAACTTTATCGGCTCTAGCGCTATCTGTTAATGATAAGTAGTATGTTTGAATTCCATACGCTTCGTAACGCTCTTTAAATAAAACTGCATTTGCATGTATAGAAATAAAAAGGTCTGCGTGTTTAGCATTAGCAAATTTTGTTCTATTTCTAAGAGTAATAAATCTATTTGTTCGTCTAGTCATATAAACAATATAACCACGTTTGATTAATATTTTATCTAATTTTAATCCAATAGCTAGGACAATATTTTTTTCTTTATATCCTCTATATCCAATAGCTCCTGGATCCTTGCCGCCGTGGCCTGGGTCAATTACGATAATTCTATGTTGATTTGCAATATAAGGTATATTTGTATAATTAGTGATGGCTTTTACACTAACAAATTTTTGTATTTTATGATGTTGCACAATATTATTATTTATTGCATGCAATTCAATCATTATACTTTTGTTATGTAAAAAAAATCTTATCTTAACAGGTGTTTTGTTTATAACTATTAAGCTAATGAGATGTTTCTTTTCTCTAATGATTTTAATACTACCTAGCCCATGCCCAAACAATCTTTTATCATGTTTTATGGATGTATGAATATTTAAAATATATTGATAGTTTTTATAATGATGTGTAAAATAATTTATATTATTATGTGCTAATCTTTTATTAAAAGTTAGCACAAGATATTTCTTTTGCCATTTTACCGATAACAGTTTTCTAAAACTAGTCTTATATACATGTATTTTGGCTTTTCTTAATTCTCGTACTTCACTATATACGTCAATATGTAATAATTTACCACTTTTAATAATCCCTTTTAAAGCGTCTATGCGTAAATACTTGTCTTTATGCACTATACCAATTAAATATAAACTTTTATAATTATTATATGCACGAAAAATATTTCTAATTTTTTTTGTAGCAAGGAGATGATTTGCAATATTTAATTTTTCCCAACTCGTAGAAGCGTATGTTAGCGATATAAATAATAATGGTAAAATAAATATCCTAAACATTATAAAATTTTATTCTCCATTAACTAGTTTATTGATGAGTTCTTTTACAGATATGATCTCTTGTAAACGATAGCCATTTGTTCCAGAGAAGAATAATCCAAGTTCAGTATTACCATTATAAGCATCACTTAATCTATCGGCTATACAAAAGCCGACCTCCTTTGCTTCTATACCTCTGTGGCATGGTGCTACACAATTTGATATACATTTAATGGCTGGTCCCTCTCTTTTTTCAACCAAATCAACCAAATTTGTTTTAATACCACGTGCAGGATATCCAACAGGAGAACCCATAAGAACAATGTCTTCTTTTTTACAATCCAAAAGTACTTGTTTGAAATTTTTATGAGCATCGCATTCGTGTGTTCCTATAAATCTTGTACCCATTTGAACACCAGTAGCTCCGAGATTAATCATGGCTTCTATATCATTTTTATCCCAAATTCCACCAGCTGCAAAAACAGGCATATTGCCCCATTTTTTTGCCTCAGCAACTACAGATTCTACTAAATTTTCTAATTTATATTTTTCCATCAAACATTGCTCATAAGTAAAGCCTTGATGTCCACCGCTTTTAGGACCTTCTAATACAACGGCATCTGGTAGGCGATTATATCTTTTTTGCCATCTTTTACATATTATAGCTAACGCTTTTGCGGAAGAAACAATGGGAACTAAAGCAACATCAGAGTAGCCTTCTGTAAACTCTGGCATGTTAGTAGGCAACCCTGCACCAGTGATAATAATATCAGCTCCAGCTTCACATGCATCGCGTACAACTCTACCATAATCATTAATAGCATATAAAACGTTTACTGCTAGTGGTTTGTTTTTACATATTTTTCTTGCATTCGCCACAATCTGAATAAGCCCCTCTTTAGAGTAAAAACTTTCAGTCTCTAAAGGTCTTTGGGATACTAATTTTGTAGCATATTCTTTATTTTTATAATACCCTGTACCAACAGAGCTAATTACGCCTAAGGCACCCTCCTTTGAAACATTTCCAGCTAAAGCATCCCAGCTCACTCCAACACCCATACCACCTTGAATAATAGGATATTTTATTGTATGTTTACCTATACGTACACTTTTAAAATTCATTTTGTAATCCTTAGTTGTGCAAACTTCCGTTTTCCCACTTGCAAAATATACTCACCATGTTGGAGTTGTAACTGCTCATCTGTAACTTTTTGTTGATCTATTTTAACAGCACCTTGCTTAATATCTCTACGTGCTTGAGATGTTGATACTTCAAGCTTACATTCAATTAATGCTTTTGCGATCCACGTAGGAGCACCATGTATCTCAAATAGCTGTATGTCAGCTGGTATCTGATTGCAAGAATGCACTCTATCAAACTCTTCTTTAGCTTCTTGTGCTTGCTGTTTTGAATGAAATCTAGTTATCAACTCTATTGCCAATTCCTCTTTTATTATTTTAGGATTTATCTCTTGACGTTGCACTTTTACATGTAAAGCATCTATCTCATCTAAAGATTTATCGCTTAAAAGCTCATAATATCTCCACATTAATTCATCTGAGATGCTCAGTATTTTACCAAACATATCATTTGCTTTTTCTTTAACACCTATATAATTATTTAATGATTTACTCATTTTTTGTATGCCATCTAAGCCTTCTAAAATAGGCATCATAAGTATTGATTGCTCTTTGCCGACTTTGTATGCTCTTTGTAAATAACGTCCCATTAAAAGATTAAATTTTTGATCAGTTCCACCGAGTTCTATATCACTTTTTAAATGAACACTATCATATCCTTGTAATAAAGGATATAAAAATTCACTAATTGAGATGGATTCATTATTTGTATATCTCTTATTAAAATCATCTCGCTCTAGCATACGAGCAACATTATATGTCGTTGTCAGCTCAAGCATTCCACTAGCACCCAAAGCATTTAACCACTTTGAATTAAACACAATTATAGTAGTATTAGCATCTAAAATATTAAAAATCTGCTCTTGATAACTTTTTGCATTTTGTACAACTTGTTCTTGTGATAATATTTTTCTTGTTGCACTCTTGCCAGTTGGATCCCCTATTTGTGCAGTAAAATCGCCTATTAAAAATTGAATATTTGCACCATACTTTTGAAAAATTGCCAATTTTTGTAATAAAACAGTATGTCCTAGATGCAAATCTGGAGCTGTTGGATCAAATCCTGCCTTTACGTAATATCTCTGTCCAGTTTGAAAATAGTTTATTAATACTTCTTTTATGCCATCTATGTCTATAATTTCAACACTACCACGACTAATCTCTTTTAATGCCTCTTCAATCATCTTCTTCTCTTTGTTAATTTCTTTTATATGCGTCATCTGTTCTTATGATACTAATTAGTTTCACCATTTTTTCAATTTTACTTTGAATACTTTCAAGATTTGCCACAGTTGAATGAAAATCTATTTCACAATAACGTGTATATTCTACATTATCTTTGCCTAGCTCTATACCAATAATATGTATATCATGTTTTGCTAAATAAGTCAAAAACAATGCTAATGTTCCTTTTTCACTTTGAAGACTAACTATTATATGATAATGATATATATTTGAATCTACCCAATGTACAAAAACCATTGATTTATTTTGTTCAATTTGTTCTAATGCATGTACGCATAATTTATGATGTACATGTACTTTTGAACCTTCTAAAATTCCAATAATTGGATCAGATATTTTAGGGTGACAACAATAATCAAAAATCAAGCCATTTATTGATTTATTTGTCACAATACCAACACCAGAAAATGTATAAGTTTTAAATTTAAATTTTCTTCTTGTTAAAAAATTGGAAAATCTACTATTTTCACTTAAATCTGTAATATATTTTGATATTGCCTCTTTTAATTGATTTTTATCTGTAGAAATTTTTAATCTTTTATCAATGCAATCATATTTATCAAACCATTCATTTACTCTTGACGTATTTAATCCCATAACTGTTGCTACAATATTTGAGCTAACAAGCGTATCTATATATTTAAGTTTAGAATTGCATAAAGCTCTCATGTTGGCTTTAGCGCGAGATGTTTTAACGGCATCAATCCAACTACATCTTGATATATCTTTATCGGATGTGGCAATTTTGACTATATCTCCATTATGTATTTCAGATAAAAGAGAGATTTTATTTTTATTTACAAATGCCCAAATTGCCCTATTTCCAATCTCTGTGTGAACAACGTATGCAAAATCAAGGACAAGAGCCCCACGAGGCAATGTAAATCCTTTTCCCTTTGGAGAAAATACGGTAATATCTTCACTATATAAATCATTCTTAATCATTTCATAAAAATCTTCAACAGATTCATTTTGATATTGAAGATTATTTAACCAATCAAGCTTAATTCCATCTTCTCTGCTTTTATATTTCCAGTGCGCTGCTATTCCATATTCGGCTGTTTTATGCATCTCGTAAGTACGAATTTGTACTTCAAAAATAGCTGAATTAAAAAAAACAGATGAATGAATTGTTTGATAACCGTTTTCTTTAGTAATTGCTATATAATCTTTAAATCTTGATGCCAATGGTTTAGAATTTAGATGAACAATACCTAAAACTTTATAACAATCAATAGGTGTTTGAACTATTATTCGAATAGCTAAAAGATCTAGTATTTCATCAATACTAATACCTTTTCTTTGCATTTTTAAATAGATAGAATATTTATGTTTAACACGACCAATAATCTCAAAATCATTCTCATTAAAGCCATTTTGTTTAAGTAAAGATGAAATATTTTGTTTAAATTCATTTAATTTAAACTCTATAGATTGATAATGTTTTTTAATGTAACTATCTATAATATTATATTGTTTTGAAAAAAGGTATGAAAAACTTAAATCTTCTAAGATATTTTTAATAAAAGAGATGCCTAAACGATGGGCAATCGGAGCATAAACAACTAGTGTTTCTTCCGCTATCCGATGTTGTTTTGTTTTAGATAAAGCATCTAGCGTGAGCATATTATGCAATCTATCACATAGTTTTACAACTAAAATACGAACATCTTTAATGCTAGCTAATAACATTTTTCTAAAAGAAAGAGCCGATACTATTAACTTTTCATTTGATGAAGATGGAGTTAATTCGGCATCACGAATAGAGTCTATTTTTGTTAGCCCCTCCACTAAATGAGCTACATCGTCACCAAAAATTTTAATGACATCGGCAGTAGATATAATAGTATCTTCAACAACATCATGTAAAAGTGCAGCGATAACCATAGCCTCATCATTTGCAACATAAGCAACAATAGCAGCGACTAAAATAGGGTGAACGATGTATGGCTCTCCGCTTTTTCTAAGCTGCTCCTTATGTGCTTTTGTTGCAAAATTAAGAGCATGAGATAATAATTTTGTTTCTGTTATCTTAGAGTATAAATATTCAGTTGCTGTATGTACATCATGAATATCTCTTATAGCCTTTATGTCCAAATAGCTCAATTCTTATACTTCTAAACGTCTTTATCAGCAAAACCCTTAACGGTAATTAAGCCCTCAGATAATTCCATTAGTGCTAAATCCGTAGCTTTTATATTTTTAACATCAATTTTTAGTTTACTGACTGCACCATTTAGTAACTCATCAGTACGTTTTGCAACCGCAATTGCAAGTGTGTATCGGTCGATATTTTGATTTTTTAAAGCTTTTGCTGTTAATTCTTCGATTCTCATTTATTTATCCTTAGAAATTTTTTATACTTGTACAATAGAGCAGTTTTGTATTTTGCCATTAATAATCTCGAGCAAATTATCAGGTTTAAACATATCACAAATAATGATAGGCAACTTATTATCTTTTGCTAAAGCGATTGATGTATCATCCATTACTTTAATATGATCGCTTAAAGCTTGATCATAAGTTAGAGTATCTAATTTTACAGCATCAGAATATTTATTTGGATCTTTATCATAAACTCCATCAACTTTTGTGGCTTTTATAATCATTTGTGCACCAATTTCAACTGCACGAAGTGTCGCTGCTGTATCGGTTGTAAAAAAAGGATTTCCAGTACCCGCTGCAAAAATTACAACTCTACCTTTTTCTAAATGGCGTATAGCTTTACGATTAATATAAGGTTCGGCTACCTGTTCCATTTTAATAGCCGTTTGCATACGTACTTGTAAACCTGTATGCTCACAAGCTTCTTGCATAGCAATTCCATTAATTACAGTCGCTAACATGCCCATATAATCCCCAGATGTTCGTCTGATTATACCATCTTGTGCTGCTGTTACACCACGAATAATATTACCGCCACCAATTACAATAGCTATTTCAATATCAGCATCTACTAACGATTTAATTTCGCTTGCGATATATTTTAAAATTTTTGTATCAATACCATGTCCTGCGTCGCCAGCAAGAGCTTCACCTGAAAATTTAACTAACACACGCTTCTTGACCATATGATACCCTTTATTAATTACAATTAGGGTATTATTATATATAAAAATGGCTTTAAAATGGCTTCATTATAAAAAATATGTTATCATCACCAAAAAAAGAGAGTGAGTCTATGCCAACAAACTATTTTTTAGAATTTACTATTAACCTTAATACATTTCAAAATGATTTAAAAGAAAGACTATTAAGAAATAAAGAAACAATAAAAAAACTTAAAACAATTGAAAATAAAACATATAAAAATTTTATTAAGCCTTTATCTATGCTAGATGAGCACTTAAATCAATTTTTTACCCCTCTTTCACATGTAAACAATGTTAATAATTCACAAAAAACACAAGAAATTTATGCTGCTTGCATACCATTAATTACCGCGTACTCAACAAAACTGTCACAAGATATTGATATTTATAAGAGTATGAAAAATATTTTATCAAATCAGAAACTCTCTGATGAACAAAAAAGAGTTTTACAACTAGATATCCTTAGTTTTGAATTAAATGGTGCTCATTTAGATGAAATTACTAAGCAAAGACTACAAAAAATTCATATTAAAATAGAAGAATTATCTAATGATTTTTCTCAAAATTTATTAGATGCGACAAATGATTATGAATACATAATAACAGATAAAAATGATCTTAAAAATTTACCACAAAGTGATATTGATGATATTAAATTTAAAGATAATGGCGTTGTAAAATATAAATTAAATCTTCAAGCTCCAACATATATATCTTATATGACTTATGGAGCGAATCAAGAAATTAGACAAAAACTTTATAAAGCATACACAACAAGAGCTCCACAAAATCAAGAAATAATTGATCAATTATTAAAACTTAAATTTGAAATGGCTAATTTATTAGGCTTTGATAACTATACTGATTTTTCATTAGCTTCAAAGATGGCTCCATCAGCCAATGAAGTAATAAAATTTTTACAAAAACTAATTACTTCATCTACACAACAAGCAAAACAGGAGCTAAAAGAATTGCAATATATTAGTAATAAAAAATTAAATAGCTATGACTTAGCATATTTTAGTGAGCTCTTAAAACAAAAACAATATGATATTAATCAAGAAGAGTATAGACCATATTTTGAACAAAATATGGTAATTGATGGATTATTTAATTTTTTAAATAAACTTTTTGAACTTTCATTTAAAAAAATAAAAGCAAAAGCATGGCATAAAGATGTTGCGATATATAATGTTTATTTAAAAAATAAATTAATATCTAGGATATATTTAGATCTACAAAGCAGAAAAACAAAAAGAGATGGAGCTTGGATGCATAATTGGCAAACACATTATCTTGATGAAAATTCACATGAACAATTAGCTTCAGCGTTTATAGTATGTAACTTTCCTCCCTCAAGTAGCACCACTCCATCATTATTAAGACACGATGATGTTGTAACATTATTTCATGAAATGGGACATGCTATTCATCACATGCTCTCTAAAGTTAATGAAAATAGCATTAGTGGTGTAAATGGGGTTGAATGGGATGCGGTAGAATATCCATCACAGTTTTTAGAAAATTTTGCATATGAAGCAAAAGTCTTAAAAATATTTGCTAAGCATTATCAAACAAAAGAGATCTTACCAGATAATATGATTAATAAACTAATAAAAGCAAAAAATTTTCAATCAGCTTTATCTATGTTAAGACAATTAGAATTTTCATTATTTGACTTTAAAATACATTCAAAATTGTATCAAGATAATGAAATACAACAACTTCTAGATGGTATCAGAGAAACTACTGCACTAATAAAACCACCTAAGTATAATAAATTTCAACATGGCTTTGCTCATATTTTTGCTGGTGGATATTCAGCTGGATATTATAGTTATAAATGGGCTGAAGTTTTAAGTGCAGATACTTTTTTTCGTATAATTGATGAAGGACTTTTTAATTCACAAATAGCAAAAGATTATTTAGATATTATACTTCAAAAAGGTGGTAGTTACAGTATGTATGAACTTTTTCAACAACTAATGAAAAGAGAACCCGATGTTGATGCTCTTTTAAGATTAAATGATATAAATTAGATGAGATATCTTTTATTAATTTTACTATTGTCAGTAATACTTTTAGCAAAACAGATGATAACAATAGCATCATATAATGTAGAAAATTTATTTGATTTAAAGCGTTCAGGCTATGAGTATAAAGAGTACGTTCCAAATACAAAATCAAGATGGAATCTTAGAAATTATAATATCAAATTAAAACATATCGCACGAGTAATTAAAGACCTAAATCCAGATATTATTGCACTTCAAGAGATAGAGTCATACAAGGCATTTATGGATCTACGCCATCAACTAGCACGAGATGGGCTATATTTTCCATACAGTGCATTTGCATATAAAAAAGACACAGTTATAAAAGTTGGGCTTTTTAGTAAATATAAAATTGTGTTAAAAAAAGAATTTGTAGTTAATTATAGTTATAGGTATAGAAATATTTTAGAAGTAAAAATAAATATAAATAATAAATTTTTATATATCTTTGTAAATCATTGGAAATCAAAATTTGGTAAAGAAAGTGAAAGGATAAAATCTGCAAAAGTTTTATATAAAGAGATAAAACAGCTAGGTTTCAACAAACATATCATAGCTATAGGTGATTTTAATTCAAATTATAATGAATATCAAACAATAACAAAACGAAACAATAATACAAATACAAAAACGGGAATTAATAATATATTAAAAACGATCTTTACACAAACTAGTGCGATAAAAGCAAAAAAGTATCTTTGTAACGGCTGTCTTTATAATTTATGGTATGACGTACCTATGGATGAAAGATACAGTTATATTTACAGACATAAATTTAATACAATAGACAATATAATTATAGATAAGAAATTATTAACAGATAAAAATTTTCATTATATTTCAAATACCATGGAAAGCTTTAAAAGAAAATATCTTTTTAAAAATAACCATATTTATAGATGGCAAATGAGCAGAGGTAGACCACATATTCATCTAGGCAAAGGCTACTCAGACCATTTGCCAATAGAAGCAAAATTTCTAATTAAATAATGAATTTTTAACATGCAAATTAGAGAAATAGTATTAAGTGAATTAGATACGGTATATAAACTTATTAATCAAAAATATGAAACTATGAATTATCAAGAGTATGAAGATTTAATATATCAAATGATAAAAGAAAACTATAAAATAATAGTAATGATTGAAAAAAATAAACCTATAATATATATTGGATTAAAAATTCAAACTGATTTAATTAATAAAAGACATCTATGTATCTATGAGTTTATTATCGATAAGGCTTATAAAAGTACATATTATATACAAGAGATGGAAAATTATTTAAAAACATATGCTAAAACATATACATGCGAGACAATCATAAAAGAAATTCAAAAGCTAGGCAGCGACCTACATTCCCACACTTGCAAAGTGCAGTATTATCAGCGATGGGAGGCTTAGCTTCCAGGTTCGAAATGGAA
>VAOZ01097229.1_pt1 | contig 20180 bp, 23 predicted proteins | sample 3394041 | NCBI WGS metagenome assembly VAOZ01 (sample SAMN08290431, study PRJNA428436) | hydrothermal vent metagenome | isolation source: Deep-sea hydrothermal vent chimney | place: Indian Ocean: Southwest Indian Ridge
CCGCTCTGCGGAACTTCGTATAACAGCGGATATCCAAAATTTCTTTTCACAAACCCTTTGGGATTTGTTACAAGAAACTTCGGATCATCCGCGCACGTTATGTAAAATAATCAAAAATCTCTCTTATATTTTATTAGAAAAGATCTTTGGCAAATTATTTCAGGTCGAACATAACTTGTGAATTAAAATGTAAATAATAAAAATTATGAGTATTGAACGTATGGGCATGATGCCCCCGCAAGAAAAAGCATCAAATGAAAAAGAGGGCAATGAATCTTTAATTAATCAAGCGACATCTTTTGAAGATCTTGCCAAAATCATAGAAACAAATAACATATCAATCCAAGGATCGCAAGAAGTGTTTACGCCGGACATGCTAAAAAATGTTATTGCAAAAATCCAAAGTAGAGAATGGCCGTTGAACGCAGCGACAAGTCGTGATGGGTTTTGCACCAAGGTAACAGAGCTTCTTCAAACTGAAAGTAATGTTGATACGCTAAAACAAACCCTGGGTGACGTTGAAAATAAGCTAATGACAGAATCGTATGTGCAAGGTGCTTCAACGGACCATCCTCTTAATCGAAGACGGGACGAGAGGTTAAAGTGGAAAGAAAGGTTACAGCAAGATATTCAAAAGATGGAAACTGAAAGTGATGAAAAATAATTTGCCAAAAAGAATAATAAGGTAGAGAGATTTTTGATTACATCACATAACAGCGTATATCTGGCTACGGAAAATTGGCGTTAATTAAATCCTTAAGGAGTGCCAATTTTCCTCCGCCCAAATTTTCATCCCTTAGTTTGATGAGGATTTGGGTGGAGTTTGAAATACCAAGCGTTGTCTGATATTCAAAGTAATTCCGATAAAATCGGGATGAGAACTTCAGATATACGCGAACGTTATACGCAATTCAAAAAATATTTTTCTAATAGGTAAGATGATGATAGGCTTTCTAAAAAGGGGAATAAATTTGATTTTAAAAACAAACATTTTTATAGTCATTTATTTAAAAAATAAATTATGGAACATCTAATTGGTAAAATAACAACTGGTTGTAAAATTGCAAGAATGACAGTAAAACAACAAGCAAATTTCTTTATAAATAAAGGAATACCTGAAGAGTTCTTAATAAATGGAACTATAAATATAGCTATTTCTCCACTTGAATTTGAAGTTATAAATCCAGATTTTATTTTTAAAAATATAGAATGGAAAAAAGATTTCAAAGAAGATTTTAATTTAGTTAAAGTTAAAATTAAATTCGAAAATAAAATTCATAATGCTTATCTTTATAATCCAAAAAGAACAAAAAATCCTAAAACAATGGTAGAAATATTATCTAAATTTATTAATAATATTGATTATGGTAAAAGAATAGAATTAATAGTACCAAATGGAAAAATCAAATTTATAATTAATAAGGAAAGCCCGTTAGATGAATAAGAACGAAAAATATTTTTTGAACTCATTCCGCTTCGCTCCGATCCCGCTGTGCTCTTCTCTTTTCAGCCCTTCGGGGAATATAACAAGGATTATGAGGTTATGAAGTCTTGCAGACTTCTCCATCCAAATTACTCCCGTTGGTCGCAACTTCTCATATCCCTAACGTCATCAAAAATAAATTTTTAGACCTTACTAAAATCAAAGTTATGAATTTTGAAAGACCGCCACAAAATCATCCTGATGTAATAAAATCTCAGGTTGATAAAAGAATTTTAGCACAAAAAGAAGCAGACATGCGCGATCTTTTTCGTAGTTCTGATTCGCCTCTTGAGGTCATCATCGCTGAAATGCAAACAGATGAGTTCAAGAGTGTGGCAGGTGAAGACATAGCAAACAAAACAATTGAACAACTGCGAAATATTACCTACAAAGACGAAGATGATTTTGTGGCTAAAGTATTTGAAATTGCCATGCCAGTATTGGAAATTACTCAAAAAGGAAAGATAGATGCCTACAAGCAAGAAGGGCGCGACATGTATACAAAGACAGATGTAGAGACGGTTGTTTCAGCTATCAAAGAAAGTGGTTCTAAAAAAATATATGTCATTGGTAATGTAGGTTCAGGTAAAACAACATTTGCAAGAGAAGTATCGCGTGAAACAGGCTTTAAAAATATTGACGTAGATCGATGGTTTCAGATTTTTCGTCAAGAACAGAAACGCGAAGCTGCCGACTTGTCAGAGTTATTAAAATATATTCTGCAAAAAGAAAAACCTCCATACATAATTAATCATGCTGATCTCTTACGACAAAATCTTATTAAGGACGCGGACATGGTGGTTTATCTTAATCCTAAAAAAGGCGAGCTATTGAAAAGTCGGCAACTTCGCTCGGAAAATGGCGCTGAGGGAGAATGGCAAACAGTAAGTAAGGATGAATATGATAATATCGCCAAGAAAAACACTGAAGCATTTAAAAACATAGGGGGAGCTTTAAAACACCATGACGAAAAATCTGGAACATCGATTAGAGTGCTAAAAATGAACGATTAATTTCCAATACTGGCATTAAGTTTTGTGTGTTAAAAAAGGGGTCTAAAAATTTACATCCGATAGCAAAGTATATGAGGTTCAAAAAAATGCGTTATTAACTTTTAAAGGTTGCACTTTTTCTTTCACCTACTAAAACGATTTATTTATAAACTAATCTTGATACAATATTATTATGAGTAAAAACAATTATGTTTCTACCAACAAAGAATGGTGGGAAAAAATGGTCAAAGACGAATGTGGTTTTACAAAACCGTGGCTAGATTTAGACTTAAAAGTTCTCCAAAAACTTGCCAAGGGAGAATTAAAAAATCCACCTGAGCTACTAAATAAGATGTTTCCTATTAGTGTACTTTCTAATGTCAAAGACAAAGATGTTTTATGTCTTGCATCTGGAGGTGGACAACAATCAGCAGTTTTTGGTTTGCTCGGAGCGAGAGTAACAGTTATTGATATCGCAGAAGGACAACTTGAAGGCGATAAAAAAGCCGCTGCTCACTATGAATATGAAGTTAAAATAATTCAAGGAGATATGAGTGATCTCTCAATGTTTAGAGATAATTCTTTTGATTTTGTCTATCAAGCTCCATCAATGGCATATATACCAGATGTAAAAAAAGTTTATTCTGAAGTTGCTCGTGTTTTAAGGAGTGGTGGATTATATTGTGCCGACGCTCAGAACCCACAATCTCAATTCATCGATGAATTATCTTGGGATGGCAGAGGATATCGTATTTCTGTACCATACGCTGTAAGAGAAAAACAGAGATCAGAAAATGAAAATGTCCTTGAATATCGGCATTATTTAGATGAAATTTTTAACGGATTAATTGAATATGGTTTTATAATTGAAAAAGTAGAGGAAATGCCTGCAGATTTTTATCAAGATAAGAAATTAAAATCAGGAAGTTGGGAACATTCTTTATCATATTGCCCTGGTTGGTTTGCTATTTTAGCAAGAAAAAAGTAACAAGATTTTTTGAAAAATGAAATTCACCCCTAACCCCTTTTTCATTTTTAAAAACCGAAAAAATAAAATTTATAAAAAATAAACGAAAGCCTATCTGAATGAATAAGAACGAAAAATATTTTTTGAATTCACTACGCTACACTCCGCGTCACGCTGCACTTTCACGCCACTTCGTTTCGTTCCCCCCTCGTATAACAAGGGATATACGGTTCAGCCCTCGGCTCGAGTTTCACCTAAATTTTTTTTCCGCTACGCTATAGAAAAATTTCGTATATCCCTAACGTTATATTCAATATTATTTTTGCTCCTTAACGATAAATTTATAACCATTCAAATTTAACTTATATTATATGGCATCAAAAGCCCTTATACTTATAGATTTTGAAAAAGAATGGACTGATAAAAGTTCAGATTATTTTGTTGGCGATATTTCTGATTTAATTGAAAGAACTAACAAACTTATTGATTTTTGCAGAAAAAATAATTACAAAATAATATTCACTACGCATATCGAAAAAGACTCAGATGGCATTTTTGCTGAAAATTCAGAAAATGTTAAAATTATTGATGAAATCAATAAACAAGATTCTGATGTGCTTATCAAGAAAAATAAAATCAGTCCATTCTATCAAACAGATTTAGATAAGCATCTTGAAAAAATTGATGAAATAGTTATTTGCGGAATTTTAACAAATTTATGTGTGAGAAGTTTGGCTCAAGATGCTTATGATAGGGATTTCAAAATCACAATTATCAAAGATTGCTGTCGGGCTTTTGATAAAGAAACACATGAATTCACAATTAAAGATTTGAAAGAAACAAGAGAAGAAATTGAATTCTTAAATTTGAATGAATTTGTTAAATGAACGGGGCAAAAATAATACTCTAAAATTTTCTTTCGGAACGTTGCACTAAATTTCGGCCCTCCAGATTTGCAAAACATTACATGTACTGATATATTGAAAGTCAGTTATATAATAATTTTTTATAATTTAAAGCGTTTTCAAGAAATATGATTTACAAAAAAAAGCCACAAAATTTTAACTCAAAATTTGATGTAGTTAGTTGTTTTGTGCAATATAATGGAGAAATTCTGTTACTCCATAGACAAGATTATAAACCAGAAGGCAATACTTGGGGCGTTCCTGCTGGAAAAGTTGATGATGGAGAAACTATTTCGGAAGCAATGATTAGAGAAATTCAAGAAGAAATTGGATTTGTATTGTCTTCTTCGCAGCTTTCTTATTTTGAAAAGGTATATGTGAGGTATCCTGATTATGATTTTATTTATCATATATTTAATACAGAATTAGATCAAAGACAAAAAGTCACTATTAATCGTACAGAACATAAAGATTTTAAATGGATTCTCCCAAAAGATGCTTTGAAAATGCCTTTGATTCAAGACTTAGATGCATGTATAAAATTGTTCTATAAATCTTAACTAATTGATTTTCAGTCTAAGGTGGTGCTATATTATTATTTCACTGCGTTTTGTTCAGATTACTTCATAAAGTATATATGATTTAGGGTGGGTGAGATTCATACTTAATTGAAAATAATATCTAATAAATATAATAAATTATCATATGAAAAACAAAGAAAAATATGATTTTCAATATTGTCAAAAAATAGTTGTTTTTTCAAAAGACTTGAAAAAGGTTTTGCTATGTAAAAGAAAAGGGGAAGACGACTATAATGGAATATATTCTTTTATTGGAGGAAAAATGGAAATATTTGATAAAAATATTGTCGCTGCGATGCAAAGAGAGAAAAACGAGGAAGTTGGAAAAAATTTTAAAATTAAACTCTATCATGAATTTTCAAATAACTTACTTTTTGTAAAGAAGAGTGGTGATCATATAATTTTGCCTCATTATTTCGCTAAATATTTAGAAGGAGATATTAAATTAAACGAAGAATACTCAGAATATAAATGGGTTACAATAGAAAATTTAGATGATTTTGAACCAAAAATTGAAGATATACCAAAATCAGTAAATAAATTATTAAAACTTTATAAGATAATAGCGGATGAAGATTTCGATATAATTTAATAGGGAATTTAAAGTTTTAAATATTTATTTGATTAATTCTTTTTTATTAAAATTTTTATAATTAATTATAACTTTATAGTAGTTGTAATATGTGTATAGCGATTTGCTTGAGCAACGTTTGGAAATAAAAATATGGAAATTGAAATAAGAGCTAAAATAGATAATATAGAAAATATTGAACAAAATATTATCCAGCTTGGAGCTAAACTATTGAAAAAGGTAAAACAGATTGATGAATATTTTGGAGAAATTAGTCTATATAAAAAAATAGGCTATTCTTTTTTGATGCGTGTACGTGATGAAGGAGATAAAAAATTTATGACTTATAAAAGTGCTAAGTCTGGGAAAGATGGAGTTTGGGAAGAATACGAACTGGAAATAGATAATTCTAAAAAATCAGTAGGAATGCTTGAGGCGATGGGTTTGGAAAAAATTATAAAACTTAGTAAGTATAGAAGAGAATACAAATTAGATGGCCTAATAATTTGCTTAGATACTATTAATGATTTAGGTAATTTTATTGAAATAGAATCTCTACAAGATGAAGACATTGATAAAAATAGATTAAAGAAGATCATGCGGAAATTAAATATCAAGGAGAATCAGATTATAAATAAAGGTTATGTAACTATTTTACTCCTAAAAAATAATTCACCTTATTCAAAATATATTGTTAATTAGAAATCTATTTAAATCAATGATAATTTATTAGCACTATGAATACGAAAGATTTAAAAATAAAAGTGAAAAGTATTGTTGAGAAAGCCACTGCTCTTAAGAATAAGCATATTGATGATAAAGATATACTGGTAAATTATGCTTGTATTTTTTCTCAAGATAATGGGGAATATGAAGAATTGCTTAGAGTGGTACGAAAGATTGGAAAAGTTATTAAAAATACGCCAACCGGTTTGTTGTTTAACATTAAACCACTCAAAACTATCTCTGGAATTTTAAAATTGTTAAAAATTCGTATTCCTGATTCCGCCCGAACTGAACTTGGTGATGCCGATTTCACTGTTTCTAATTTTTCTGATTTTGAGAAAAGATATTTACCTCAGTTAGAATTTAAAAAAATACAGAAGGTAGGTTTTTATATGATTGAACTCATGGACTCTAATTTTGATGTATTAGTCTATTTTTCAAACCCTCCTTTAGATAAACAATTAAATGTCCAGTAGTGTTGACTTATTAGTGCGTCGCGTTCCCCCTATTCTTGTTAAGCTTCTTAATTCCTCTAATACTTAGCTTAAGGCCAAATCTCTCCCATATTTACCAGTGGTGGGTTACAGTGCTATTATATTACTATTAACATTACACATTCTGGAAGATAATATTTAATTTACTCTTAGGCCCTAACCTAAAATTTTAATAAATATATGATCTTTTTTTATCAACATTATGAAGATAGCCATAATTTCAGATATACATGAAAATTTTCACAATCTTATTTTATTCCTGGAACAAGTTAAGCAGTATAATGTAAAGAAAATCATATTCTTAGGCGATTTTATGAATAATGCTATTGCTAAAATATTGGCCAGTTCAGATATTCCAGTTATTGCAATTTGGGGAAATAATGATGGAGATAAAGTTGCTATAACCAAAACTTCACTATCTAAACAGAGTAAGATGAGTATTGGGTCTACCACCTATGATTTTTTAGAGATTGATAAGAGAAAGATTTTTATTACCCATTATCCGCTTCTAGCAAAACCAATGGCGAAATCAGGAGAATTTGATGCTGTGTTTTACGGGCATGATCATAAAAAAAACTTGTATAAAATTAATGATTGTATAATTGTTAATCCTGGAGAGATATCTGCTCATATAACCGTTGGAGTAGCTAAAACAGATAAATTCAAATTTTCTCTTGATTTTACAGCTTCAAAAATTGCTTTATGTCAGCTGGGGAATTATTGTGCTTGTAGAAAAATAATTATTTCTTCTGATTTAGCTTGAGTTTGTTTTTGGGGTATTTATGTTAAGAAGCCTTTCTTTAAATATAATTTCTCTCAACTTGTTTAACTATCTCCTCAAATGTTTATTTCAAGCATCATAGCCTATTCAGATTACAGACAATCCAACTAAAATTTATTTTTAATTTATAATCTAATAAGATGTTTGACAAAAAAGAGTTATGTAAATTTCTAGTAAAAGCAAAAAAGTTTACTTATGCGGCTGGGGACTTAGCTAAAAAAATTGTTAATGATGATAAATCTACGACTTTAACTTTTGAGAGTGGTGATTGGAGATATCATGATAATTATTTCGGAGGTGAGCCTTATGGTGGTAGAGAAGTTGTATTTTTTAAAGACAATCCTATCTATATTATGGCTTATTATGGTCAAGTTGATGACTCTATCGTTGATATTCATCCGGTGTATATATTTTTAATGGAGGCTTTACAGCTGATATCGGAAGATTGGCCGTATCGTGGCCCTAGGAATTATAATCGTGGAAGTTTATCGTATAGAAACAGCTTTACCAGCGAAGTTGATAATTTTTTTGGAAAAGAAATCATTTCAAAAAATGGAAAAGAAATCTATCAAGCTAGATATATTGGAGGTTTGGTGAACGAACGGTAAGAATAATAAATTTTATATTAACCAATAGTGTATATTAGTCCTAAGAAATTTAGAATTGGTCGTTTGGCTCAGTTGGTTAGAGCGCCGCGTTCACATCGCGGAGGTCAGTGGTTCAAATCCACTAACGACCACCAAAATTATAAATATTTGTTTTTACCCCAATACCTTAGCTTAATAGTTACACTTTTTAAATTATTTTGAGTGTGTTAATATTAAATTGTAGTTTATTATTAGGAAATTATTCATCAAAATATGAAATTCTTTATTCGCTTAATTGTTAATTCTCTATTTTTATTAATTGCTCCTTTTATTCTTAGTGGTATTGCTATTGCCAACTTTTGGTCGGCTTTAATAACGGCCTTATTTTTGGGAATTGTTAATGCCATTATTCGTCCCCTTTTTATTATTTTAACCTTACCTATAAATATCATAACTTTAGGCCTGTTCACTCTGGTAATTAATGGTTTATTAGTTTTATTTGTAGCTAGTTTTGTGAAAGGATTCTATGTCAGCGGTTTAGGATCGGCTATTATTTTATCTTTATTTTTATGGCTTGGTTCTTGGCTAAGTAACTATCTTTTGCGTGATTAACATTATTTTTATTATTTTTTGATTCAAATTTTATTTCTATGCCCTCAATATTTCTATATAATACTTTAAGTAGAAAGAAAGAAATATTTAAACCTATTAAGCCCAGACAAGTTGGTCTGTATACTTGTGGTCCAACCGTTTATAATTATGCTCATCTGGGTAATTTGCGTACCTATTTGTTTGAAGATTTTTTAGTTCGGATTTTAGAATATAATAATTATAAAGTTAAACATATTACCAATATTACTGATGTGGGTCATTTAACTGGTGATATGGATATGGGAGAGGATAAAATGGAAAATAGTTCTCGGCGGGAAGGGAAAAGTGCTTGGGATATTGCCAAGTTTTATACCAAAGCTTTTAGAAATGACTTAAGGCTCTTAAATATTAAAGAACCTAGTCAATGGTGTCGGGTAACGGACAATATTCCTGAACAGATTGCTCTAGTTAAAACTTTGGAAGATAAAGGATATACCTATCAGACCAGCGATGGGATATATTTTAATACTGCTAAACTTAAAGATTATAATAAACTTAGTCATTTGCCTTTAGCTAAATTGAAAGAAGGAGCTAGGGTGGAGAAGAACGAAGAAAAGAAGAATCCAACAGATTTTGCTTTATGGAAATTTTCCCCTGCTAAGCTTAAGCGTCAAATGGAATGGGATTCTCCTTGGGGAATAGGTTTTCCAGGTTGGCATATTGAATGTTCTGCTATTAGTTTAAAATATTTAAAAGGAGAATTAGACATTCATTGTGGAGGCATTGATCATATTAATATTCATCATACTAATGAGATTGCTCAATCTGAAGCTGCTACTGGTCATAAATTTTTTAATTATTGGTTACATGGTGCTTTTTTAAATATTAATGGTGGTAAAAAAATGGCTAAAAGTGCGGGTAATTTTTTAACCCTAGTCCATGCTCTAGAGGTTAGAGGAATCAATCCTTTAGCTTACCGTTTTACTGCTTTACAAGTACATTATCGTAAACCAATGGAATATAGTGTTAGGGGAATTAAGCAGGCTGAAAAAGGTTTGAATAGTTTACTAAGACAGGTGGCAGCTCTGGGTGATAAACTAGGGAGAATTAATAAAGAGTATAGATATAAGTTTTTATTAGCTATAAATGATGATTTAAATATGCCCCAAGCTTTAGCGGTAACAGCAAAATTATTAAAATCAAAATTAATTGCTTCAGATAAATTGGCTACTATCTTAGATTTTGATAAAGTTTTAGGTCTAAGATTAGATTCGGCTAAAAAATTAGTTAAGATTGATTTAACTATTGATAAATTACCTTTATCTGTACAGAAGTTGATTATGGCTCGTGAGCAGGCTAGAGCTCATAAGGATTGGATGGAGGCTGATAATCTGCGAGCTAAGATTGAAATGGCTGGCTATTTGATTGAAGATCAAAAAGGTTCATATCGGATCAGTAAAATTAAATAAATTTTTATATTTTATGACTCTTTATATAAATACTAGCTCCCACAGTGAAATTATTATTGCTTTGCGTTCTGGTAGTAAAATTATAACTCAAAAAAAAATAATAGCTCCTCGTCATCAAGCAGAAAAATTAGTTCCAGCAATAGATTCTCTCTTGAAAGCTAGAAAGGTAGAACTTAGTGATTTAGAAAATATTATAGTAGCTAACCAAGGGGGGAGTTTTACCGCTCTACGTATTGGAGTGATTACTGCTAATGCCTTGGCTTATGCCTTAAGAATACCAGTGATAGCTGAGCCCAGAACTAGATCTAAAATTAAAAAATTTACTGATTTTAATATTGTGGAACCGATTTATAGTAGTGAACCTATCATCGGAACTGCTAAAAAGTTCGGATTATAGGCTTGTGTATTACTTGTTTAAAACTATCTAATAATTTTTTTAAATTATTCTTTTAAGAAAGACTACTTGTTGATAAGTAGTTTTTCTATTTATTTTTTAGCTTATATAAGAGAAAATAATAGGGTTGACCCTAGGGGAGTAGTGGTGTATAATAATATGTATCAGGTGAAATGTGGGGAATAGAGGTGAAACTTTGCTTGTCATCATCACTATTTCCCGAAATTATTTTATTCTTATGTTCATCGGCGAATACAATCATAATTTAGATGATAAAGGTCGCTTAGCAATACCGGCTAAGTTTAGAACCGCTTTGAAAAAAGGAGCAGTAGTAACCAAAGGTTTGGACAACTGCTTGTTTTTGTATCCGCTACAACAATTTGAAAAGATTGCTGCTAAATTTGCTGCTTTACCAATAAGCCAAGCTAGAGCTCGAGCCTTTACTAGACATATGTTAGCTGGGGCAATGGATGTGGAATTTGATAATCAAGGGCGAATAACTTTACCAGAATATTTACGTCGTTTTTCAGGGCTAAAAAGAAAAGTAGTTATCACTGGTTTATATAATCATTTAGAGATATGGGAGGAAACAGCTTGGAATAAGTATAAGACTACAGCAGATAAAAATAGTAATGCTATTGCTGAAGAATTGGGAGATTTAGGAATATAATTTATTTTTTATGGATTATTTTCATGTTCCGGTTATGTTGAAAGAAGTCCTGGAATATTTACAACCGCAAGTTGGTCAGAAATTTATTGATGGTACTTTAGGGAGTGCTGCTTATACTTTAGCTCTAGCTGAAACGGTTGGTAAATCAGGAAAAATTCTTAGTATTGATCTGGATGCATTAGCCATTGAACATGCCAAGGCTAAAATAAAAGAGCGAAAATTAACTAATATAATTTTAGTATCTGGTAATTTTAAAAATATAAAAAAGCTGGTTGACGATAATTTTCCTGTTGGTACTAAATTTGCTGGTTTAGTACTAGATTTAGGTCTATCTTCAGCTCAATTAGCCGATAATTCAAGAGGCTTCTCATTTAAAGGAGAGCGTCCCCTGAATATGTCTTTCGGTGCTGATAATGAAAAGTTGACTGAACAAATTGTTAATCAGTATTCACTCCTAGAATTAACCAGAATTTTTCAAGAATATGGACAGGAACGTTCAGCCTATCGTATTGCCCAAGCGATTGTAGCTAGCAGAAAAGTTAAGGCTATAAAAACTACTGCTGAGTTGGTAAAAATAGTTGAGCAGGCTGTTCCTCCTCGTTATCATCATAGAATTCATCCAGCTACTAAAGTTTTTCAAGCTTTACGTTTAGAAACTAATGAAGAATTAAGCGCTTTGTCCTCAGTTTTACCAGCAGCACTAGAAGTATTAGAGCCCCAAGGACGTTTAGTAATTATATCATTTCATAGTGGTGAAGATCGTTTAGTTAAAAGATTTTTTAAAAATAATGCTAGTCTACAGATTCTAACCAAGAAACCCCTAAGACCAAAGGATTCCGAAGTGAACCTTAACCCTAGAGCTCGTAGTGCAAAATTGCGCGCAGCCATATTTCAAGCTAATAATTTTTAAATTAAGTATATAGTTCAATTTTAATATAGTTCAATTTTAATTCTTATGACTAAAATTATCCACGGTAAAGTTAGTTCTTTTAACACCCCGCCTAAGCACAGGTCTTTCAATCTGAGATATTTTAATGCTCTATTATTCACCACTTTGCTTGGTTTAGGAGTCTTTTATTTAGTCCTCATTAATAATTTAACTGTGCAAGGCTTTGTTCTACAAAAACTAACTACTCAAGTAACTAACTTATCTAATACTAATATGAATATCCAAGAACAGCTCAATGCCGCTCAATCTTTCCCAGCTGTAAATGCTCGTTTACCGAAATTACATTTAGTTGCCGCCAATGATGTACAATACTTAGCCGTTCATGGATCTATAGTTGCTAAACGATAATTTTTTATGTGGCGTAATTCTAATAATCAATCACAGGCCATTAAAACTCAGATCAGTATTAATCGCTGGCGTTTAATCGTAGCGATTGTTTTTTTATTTGCTGGAGTTTTAATCTATAGGTTATTCACTCTGCAAATTACTAGGAACCATATTTATACTGTTATGGCAACTAATCAGCAACGATTCTTTAGTAGATTAGCCCCAAAACGTGGAAATATCTATTTTACCGCTAATGTTAATGGCAAAGAAATCCTTTATCCAGCAGCAACTAATCGAGAATTTGCAGTTTTATATGCCGTTCCTAAAGATATAAAAAATCCACAAGTGTTGGCAAAAAAGTTCTATGAATTTTTTGATGAACCCAAACTTAAAGCAGCTCTAATGGCTAGTATCGCTAGTTCTACTCCAGCCACTAGTACTCCAGCGATAACTAGTATTGCTACTTCTACTAGGCAGAAGTTAATTGCTGGATACTTAAAACATTTTAATAGACCTGAAGCAGTTTATGATTCTTTAAGTAATAAAGAGTTAGATGATGAAGGTATCTTAAAATTGTATGCTTTTCTAGCCAGCTCTACTTCTACGCCAATTTCCGTTCATAGTTTAAAATTAAAAGATAATTTTATCGTTTATAAGCGGTCTAGTAGTAGTGCTTCTGTAGTTTTAAATATTCCGGGTATAGGTTTTCATTTAGAACAACGACGTTATTATCCCGAGAATAGTATTGGCGCTCATGTTTTAGGTTTTACTAGTTATGTTAATGGAATTGGCCAAGGTCACTATGGACTGGAAGGATTTTTTAATTCTGAGTTATCTGGTAAATATGGTTCAATTCGCTCTGATCGAGGAGCAAAAGATGGAGTTATTATCGCCGATGAACGTAAATATGTTAAACCCATTAATGGTGATGATTTGATATTAACAATCAATCGTAATGTAGAGTCAATGGTTTGTGCTAAATTAAAACAAGGAATAAAAAAATATCAAGCCACTGGAGGTTCAGTTATTGCGGTTAGTCCACATACTGGAGCTATTATAGCGATGTGTTCTTTTCCCACCTTTAATCCTAATGATTATCGGGATGTTAGCAATATTAGTGTTTATAATAATCCCGCTCTACTTTATCAGTATGAGCCGGGTTCAGTGTTTAAAGCTATGACTCTATCTGCGGCTATTAATGAAGGCAAAATAACTCCTAATACTGTTTATCATGATGCGGGAGAAATTTTGATTCCTGGTTGGCCAACTCCGATTAGAAATTCTGATTATTTTACTCATGGCGGACACGGAACAACCACTATGACTACGGTATTAGATTATTCCTTAAATACTGGTGCCATTTTCGTTATGCGTCAGATTGGTCAAAAAGTTTTTACTAAATATGTAGAGAAATATGGCTTTGGTCAAAAGACTGGCATTGAATTAGGGGCAGAAAGTCCTGGTGATATTAGTAGTTTATTACAAAAAAAAGTTCCTCAGATAGATGCGGCTACCGCCTCTTTTGGTCAAGGTATAGCTGTCACCCCCTTGCAAATGGTTATGTCCTATCAAGCTATTGCCAATGGTGGTGTGCTAATGAAACCTTATGTGGTAGAGGCTATTGTTCATAATGGGAAGAGAGAAAACACCATGCCACAAGAAGTTAGGCGGGTGATTACCCCTAAAACTGCGGATACCATTTCTGGAATGCTAGTTAATGTATTAGATTTTGGTCGGGGCAAGAAAGGATTTATTCCTGGTTATTATATTGGTGGTAAAACTGGTACTGCTCAAGTAGCTGATAAAGGAGGTTATAGTATTACTAAATATTTTCATACTTTTGTAGGTATTGCTCCTATTTCTAATCCAGTTTTTGTGATGATAGTCAAATTAAATAGTCCGCATACTGCCTGGGCGGAAGAATCAGCTTTACCGCTTTGGAGAAATATTGCTAAATTTATGTTAAATTATTATCAGGTACCTAAAACTAGAGCTCAATAGAAACTAAAATATATAAAATATTATGTTACGTAGAATATTACAATTTAAATTAAAATTATTAGCTTCAATAATTTTAAAAAGATATAAGCCGATTGTCATTGGTATCACTGGCTCGGTCGGTAAAACTAGCACCAAGGAGGCAGTTTATACAGTTTTACGCAATCATTTTATAGTTCGTTTGAGTCCTAAAAACTATAACAATGAGTTAGGTCTGCCCTTGACTATTATTGGAGCTGATTCTGCGGGTCGTAGTTTAGGGCCTTGGGTAAAAGTGATAATGGGAGCAATTAAATTAATTCTAATTAGAGATAAAAAATATCCGCAAGTATTAATTTTAGAAATGGGAGCTGATCGTCGTGGAGACATAGCCTATTTAACTAGTATTGCTCCTCCAATGATTGGCATAGTAACCGATATTAGTCGTGCCCATTTGGAATATTTTTCTAGTTTAGCTAATATTCAGAAAGAAAAGCAAGTCTTAATTGAGAATATTAACAGTAGTAATCATCGTAGTTTAGCAGTTTTAAATTATGATAATCAGTTAACTAGGAATATAGCTAGTAAGGTTAAAGTTCTGACTTATGGACTGCAGGATGGGGCTGATTTACAAGCACAAGATCTAGTTTTTAATTTTAGTAAAGGAGATTATGAGTTATTAGGACTTAATTTTAAATTAAATTTTCAAGGATCAGTGATACCCGTATTTATGTCCAAAGTAATGACCGAAAGTGCGGTTTATGCTGCTTTAGCCGCTATAGCAGTTGGTATTCATTTTAATTTTAATTTAGTAGAGATAGCTAAATCTTTAAGTAATTTTAGTATGCCACCAGGCAGAATGAATATTATTCCTGGTATTCACCAAACTTTTTTAATTGATGATACCTATAATTCTTCACCCGTTTCTACTTTATCTGCTCTTGATATTTTAGGTCGGATTAAAATAGATGAGGAGGCTAATAAATATGCTATTCTCGGTGATATGTTGGAAATTGGTAATTATACAGAAACTGGACATCGTTTAGTTGGGACAAAGGTTGTATCGGCTGGTATTGAACACCTAATTGTGATTGGAGAAAAATCGCAACATATTATTAGCGGAGCAAAAGAAGCTGGTTTAGCTGATGATTATATTTTTCATTTCAATAAGGCCGAAGAAGTCGCCCCTTTTTTACATAATAAACTTAAAGCGGGTGATGTGCTCCTAATTAAGGGTTCACAGAAAATGAGAATGGAAAAGATAGTTAAGGCTCTTATGGTTGAACCAGATAGAGCTAAAGAGTTGCTGACTCGGCAAGGGAAAGAATGGTTAAATAATTAAAGTCTCTGTTAATTCAGAGATTTTTGTTTTATACTGATTTTATATGCTTATTCTTATTCTAGGTGGTCGCGGTAATTTAGGTACCCAACTAACTAACATATTTTTGCCTGATTATGAGACAGTCTCTTTAGATCAAGAAGATTTAGATGTTTTAGATTTTGTCTTATTACGGACTAAAATAAAAGAATTAAATCCCGAAGTTATTATCAATGCGGTAGCTTTTAATGATGTAGATGGTTGTGAAGATAAGACTAAATATGTATTAGCTTTGAAGCTTAATAGTGAGCTTCCAGCTCAGTTAGCTGATTTTTGTTTAGAGCAGGGAATAGTTCTTATACATTATTCTTCAGACTATGTTTTTAATGGAACAAAATTAAAGACTTCTTTCACCGAGCAAGAAACTCCAAATCCAGTTAATAAGTATGGTGAGAGTAAGGCTCAAGGAGAGTGGGAGATTTTACGTCGAGCTGACAGAGGATTAAAATACTACTTAATTCGCACTTCAAAGCTTTTTGGGCCTGCTGGACTCAGCACTAAAGCCAAGCCTAGTTTTTTTGATATTATGTTGGACTTAGCCCAGAAAAGGACTGAATTAAGTATAGTGAATGAAGAATTGAGTTGTTTTACTTATACTCTTGATTTAGCTAAAGCTACTAGACGTTTATGGGAAGTAAAAGTCTCTTGGGGTATTTATCACCTAATCAATGAAATTCCGGCTACTTGGTATGAGGCGGCTAAAGAATTATTTCGTTTAAAAAAACTGCTTATTAATATTAGGGCGATTAGAAGTGAGGATTTATTACGAGTTGCCCGTCGTCCTAAATTTTCAATTTTAGAAAATACTAAGGTTAAGAAATTACGTAATTGGCGTGAAGCCTTAAAAGAATATCTAAATAATTGATATTTCTAGTTAATACTTTTTTACTTTTTAATTCTTAATAAAATAAATATGCGAGGAATAATTTTATCTGGTGGTTCTGGCACCCGTTTACGACCCCTCACTAAAATAAGTAGTAAACAATTATTACCGATTTATAATCGGCCGATGATTTATTATCCCCTTAATACTTTAGTACAAGCGGGAATTAAAGAAATTTTAATTATTGTCTCTCCAGAGCGAGCTGGTGATTATCTTAATTTATTGGGATCAGGGAAACAGTTTGGAGTAAAATTTACTTATGAAATTCAAGATCGTCCCGAAGGTATAGCCCAGGCTTTTATTATTGGACAGAATTTTATTGATCAGGAAAATGTTGCCCTAATTTTAGGAGATAATATCTTTGAAGATAATTTTGCTACAGTTATTAAAGAATTTACAGCTGGAGCCAAAATCTTTGCTAAACGAGTTACTAATCCTTCTAGATTCGGAGTGGTAAAATTTAATAAGCAGAACCAAGCAGAAAAAATTGTAGAAAAACCTAGTAAATATTTAAGTGACTATGCAGTAACTGGTTTATATCTCTATGACTCTAGAGTAGTTGATATTGCCAAGAATATAAAACCTAGTGCTCGCGGAGAATTAGAAATTACGGAAATAAATAATTGGTATCTGGACCATCATGAATTGGCTGTGGCCTTAGTTAATGGTGAGTGGTTAGATGCTGGAACTTTTGATAGTTTATTAAGAGCTCAGAATTTAGCTAAAGAAAAATTAGCCGCTAAAATGATTATATGAAATTAGTTATTGGTTTTTTAAGCTATAAAGAATATAGTGCTAAATATTTAGCTAAATTTTTACCCAGCCTGGAATCAGCTTTAGGATTTTTGACTCCAGATAATTATCAAGTCTATGCTTTTGACAATAGCCCTATTGACCATAGTCGTAATCGTTTGATTATAGAGAGTTGGAACCAAAAAGCTAATAATTCTAGTTCAACCCATTTAGTAGTTGAATATTTTACTCGCCAGACTAATTTTGGTTTTAGTCGAGCTTATAATATTTTAATTAATAAAGCGATTAAAGTCGGAGCGAAATACTTTTTTATGATTAATCCTGATACTTTATTAGATTCTCAATCTATTCAAAAATTATTTAATACTTTAGAACAGCACTCAGAATTAAGTGTAGCTATTCCCAAGATTTTACATTGGGATTTTATTAATGATAAAAAAACGAAGATTATTGACTCTTTGGGTTTAACTTTAAAATTAGGCTTACAATTTTCAGATTTAGGACAAGGAAGAGAAGATAGCAGTGATTTATATCAAGCTAAAATTATTGGTCCCTCTGGGGCCGCAGCCCTATTTCGTTTAACAGATTTATTACAAATAAGAGAACCAGATAATTTTGGGTGTCCTAAATATTTCTTTGATGAACGTTTTTTCATGTATAAAGAAGATTGTGATTTAGCTTATCGTTTGTTTTTAGCTGGGCTTAAAACGCAGTTAATTCCTGATGCTATTATTTATCATGATCGTACTGCATCCACTCTAGGTTTGAGCTTGTTTAAAAGAATAAAGGAACGAAAAAAGAAAAATCAAGATCTTAAAATTTGGTCTTTTAGTAATCAGCATTTTATTTTTATTAAATATTGGAAGACTCAGAATCTATTTAATCGTTTTTTTATCATTTTATATGTCTTTTCAATGTTTATATTCTCTTTAGTTTTTGAGCCATCTAACTTAAAACAATATTTTTATATTTGGAAAAGATTTAAATAATTTTTTTTTGTTTTATTCATCAGTCTTGCTGGATTCAAGTTTTAGCGCAAATTTTGACCGATAGTTAATTCATAAAAACATTCTAATGGAGTAAGAAAATTAAGAGTCTTCCTCGGCCGAGAGTTAAGCCTTTTTTCTGCTTTGCGGATAGCCGATAAGGATACAGTTCTAAAATCAGTTCCTTTAGGGAAATATTGTCTGATTAATCCATTAGTATTTTCGTTGGTTCCTCTTTGCCAGGGGGAATGGGGATCAGCAAAATATACTTTAATTTTAGTTTCTTTAGTAAATAATTTGTGTTGAGCCATTTCTATCCCTCGGTCATAGCTTAGTGTTTTAACAGATTGTTTGGGAATACCTTTAAAGGCTAAAGCAAAAGCCGCAGAAACCGAAAGAGCATCTTTTCTTTGGAGAGGTGCTAGTAATGTTAATCTCATGGTTCTCTCTACTAAGGTCCCGAGAGCACTCTGATGCATTTTTCCAACAATTAAATCGCCTTCCCAATACCCAGGAACAATTCTACCCTCCGCTTCCTGAGGACGCTCAGAAATACTAATAATATCCTTCATCCCCAGTCTTCTGGAATGAATCACCTTTCTATCCAATCTCAATTTTCTCTCTTGTCTGAGCCCTCTCATCAGTTCTTTTTTGAGTTCCCCTCGGGGTAAACAATATAGATATTGATAGATACTTTCAGGTGAGATACGCATAGTCATATCATTAGCATAATCTAGTTTTAATCTTTCAGCAATTTCTTCTAGTGACCATTCTTCTCTTAATTTAGATTGGACATATTTTAATAGCTGTTCATTTTTAACTAACTTCTTATTTCAACCTTGTTTTCTTTTATTTTCATTAGCTATTTCTTGATCCTTGATGGCACTATAGCACCAACGTTTCACTATTATTTGTTTGTGGACTTCATTACTGATAGAAGAAACCTGGCGATTGAGTATGATAGCTATAATTGAAAAACTTTCTTTGGCAAATATTCCTTGGCTGATTTGTTACCGCTCAACGAAGGACAAGCGGTGATAATTATTAATCATATTCATAGTTATATACCAGATAGAGCCTTTGCGCTAGATTATTGAACTTCAGCGCCATATCTTTTGACAAAAATTATAATTTATGATATAATATACTCAAATTTAGTATTATTTAAAATAGAATAAGTTCAAAATAAGATAACAAGAGAAATTCACTAATCAAAGTGAAATATTACTAAGAGATATCAAGGTATTTAATTATATTAATACATTGATTATTGAAATGATACTAAGAAATTTTGCTAAAGCCTTAATTTGGAGGCACTATAGATTATTTAATAAATAGTATCTAGCTGTTCAATATAAAGCAGATTAATATAAAATTACTATTATTTATTAAAATAGTCTATAATATAACTTTTAGACTAGAATTTAACGCAACACATTTGGTGCGGAGTGTCAATAATGTTAAATTAGATTGATATATAAATTATACAAGATTAAGTGGTTTAGAGCGAGAGAATATCAGCCGGATGCTCTCACAAAAATATTCATTTCGGGATATTGCTAGAACTCTAGGCAGAAACGTCAGCACAATCAGTCGTGAGGTCGGTGCGGGTAGCGGTAATAAATATACCTCTCGGGCAATTAAGGCCCAGAATCGAGCGAGAAGAAACTTCTCTAAAAGAAAGGTCGGAAAACACAAATTAAACCATGCTCTAAA
>VAOZ01004111.1_pt1 | contig 20160 bp, 19 predicted proteins | sample 3394041 | NCBI WGS metagenome assembly VAOZ01 (sample SAMN08290431, study PRJNA428436) | hydrothermal vent metagenome | isolation source: Deep-sea hydrothermal vent chimney | place: Indian Ocean: Southwest Indian Ridge
ATAGTGTATGACAGCTTCCCTGAGGTCATCGTAACAATCTGTACGGCTTTGCTCGGTAAGTTCGAGAATAATACGGTTATTGGCAATGCCTGCATCTTTTAACAAGGATAACGTCCGTCCTCTTTTGAAGCGGGGGTCCACGAGTGCGTAGGGATCGACGTTGAGCGTCAGTTTTCCATGCAGGTTCAGCGCGCTAAAGTTTTGTATGGATTGCTCGCGGCACAGGCAATCCAGCTCGTAAAGTTTTTGATATTTTCGAGCTACAGAAAAAAGCAGTTCCGGCATATGCAAACGGGATTTCTTTGGTGCCCGAGACAAGGCTTCAAAGGCAAATATGGAATGGTCGGAAAGATTAAATATGGGTTGAAAGAGGGTGTTAATCTGGTGTTCTTTGATGATTCTATCAAGATCAGGGTACATATTTTCACGATCATACGTTTTCCATAATGGATCGCTTACCCTATTTAGCGGCGCTTCTTCCCCTGCCGCGCACTGTTCCTGTTCCATGGTTACCTCCGCCATTCATGGCTGTGCGGGTGAGCGATGGTAGCGCATTTTCATGTCATCCGCATGACAAGACCCGCACTATTCGCGAATACTGTCGTGCTCCTGCTTCCCCCCCCCTTGTTCGTAGCGAAACCCTTGCTTTCAGGCAATCTCCAGCTTGCGGCCAAAGACGACTTCGAACCATGGGGCCTCTTTCCGCACAGCCCAACGTTCAAGCAGCAAATCATCTTTTCCTTCAATCCGTAGGCGGGCAGTTCTTCCCGAATGATCCAGATGAATGGCGCGCACATTGCCACGCCTCTCCTTGTCCAGCGCAATGGCCAGGCGTAGCAGGACATTCAGTTCAAGTGCGCGTTTCTGTTGTACTTCGGGAAGCTCACTAAACGGCTCCTCACCGGCATCCGGCGTCCGCTTGCGGTGGTAGCGAACCACGATGGCGACGAGTTTCTTTTCACTCGCGCTTAAACCCACCATGGGGGATGCGTTAATCAGGTAAAAAGCATGGCGGTGATGCTTGCTGGGACGTACAGTAATGCCGATTTCATGCACAAGGGCTGCAACCTGTAGCAACAACAGGCTGCGGTCATTCAGGTGATGCATATCCTTCATCCGGGAGAACAGTTTTCGGGCCAGAATGCGTACATGGCGCGCATGGTCGGGATCAGCATGGTATTTTCGTGCCATACTCTTCGCCCATGCTATAGCCTGATGCGCCCGGGCTTTACCATCGCTAGTCTGTCCCCGCAGTAAATCGAGCAGCAGACCATCGGCCAAACCTACAGATGGAATCAACAACGCTGCGGGACGCGCCAGTTTTACCATGGATTTCAACGCGATTGCAGCCGGGATAATGACGTCTGCCCGGTCTGGCCGTAGCCCCAGCCTGTTGACACGGTCTTCGTAGCTCATGGACTGCAGGTGCCTGATCAGTCCCTTGATATCCTGGTAGCTTAGATAGCGTTTTGAATCGTTGCCGAGCAGCGAAGTGCCCAGCTCGCCCAGGGTCTCGATATTTCCGCCGGTACCAATGCAAAGATCAACACGCGTTCCGACCATCTCTTCGCGCACCTTCTGTTGCATGGAAGTAATATACTCATGCATGATTTTGGGTCGTTCCAGGTGCTCGGAGGTGTCCCGGAACAATTCCATCAAGCGTACCGTACCCATCCTGAAGCTTTCCAGGGCAACAATATCGCCGTGCTTCGCCAGGGTGATTTCGATACTGCCGCCACCAATATCAATCAGCAATGTTCTCATTTTGTCCATGCCGGGAACATAATGATGCACAGCGAGGTGAATCAGCCGTGCCTCCTCCTCACCGGAAATAACTTCGATGTCGATATTCGTTTTGTCTTTGACGCGGCGGATAAGCTCGTCCGTATTGCTGCTGTCGCGGAGGGCGCTGGTCCCCGTGGCCCGGATGGCCTGTACGGGATACCAGTCAATGATGGAACGGAAAATTTCAAATGCCCGCGATGCCTTTCCCATGGTTTCCTCGGAAAGCTGACCGCGGGTGAAGGCATCGTGTCCGAGGCGTACGGGTTCGCGGTGATAACGGATGGTTTTCAGACCACCCCGTGTATCGGGCCCCGCGATGTGCAGGCGTATGGCGTTGGAGCCGATATCGATGGCCGCAGCAAGAATCCTTCCAGAAGAAGGCGTGTTGTCTATTTCCGGGACACGAGAACTAGTCGTCATCGTCTCCTTCCAGAAGTTTTTTAAGTGTTTCCACGTCAATATGCCGTACTTCATGACCTACATCGGTATAAATAACCATTTCTGCAATATTAGTAATATGATCACCGATACGTTCCAGTATTTTGGCGATATTGATAAGCGCCATACATTGGGTAATTTTGGCAGGTTTTTCTACCATAACGGTCAACATGACGCGTTGGGTATTGGCGAAGGCCTCGTCAATCAGGTGATCGCGTTCGATAATGGATTGGGCTTTTGCCGCACTGCGCTCCAGGTAGGCACATCGCACCTGTTTCAGTTGATCGAGAACAAGATCCTGCATCACAGGAATGGAGGCAAGATGCTCCAATGTGGCGCCTTCAATATTCAGCACGTTATCCGCGATGTTCGCGGCCATATCGCTCATGCGCTCCAGATCGGTGACGATTTTGGTGGCTGCGAAGACAAAGCGAAGGTCCGATGCGGCTGGTTGATGGTGTACGATGAGATTGCGTGCGGCTTCGTCGCTCTGGACTTCGAGTGCGTTGGCGGCTTCATCATGCTTGATGACTGCCCTTGCCAATTTTACATCGCCATCAATCAACGCCTGTAGCGCCTGCTTGATGTTCTTGCGTACAATTTTAAACATCGATTTAATCAGGTTGTTGAGATCGTCCAGTTCGGTATCGAATCGTTTCAATGTATGTTCAGGCATGTCGATCTCCTAATTTTACCGGCAGAGCCTTATCCAAAGCGCCCGGTAATGTAATCTTCGGTTTGTTGTTTGGTCGGAGCGGTGAACAGTTTGTTGGTTTCACCGAACTCGATTAATTCCCCTAGATAGAAGAATGCGGTGGAATCAGATACGCGCGCCGCCTGTTGCATGTTGTGCGTGACAATGACAATGGTAAATTTTTGTTTGAGTTCATCAATCAGTTCCTCAATTTTGGATGTGGCGATGGGGTCCAGCGCCGAACACGGTTCATCCATCAGGATGACCTCCGGCTCAATGGCCAGTGCGCGAGCGATGCACAGGCGCTGTTGCTGGCCACCGGACAGTGCCGTGCCGGGCTGATGCAGCATATCCTTGACTTCATCCCACAGTGCGCTGTCTTTCAGGGCTTTTTCAACCCTTTCCTCCGTTTCGCTCCTGCTCATGCGAGCGTGTAATTTGAGGCCATAAGCGATGTTGTCTGATATGGACATAGGAAAGGGTGTGGGCTTCTGGAAGATCATGCCTACTTTGTGCCTGAGTTCCAGTGATGGCACTTTGGGGTCAATGATATTGACGCCATCCATCAAAATTGTGCCTTCAGCCCGGTGCCCCTTATAGAGATCGAACATACGGTTGTAGGTGCGAATGTGGGTAGACTTTCCACAGCCGGATGGCCCGATGAATGCTGTAACCTTGTTCTTGGCAATATCCAGCGTATTGCTAAATAACACCTGCTTGTTGTCGTAATAGAAATCAAGATTACGCACGGATAGTTTGGTTTCAGCATCCTGGATCTTATCGTCCCGGGTTAGATTTTTGGGCGCATATCCTGGGGTGTAGGGCGCGGACAACTCTGTCTGTTCTGTGGGGGCTTCCGGGATCAATGTCTGCTCCTTTTGCGCAGCAAAAGCCGCGTGAAAATAGTGGTAGCCAGCACGGCCATGGTAATTAAAAATGCCGCGCCCCATGCGAGCTGCTGCCAGTCGGCATAAGGACTCATGGCGTAGTTGAACAGCGTTACCGTGAGATTCCCCATCGGTTCATCCATGCCTTGCATCCAGTAGGGGCTGTCCATGGCCGTGAATAGCAGCGGCGCAGTTTCACCCGCCACACGCGCTACAGCCAGCATGATGCCGGTCGTCATACCAGCGGCGGCCGCTCGGTAAATGACCTGTGGCATGATCTTCCAATAGGGTGCTCCCAGTGCCAGAGCGGCCTCACGCAATTCATGCGGAACCATCTTGAGCATTTCTTCGGTGGTACGCGAAACTACCGGTAACATGATAATAGCCAACGATACGGCACCCGCCCATCCGGAGAAATGACCCATGGGTTTGACCATGACGAGATAAACAAACACGCCGATGACGATGGATGGGGCAGAAACCAGGATATCCGAGAAATACCGGATGATCTGGCCAATCCTCGATTCTCTGCCGAATTCGGATAGCCACGTGCCAGCCAGGACCCCGAAAGGTACGGAAATAAGTGAGGCTACGGCAGTCATGAGAAAAGTGCCGACAATATCGTTGGCGAGTCCCCCACCCTTCGTGCCGGGAGGGGCGGGAAGCCGGGTAAAGAAATCCCAGTTAATAGCCGAAAAACCTCGCATGGCGACATCACCCAGAATCCATATAAGCATGATTAGCCCCATCGCTGCCGCCATGCCGGAAACGGTGAGGATAATACGGTTGGTGAGCATACGGCGGTGCCGACGTATCATCGTATCCAGCTGGATATACTAGGTTTTTCGTCATGGCAAGGCGCAAGAAGCGCGAGGCCGAAGCACATGCGAGTATATGCGAGGATTCGGACATCGTGGCAGTGTGGCCATGGAATACAAGGCGGAATAGGTGCGTGGATACGGATCATCGGCTACCCCCCGGATTGCTTTTCCTTAGCCATATTTGTGCTAGCCCGAGGATGATAAAGGTAATCAGAAACAGCACCAGCCCCAGTTCGACCAGCGACGAAAGGTACACATCGCTATCTGCTTCGGTAAATTCGTTGGCCAGCGTCGAGGCAATGGAGTTGCCGGGTGCGAACAGCGACCATGATAAGTGGTAGGCATTCCCAATCACAAAGGTGATGGCCATGGTTTCTCCAAGTGCGCGACCCATGCCGAGAAAGACCGCGCCGACAATGCCCTTCTTGCCGTATGGAATCATTACATCGCGCACTACCTCCCATGTGGTGCAACCCATGCCATAGGCAGCTTCCTTGAGGTTTTGCGGTACCATCAGGAATACATCGCGTGTGACCGAGGCAATAAAAGGGAGGATCATTAGCGCCAGCACCAGACCAGCGGTGAGCATACCGATACCCATGGGGGGACCGGTAAAGAAGGGGAGAAAGCCGAAATGTGCGGAGAGCCATGGTTGCACATGGTCGGCCATGATGGGCGAAAGTACGAAAAGCCCCCACATGCCATAGACGATACTGGGAATGGCGGCGAGTAATTCGATGGCCACACCAAAGGGTGTTTTCACCCATGTGGGCGCAAGTTCGGCAAGAAACAGCGCCACACCGATGCTGACCGGTACCGCGATCAGCATCGCCAGGAAGGTAGAGATCAACGTGCCGCCAATTGGAATCAGTGCGCCAAAATCGTTCTTGACCGGGTTCCACGCAGTGCTGATGAGAAAAGAGAAACCAAATTTATGGATGGATGGCAAGGATTCGTGCCAGAGAACAATAATAATGGCGGTGAACAGTACGAGGATACCCACGGCGAAGGTCAACGTCAGCCCTCGAAAGGCAGTATCGCCCCATACTCTGTTTTTTGCCGTATTCATGCTGTCGCGATACTCCCTGTGTCAGGATAGGGTCGGTTAATCTGCCCAATACTTACCATAAGCCTCTCGCGGCGCAATGAAATGACGCCGCTCTGTTCATAAAGGATAGGGCCTCTTGTAAGAGAATCTCACCTGGACTATTCATAAATCGCCGTGATGATTGCGCCGGGCCTTTGTTTGCAACGGATTCTGAGGAAGGAGGCCGTAGCCATATATACGGACGACCGACGATGGATTCGGTGTGGACAAAGGAACAAGTAAGGGCGCGGCAGCATTTATGAATAGTCCAGGCTAGGTTATAAACAAAAGGGCCGGCGAATCACCGGCCCTTTGCTTATGCGGCGTCATATCTCGAGAGGATGAAGAAAGATATGCCAAATAGCCGCTAACTTTGGCTGCTTACTTCCAGATCGCGTGTCCGGAGCGGCCGTGCAACACCTTCTTCCAGGTATTTTCCACCATCTTTACTACAGCTTTCGGCATCGGAACATAATCCAGCGCTTTAGCTGCCTTGCCGCCATTTTTGTAGCTCCAGTTGAAGAATTTCAGTACTTGTCTCGCCTGGGCCGGGTTTTTCTGGGTTTTGTACATCAGGATGAAGGAAGCGCCGGTAATCGGCCAGGATCTTGCGCCCGGTTGATTGGTCAGTACCATATAGTAACCCTTGGCATGCGCCCAGTCCGCACCTGCAGCGGCGGCCTGGAAGTTGGATGATGTTGGTGCGACGAAGTTGCCATCATGATTCTGCAACAGAACGGAAGCCATATGGTTCTGCAGCGCATAGGCATACTCGACATAGCCGATGGAATTCTTCACCCTGCTAACGAAAGCGGCCACACCCTGATTGCCCTTGCCACCCAAACCGAGAGGCCATGCGATAGCTTTGGCATTGCCCAGTTTATTGGCCCATTCACCACTGACCTTGGTCAGATAATTGGTGAATATCCAGGTGGTACCGGAACCATCGGCACGGTGTACCACGCTGATCCTCCGGTTCGGCAGGGAAAGGTCGGGGTTGTTGGCCGTAATGCGCGGATCATTCCATTTGGTGATCTTGCCCATATAGATGTCGGCGAGGTTGTGACCCGTCAACTTTAGCTGACCAGCTTTAATGCCGGCGATATGCACGACAGGTACAACGCCGCCCATGATCATCGGATACTGCATCAGTCCGAACTTCTCTAGCTCAGCGGGCTTTAACGGTGCATCGGAAGCACCAAAATCCACGGTTCTGGCCTTGATCTGCCGAATGCCGCCGCCGGATCCGATGGCCTGATAGTTCAGTTTCACGCCCGTTTCCTTGTTATAGGTATAAGCCCACTTGGAATACACGGGGTAGGGGAACGTTGCTCCCGCACCATTAATCGTGGCTGCGGCGTTGGCCTGGGCAGCAAAGCCCATCATGATGGCCGCCAGTGCAATGATTGTTTTTTTCATATGTGATCCTCCTTTAGATCGGTCATGCTAAAAGAATTAGGGGAGGGTGCGAAGGGCACCCCCCCCAACAGTTTTTCTAGAAATGATACTTTGCAAGCAGACTAACCCTCGTGATGCGCTTGCTCCGGCCAGGTGTCGTTGTCGCACCAATCGTACCTGGAGCAGTGCCTCCGGTGCCAAGCAAGTTGGTGTACTTCTCGGTAGAGTATGCCAGCGTAAACACAGGCCCTTTGGTTGGTTTCAACTCTACGCCGATCAGTACGCGTACTCTTCTCTGATCGGAGATGTTCGTCACCAAACTGCCGAGGCTGTTGTACGGTGTCTGCTTGATGTTCTCATAGCGGCCAAGAACACCGAGCGTACCCATGCTCGTTTTGACGACATTGGCCCAACCCCAGGCACCATAGGCAGTGGTTTCCAGGTATTGCTTGGCCCTGTCCTTATCCTTGATGTAATTGACGCCGACGCGATAGTCCTTGCCGGAGCCGTAGGTGAGCATGGCATGCACCATCCTCTGCCTGCCACCAAAGATACCGGCAGTGCCAGGTGTCGTATTGGTGGTGGTGAGGCCACTAAAAGAGGTTTGACCATTATTGAAGGACTTCTTGCCTCTGTAGCCGGTACGGTAGCCGACCTCGGCGATCAGACCCTGGAAGGGACGCAGTTCAAGACGGATGCTCTCATCCTGACCATTGGTCAGCTTGGTGTTATTATAACCGGCACCGTTCAAGATAGCCATCTGGTACCGGATCTTGCCACCCAACACCCTGCCCGCAAGGCCAATACCGGCATCGGCAGAGGATTCAAGACCCAGGCGATCCGGCATGATCTTGCTGACATAACGGTGAGCCCATAAGTGATCCTGCACATAAGGGATCCAGGGGTTCTGAATGACGCCAAAACGGACCCGCAGCGCGGGAAAGAAACTACCTTGCGCAAAGGCGTACTTCACATAGACCGCGTTCTGCTTGCCGAGCGTGGGTTCGGCGCTAAAGTCGGTGGTCAGGCGCATCATCCATGTATCATTGAGGTAGTAGCGACCAGTCAGGTAGGTACGCGTCAGATTGACGCCCCTCTTCCTCCCCTTGCCACCGTAGCCCTTGGTAGCGAGGTTGGTGTAGTCCGCAAATATGGTGGCATCGATTTTTAGTTTACTATCGTTGCTTTCCATAGCGGCCACCCTGGCCTCGTCCTTGCTCAATATTCCCTTGGCCTCCAGTACATCAATCAAGCTCTTGCTATCCAGCTGTGCGCCGCCCGCAAACGCTGCGGGGGCCATGACTGCCAGCAATACAGCGGTTACCACTGCATTTCTTACTTTGTGAAACATTCACTTCCTCCTTGGAGTTGAGATGCGGCGAACCATAAGAGCGGTTTGTGACATGCGTATGACATTCGAACGGTGTCATATACATGTCATGTGCGTGACATCCTTGTGTCATAGAGGCTTATTAAGCTGAGGTCACTATATAAGCTTTCACCCGATAGAAAGTTTGGTTTTCCGGTTGGGTTTATGATGGGGAAAGCACTAAAGATGACAGAGGCAAGGAGGTATCCAACATGACACAATCCGGAACAGCGGCATTGGTCGCATCTATTTCTGCCAATCCCTGGTTTGCTCGTTTCCGCGGCATGCCCGTGGGGCAGGAGCTGGAAGTAAACGGCGCCATGGCATTGTTTTCCTGTTTTGAGGAACAGCATATCAGCAAAGCCGCAATACTTTATGAAGCCGGAACACAGTCTGAACGGACGATGTATATCTTGCTTTCGGGTAGCGTTTCCGTACGTGATGCATCGGGAAATATTTATTCAACCTTAAGACCAGGCGATGTTTTCGGATTATTTTCATTCTTGGAGGACCGCCCTCACTCGGCGACCGTAACGGTGCAGGATAATTTGGTAGCGTTAACCTTGAAACGAGCGTATTTTGATTTGATTACGTTGGAGGATCCCGTGTTGGGCCATCAACTGCTGCATTTCATGTTCCGCCTTCTTTCCCGCATGTCCCTCAATCTTGAAGTGGAATATGCCGCACTTCGGGACTATGCGCTGGGTATGCGTTGCTGAATCTAACCTGCATTATTCATGAATCGCCGTGATGATTGCGCCGGGCCTTTGTTCGCTGGCAGATTCTGAGGAAAGAGACCGTGAGCGCGCATACGGACAACCGACGAGGAATTTGGTGCGAACAAAGGAACAAGCAAGGGCACGGCGATTCATGAATAATGCAGGTTAACTGGCTTGTCATTCACCGCAGTTGTCTCCATGATAACCGACCATGGTCAACAAAGGTAAACGTGTGAGGCGAAGCGACCGGAAAATTCTGATTGTGGAGGATGATCCCTCAATCGCGCGCCTGATGCAGATGCACATTGAGGCAGCGGGATACAGGACGCGCTGTTGCGCGGATGGCCACAAGGCTATTGAACTGCTACAGGAGGAGCCGTGGGCGATGGCTGTGTTGGATCGCATGTTGCCCGGCGCTGACGGCATGCGGGTATTGAGATTCATCCGCCGCATGAACATGGAGGAGATGATTCCCGTCCTGATGGTGACGGCGCTGGGACAAACGGCGGAACGGGTGCAAGGCCTGGATGAAGGCGCGGATGATTATCTGACCAAGCCCTTTGAGCCGGAGGAGCTGGTGGCGCGCGTGCATGCATTGTTGCGCAGAAGCCATCCTGCGGAGGATAAGCGTCTGAGCGAGGGCGGTATTGAGATAAACCCCGATGCTTACGAGATTATCGTTCGCGGGTGCGGCGTGGTTTTACGTCCGCTGGAATACCGCCTGCTGCAGTTACTGATGAAGAAGCCTGGAAAGACGCGTAGCCGCGACTATTTGCTGGATCATGTCTGGGGCCGGGATGCTTTTGTCGAGCCGAGGACCGTGGATGTCACCGTCAGACGTTTGCGCAAGGCCCTGAAACAATGCGGCGTTGGCGACTCGGTGGAAACGATCCGTGGTATGGGTTACCGTTTTAATCCGGATATAGAAAGATCTTAGGGGGTGCAGAGGGAGTTGCGAAGGATAGAATCGCCATGATTTCTGCATGGTGGCTTATGTTGCCGCTGATTCCATGGTGGGCGCATGCCTTGTGGCAACGTCGGCAAGTGGACAGTCTGCGGGATGGCTTGTGGCGTTTGCGGTCGGAACATGAAGAGCTTTCCCAACGTTTGCAGCGGCGCAGTGATCGCATGGATGCACTGTTTGCCACCATGAATGAAGCCGTTCTTCGACTGGATATACAGGGTAATGTTGTCGCATTAAACCATCAGGCACGCCGGATTTTTCGATTATCGAAACAGCTTTCCTTGCCCCAGCCAATCAATATTCTGTACCGCCAGCCCCAGTGGAACAAGGCCATTCGGAAGGCATTGGGCCAGCTACCGGAGCCTTACGATCTACCCGACATTTGTCTGGAAACGCGCATTCTTGCAGTGCGGCTTGCGCCTCTGGGTCATGAACAGGCCTTGCTTCTTTGCCTCGACGTAAGCAAGCAGCGAGAGCTGGAGGCGCAACGCGAACGCTTGGTGCACGATTTGATGCATGATTTCAAAACGCCTCTAACCTCTATCCTGGGATATGCCCGAACCATCGAAGCTTTCGGCAAGGATAAAAATTTACGCAAGGAAGCGACGGAAACCATCGTGCGGGAAGCAAAGCGTCTGAACGAGTTGCTGGAGTCTACGCTAACCTTCGATCGGCTGACAGGCAAGCAACCGGAGACGGACATTTGTTGTGATTTACCGCGCGTGGTTCTTGAACTCAGTGTCTTGATCAAGCCGGTTGCACAGGCTGCCAACGTACAGTTTGAAACCAGTTTGGCTGCGGATATTCAATCCTTCCCCATGGATGCCGATAATATCCATCGGGTTCTGATCAACCTGGTGGAGAATGCTATTCGTTATTCCCCGAAGGGTGGCAAGGTAAGCCTGAACGCGGTGCGAAGAAATAACCATCTGGAATTATGTGTGATGGATGAAGGGCCAGGCATCGCGCCCAGACACCTGCCGCATGTAACCGAACGTTTCTACCGCGCCGACGATAGCCGCACCGCTACCCATGGCGGGCATGGCGTAGGGCTCGCTATTGTGGCCGAAACGACAGCCCGTTACGGTGGAGAGCTGACATTGGTTAATCGCAGGGGTGGGGGGCTGGAGGTCCGTATACGGATGGTCGCACCCGGAATTTCTGGCCTGGACTATTCATGAATCGCCGTGATGATTGCGCAGGGCCTTTGTTCGCAACGGATTCCGAGGAAGGAGACCGTAGCCATGCATGCATACGGACGACCGACGAGGGGTTCGGTGCGAACAAAGGAACAAGTAAGGGAAGGGCGCGGCAGCATTTATGGACAGTCCAAGCTAGCCTGAACTGTCCATAAAGCACGGTGATGATTGATTCTGGATTGTAGCCCTCAACGTTTGCCAATCCATGCGCCATGAATACCCAGTTTGCTGGTCAGTATTTCACGTTGTCTGTTGGCCTTTTGGGCATCAGCGAAGCCAGGAACGCGGATGCGGTACCATGTTTTTCCCCGGATTTTTGCCTTCACGCTTTCAGCGTGAATACCCAGTCGTTTCAGGTGACTCAGCTCATTGCTTGCAGCCGTGGCACTGCTGAGCGAGGTGAGATTGATGACCCATAAGCCTTGATGGTGTTGCTTGGAGGGTACTTTAACGCTAACGGTAACCGGTTTCACCGGAGGGGTGGCGACGGAGGGGGAGGGCCGGGGAGATGGGCTAGTCGGAGCGGCCACCGCGACTGGCACTGGTTTTGAAGTTGCTGCCATGAGGGATGAGACTGCCGCCTCAAGTGCGCCCATCTGTCGACTCAATGAGGTTATTTCCTTATTCTGACTGGATATGGACGCAGCTTCCTGCCCACTGGGTATCAGCGTTTCTAGTTGGCCGATTCGATTGGATAGCGTGAAGTGCATCCACAGAACGCCACCGAGCGCACCCAGCAGGCCAAGTAGAGCAATGACCATCGCCATGGTTGCACGCGATCGTGGTGCGGATGGGATCTCTGTAGGGTGACCTCCCGGCATTGGATCTGGGGTGGAAATTTTCGAACTATCCTTTTCCACGTTCAGCGCGTCCGCATAATCGGCTTCCGTGAGTTCGATTTTTTTATTTGGGGTTGTAGACGAATCTTTTTCGTCTTTGAAGTAATCCGTCATACCATATTTCCTCCGTGCACTCCATGCATCCATGCGGGAGAACCGATGCTACCCAATACGTCACTGCTGTAAATCATTTCCCTGCACGGGGGGGGGTACGCTATACATGGCAAGAGTCACCCTTACGATTTTTCCATCTGTGTGCTGGTTCGGATCCGTTACACGGGGTCGGGCCAGTAAGTGACCCGTGCCGCACAGGTCTCGCCAATCACAATGCGGGATACGTGTAGGCGCCCATCGTTCAGGCGTTTGGCCATAGCCTCATACAGCGCGCGCGCGACATTTTCGCTGCTCGGATTGATGGTATCAAACGGCTCAATATCATTCAGGTTGTAGTGATCCCACCTAGCGAGGGCTTCCTTTAATTCGCGCTTTAGCACCTTGTAATCCACGGCCAGTCCAAGCTTATCCAGTTCATTGCACATCACATAGAGTTCCACCCGCCAGTTATGTCCATGCAAACGGGCGCAGTCACCCGGATAACCGCGCAGACTGTGCGCCGCGGCAAAATGTGTCTCCATGCAAAGTTCGAAGGTCGCCATAAGTCCGGAAGGCTCCTAGTCGGGGCTATTCATAAACGCTGCCGTGGCCTTGCTTGTTCTTTTGCCCACAGCGAATCCATCGTCGGTCGTCTATATGTATGGCTACGGCCTCCTCCCTCAGAATCCGTTGTGAACAAAGAACCTGCTCAATCATCACGGCGATTTACGAATAGTCCAGGCTAGCTCTGCGCCGCGAGCCAGCGTTCGACATCCAGCGCGGCCTTGCAACCCTCCCCCGCGCTGGTTACGGCCTGGCGATAAACAGGGTCGGCCACATCACCTGCAGCGAATACGCCGTCTACGCTGGTTGCCGTGCTCTTCCCGCGCGTTACCACATAACCCACATCGTCCTTTTCCATCTGCTCGCCGATAAAATCCGTGTTCGGTTTATGCCCGATGGCAATAAATACACCGCTCACCACGAGCTCTTCCATTGCACCATCGATGGTGGATTTTAGACGTATACCCGTGACGCCGTTATCATCACCCACAATCTCATCAGTCACGCAGTTCCATTTAACCTCTACATTGGTCATGGCGAACAGACGATCCTGCATGATCTTTTCGGCACGCAGCGCATCGCGGCGATGAATGAGTGTGACCTTGCTGCAAAGATTAGCCAAATAAATTGCTTCTTCCACGGCAGTATCGCCTCCACCAACCACGGCAACCTCCTGACCCTTGAAAAAGAAGCCATCGCAGGTGGCACAGGCTGATACGCCGCGCCCGGCAAATACCTGTTCGGATTCCAGCCCCAGATATCGGGCTGAAGCACCGGTAGCGATGATCAGAGCATCGCAGGTATACTCGTGTTCTTCGCCCTTCAGGTGAAACGGACGCCTGGACAAATCGGCATGCTCAATATGATCCCACGTTATTCTCGTGCTAAAACGCTCCGCCTGTTCGCGGAAATTTTCCATCATGACCGGACCCTGCACGCCATCCTTGTACCCGGGGTAATTATCCACATCCGTCGTCGTCGTCAACTGGCCGCCAGGTTCGTGCCCTTGAATAACTACTGGCTGCAGGTTGGCGCGGGCAGCATAGATCGCAGCCGTGTAACCGGCAGGGCCGGAACCGAGAATAATCAGGCGATGGTGTTGAATGTCAGGCATGGAGCAACCTCCGGAAATAGTCGCGAAGCCCAGCTTCCTGTTGGAAGGCTCCACGATCTTGGCGGGGGGGATTATAGCAATCGAAGCCTGGATATTCGACATAAGAATTTAGGCTCTATGGGGAAGATAGGCCAGAGGATGGTTTCCGATAGAAAAATATCATGCCCCGATATAGGCTTGGCCCATCCTGAAGACGGTACCGTTGTGGACCGAAGCGGAAAGGAAGCGATGAATAGGAAGAAAACAGTCACGGCGGCCATGCTGCTGCGCGCCAAGCAGCGCGGCGAGAAGTCTGTATGGCTAACGGCGTACGATACAGTTAGCGCGAAAATTGCCGAGGAAGCAGGTGTGGACGTGCTGCTGGTCGGTGATTCACTGGGTATGGTCTGTCTCGGTTCCGAGACCACCATCTCCGTCACCCTGGAGCAAATGATCCACCACACCGCTGCTGTGGTTCGCGGCCGCTCAGGCGCATGGGTGGTCTGCGATCTTCCCTTCGGCACCTATCAGCGATCGCCCGAACAAGCTTTCGTAACATCTGTACGCGCCTTGCAGGAGACAGCGTGTGATGCCGTTAAGCTGGAAGGCGGCGAACCCATGGCTAAAACCATCTGTTTCCTGGCGGACAGGGGAATTGCAGTGGTCGCCCACATTGGCCTTACACCACAATCCGTCAAAAAGTTTGGCGGCTACGGCAAGCGTGGTCAGAGCAGGGATGAGCAAACACAATTAAAAAATGATGCCAGGGCCGTTATGGAAGCAGGTGCCGTCGCGCTGGTGCTGGAAAATATTCCACATGGTCTGGCGGCTGACATTACAGATATGGTGGATATCCCCACCATCGGCATTGGCGCTGGCCCGGCATGTGACGCACAAATACTGGTTTGGCACGATCTCCTGGGTATGTCCGAAAGGAGCCCCCCCTTCGCCCCGGCCTATGCCAATGTGCGTCAGGTGATGAACGACGCGATTCGTCAGTGGACAAATGATGTCAGAAACGGGCGATTCCCGGAGGATGTATCGTGAATATTGTAGCATCGGGAAAGGACGTTCGCAGTTTGTTGCTGACCAGATACCGCAAACAGTGCCGAATCGCGTTGGTGCCCACCATGGGTTGCCTGCACGAAGGGCATGCCAGCCTGATTCGCAGAGCCAGAGGTTTGGCTGATGTGGTGGTGGTCAGTATCTATGTAAATCCTTTGCAATTCGGCCCCGATGAAGATCTGAATACATATCCGCGCACCTTTGAATCAGATAGGAAAGTCTGCGAAGCACTCGGTGTGGACGTTATTTTCCACCCGGAAAATTTGTGCGCCTCAAATATTTCGAGCATCACACTCAAGGTGGACGGACTGTCAAACGTATTATGCGGTATGGCGCGCCCCGGCCATTTTGACGGTGTCGCAACCGTCGTTAATATCCTGTTCAATATTGTCCAGCCTGACGTCGCCCTGTTTGGCGAAAAGGATTGGCAACAACTCGCCATCATTCGCCGTATGGTGGCGGACTTGCACATGCCGGTGGAGGTTGTGGGCTGTGCGACCATGCGTGATTCGGATGGGCTGGCTATGAGCAGCCGCAATCGCTATTTATCGGAGGAAGAGCGCAAGCGAGCTGCCGCATTGTATGTCAGTATCCAGCAAATCGCTAAAAACACCCGACGAGGCGAAAGCGACTGCGGAAAGCTTTTGAAGCTCACCCGAAACGCTCTCGAAATGTATAGAATTAATCCTGAATATATTGAAATTCGTGATGCTTCTACCCTCGCGAAGACTGCCCGAATCACGGCTAGCCCCGCGCGCGCATTTATCGCCACCACCCTTGGCAAGACGCGTTTGATTGATAACATTGCTCTGGAGACACCATGAATATCACCATGCTAAAATCGAAACTGCACCGCGCCACAGTCACGCATGCCAATCCGGATTATGAAGGGTCCTGCGCCATTGACCGGAACTTGCTGGATGCGGCGAATATCACACCCTTCGAGCAACTGCATATTTACAACGTGACCAATGGTGAACGGTTCACCACTTATGCCATCGAAGCGCCATGCGGTTCCGGCATTGTCGGGGTCAATGGTGCGGCGGCGCATAAGGCCCGGGTGGGAGACCTGGTCATTCTCTGCACCTATGCCGGCATGAGCGGGGAGGAGGCTACCTGTTTCCAGCCTGTGCTGGTCTACCTTGGTGCAGATAATCACACCACTCACGCCAGCCACGGGCGTTTGGCTGCCGTATGACGGACTCTTCCCTACACTATAAAATATTACTGCGGAAGGCATGGGAGGGTGCAGGGCCTATCCGCGCCACGAAACGCACCACGAAATCTTCGGCCCTGAAATTCCGCGTTGTTTCCCTGCTTGCGACTGCTTTGATTTTAGCGGCATGTAGTGCTGCACCGAAGGATGTGAAGGAGTCGCGCTTCCTCATGGGAACACTCGTTACCTTTACCATCGCTGGCGTACCGCGCGGTCAGGCGATGGGCGCTATTAAAGCAGCGACAATGGAAATGCAGCGCATCCAGAATGAATTCACTATTTACGGGAATCATCCCAATGCCGTAAAAGCATTCAATGCATCCCGGCCGGGAACGCCAGTGACACTTCCCGGCGAAGTTAGTAAATTATTACAACAGGCGCTTAAAATTTCGCGGCAGAGTGGTGGCTCCTTTACGCCCGTCATCGGGAGTCTGAGCTTGCTCTGGGGTTTTTCTCTGCCCAACCCACCGAACAAACCGCCCCCGGCCAAGGCCATCCGCATAGCTTTATCCGGCGTTCATAACGATTTCATTGAGGATAGCGGAAACGTGTGGAAACGCCTGAATACACACACCGAGCTCGATTTCGGTGGCATCGCCAAGGGCTATGCCATAGACAGGGGTATTGCCGTTTTGAAGGCCCACGGCATTAACAGCGCCATTCTCGATGCAGGCGGTGATTTGCGTGCTATCGGCAGTCATAACGGCAAACCATGGCGTATAGGTATTCGTCACCCGCGCAATAAAAATAAAACAATCGGATGGTTTGAGGTTCACGGCGATATCAGTATCGTCACATCCGGTGATTACGAGCGATTCTACTTTTATCATGGCAAGCGATACCACCATATTATGAATCCTGTGACGGGTATGCCTGCCATGAAGAGTATGAGTGCCACGGTCATTGCATCCAATGCCACCCTTGCCGATGGTTGGAGCACGGCGCTCTTCGTGCGCGGCGCGGAAGGGTTGAAAACTATTGGGCAACACGGTATGCAAGCGGTGTTAATGGATGCGCAAGGCAAGTTGCATGAAACGTCGGATACGTTGATTCACTTTCATGCCTCGCCCGTGCAAAAATCAGCCAGTCCGGGTCATCTATGAAGAGTTCAGGCTCCCCGTCCGCATTATTCATGAATCGCCGTGATGATTGCACCGGGCCTTTGTTCACTGACGGATTCCGAGGAGAGAGATCGTGAGCGCACATACGGATGACCGACGAGGAATTCGGTGCGAACAAAGGAATACGCAAGGGCACGGCAGAATTCATGAATAATGTAGGCTAGGCTACCGCATGCACTATCAACCCGTTCCCGATTATCATATGCATACGCCCCGCTGCCATCATGCCAAAGGTGATGTGCGTGAATATGCCGGGGCTGCGATTGCCGCCGGACTGACGGAGATTGGTATGTCCGACCATTCCCCAATGCCAGCGGCGTTTGACGATGACTGGCGTATGAAGATGCGGGAATTGAATGATTATCAGCGGGAAGTTGAATCCGTGCGCGATGAAGTTTCGGAAATATTGACCGTACGCATCGGTCTGGAAGCGGATTTTCGCCCCGGAAGTGAAACGGAGGTTGCCGCCATCATCGCCGCATACGACTGGGATTATGTGATTGGCTCCGTTCACTATATCGAAGGTTGGGATTTTGATAATCCAGACAAGATCAAACACTGGGATGGCTGCAACATTGAGGACGTGTGGTGTGCCTATTTTAATCTAGTTGCGCAGTCCGCCACCACTGGCATGTTTGATATCATCGGTCATCCAGACTTAATCAAGAAGTTCGGCCATCGCTCTCCCGAAGGAAGTCAGCGCGTCGCTTCTGCCATGGAATCTATGCTGCAGGCGATCAAAAAGGTTCATTGCGCCCTCGAAATAAGCTCGGCAGGCCTGCGCAAGCCGGTGAAAGAAATCTATCCTCACCCGCGCATTATTCAGCGCGCGATGGAATTGGAGATTCCCTTCACCTTCGGGTCTGATGCCCATTCGCCTGAGGCTGTCGGGTATGCCATGGATGATTGTCTGACCCTGCTGGAATCCTGTGGCATTCGTCATATTTGTACGTTTGAACAACGCCGGCGGCATATGTTGCTCATACAAAAGGCATCATGAAAGGTACAGGTTGTGTGCTGATCACCGGAGCAACGGGTGGCTTCGGCCGTGAGTTTGCCTGTCAATTGGAAAAACGTGGGTTCAATTTAATTCTGCATGGACGGGATCGCGCTCGCATGCGATTGACCCTCGGTATGCTACAATATCCAGGCCGACACACCTGTACCTATGGTGATCTGACTTCCACCAGTGACATGGAAAGGCTGATTGGCAGTAGCAAACAACAGCATCAATTGACGGGATTGGTGAACAATGCCGGATTTGGGGTATGGGGACGATTTGAATGCCGCGAAATTCCACCACAGCTGAATATGTTACAGACAAACCTTGTGGTGCCTGTAAACCTTACCCATGCCCTGCTTCCCATTCTGATTCGCAATCATGGATTCATCATCAACGTATCTTCTCTGGCCGGAGAAACACCCCTGCCGCATATGAGTATCTACGCTGCAACCAAGGCTGGCTTGACATGGTGGAGTGAGGCATTACGCATTGAGCTTGCAGATAAGATTCGCGTGGTCACACTGGCACCCGGACCTTCGCCTACGGGGTTCCGCGATATATCCGGCATGCCATTCGGAACAGGCTCGGCTTTCCGTACCGATGCGGTAACTGTCGTCAGTCAAGCGCTCAACAAACTGGATCATGGTGGCGGCTATTGTGTTCCTGGTGCCCGTCACAAGTTATTGTTCTTAATGCAAAAGATAATGCCTCGTCGAATTGCCATGTCACTGGTGGAGCGCCAGCTGCGGCGGTGAATATCCATTCGGAGTCAGAGACTTCAGGTTACGGCTATCAGCCGGGTTAGCCTCGTTGTGGGCCATGGTATGGCACAGGTATGGACCTCACAGGACCTTTGTTCGCAACGGATACCGAGGAAGGAGATCGCAGCCATACCATACGAATGACTGACGAGGGGTTCGGTGCGAACAAAGGAACAAGCAAGGGTGCGGCAATATTTGTGAATAATGCAAACCAATCAAAGTGGTTATCTAAAAAATGCTAACGTCCTGATAAATCAGACCATTTTTTCAAAATGGTGGAGCCGGACGGGATCGAACCGACGGCCTTTACATTGCGAATGTAATTAAACCTTTTCTCCCACTTTCCTTTAGTTTATATAAGTCAATTAAATAAATAACTTAGTTGTTTTACATTATGTTCTAGTATGTTTCTTTTATCACCCGTATTGTCCCAAATTTGGTCCAATGATTTGCCTCGTCCGACACGGACATTCTTCCTTTCAAATCACATAGATAGAAGTTGACAAAACGTTGCTAAAATCGCGTTGATTCGTGGCTTAAGGACAGAAAAAGTGTGTTATTTTTGGTAGATGGAAACGAAAAAAGATAAAACAAACGAAACAACACAAGAATTTCTAAGCCTGTCGGAGCTCGCCGAACGCTGGCGTATGAACGCCTGGGGTGTTCGAAATCGTCTTTCACGGGGGCTTCCAATGCCGTGTTCGCTGAAATTTCCTGGGGCGACGCGGCGACTTTTTAGGCTAAGAGATGTCAAGGACTGGGAAGCGGCGCAGGCCATTGAAACTCCGGCGCATGGCGGCGAGGAGAAGAAAAAGAGAGGCCGCCCAACGAAAGCTGAATCTTTGAGGAAGCAGCAGGCGGCGGTAAGGGCAGGAGGTGGAGCATGAGTGTTTTAGAGATGCTGGACCGACCCATTGCTTATCCACCGCGCCGTAGAACCCAGTCCTTCAGGTCGGGGTTCTACGGCGCGATTTTCAGATTAGACGGATAGGTTTGCGTTTAGCTCAATGGGACAAGGAGGATCAACGATCAAAACAGGATATG
>VAOZ01108864.1_pt1 | contig 20063 bp, 19 predicted proteins | sample 3394041 | NCBI WGS metagenome assembly VAOZ01 (sample SAMN08290431, study PRJNA428436) | hydrothermal vent metagenome | isolation source: Deep-sea hydrothermal vent chimney | place: Indian Ocean: Southwest Indian Ridge
CCGCCAGCAGACCGATACAGGCAACAATAAATAGAAAATCAAGCGCCGTCGGGATGATATGTAGCCATAAAATCACGGTGCTCCCTTGCGCACGGTAAACGTATAATCGCCATACGTGCGATGCCCGTCGCGGGCCAATGCCCGCCAGAAAACATGGTATCGGCCACTGGCTAGGGCTTTGAGCGAAACCTCCAGCGTATCGTTCCTGCCACTTACAGCGTGCATATTGTTTACATCCACACGCCTGCCAGCGGCATCCTTCACGTGTAAGGATGAAAAGGCAGGCTCCACAGCCCGGTCGAAGCGGATACTTACGACCTTGGGCGGATGCTTCAGCACCGCACCTGCGCCGGGCACCTGGTGTTCGGGGAAAGCATGTGCCATCGCTACGCCTGTAGGTATGGCCAGAAGGATGGTAAATATCATGGCAAGTATGGAAATGTGTTTCATGAGAAGTCTCCCAGCGGCTTACCCAGTGAATGAGGGAATAAATCATCAAGGAAAAAGTGAATAATCATGGAAACGCCAACATGATTACCCGAATGATTGTTGATCGGAATTTGCGCTTCAATACCCACCTCCATGGTTGAACCCATCCATAAAATGCCTGGATTGGCTGTGCCGGTAGTAGGTCCACTACCCTGATTCAGGCCACTATTGAAAGCAAACTCCACAATGGGAATCATGTGGTCAATCGGTGAGGGAAGACCGATGTCTTTCACGAAGTATGTGAGATAAGGGAGACTGTATTGCAGTGTAAATCCCCAGCTTAACGATACGGGATTGAGCGCAATACCGTTCGCAGTCACTGTAGAGGCGCGCGACGGGATATTCCCCGCAAACGTACCCGTGATAGCCAGAGGTTTCAGCGCACCCATCGAGTCAGGCAAGTCGCCGAACCCCTTGCCAAAATACAGGGTGGGGGAAAATGTGGTATATGATTTCGCGCCCACCTTGGCCTGACCCGTATGAGCCAGACTGAAATCGGAACCGACGGCCAGGATTGTCTCATGCTCACCACTGGTAAAAAACTGGTCTTTCACGCCAAGGTCTATATTGTCAAAGCCTACCTGCGTATTGCCAGCTTGCGGGTTTTGATCAATCAAGGTACCGCCAACGGAAAGGCCAAAATGTTTTGTGATGGTCTTGGCATAGTCGACGACCAGCGTGCTGACCTTGCTCGGATCAGTACCCGATGCTGAATCGTGGGTATATACGAAGGACAATTCATCATTCATGAATGGATCGTCCACGTTTATCGTAGAGGGAAAAAAGCGCTTACCGGCAAAGCCGTGCGCGCTGGCGGTTGAAAAATGCGCCATCACCAATATACATGTTAAAAAGAGTAAAAATAGCCGTTGCGATACGATAGAATCTGTGTTCATAAAGAACCTCCAGTGATTAATTTTCTCCTGGCAAGAAAAAGAGGGAGGAAGGGTAAAAGAGGAATGTTTTAATTTTTACACAGTAAGAAAGTAAGCTGTTCCTTCTCCTGCCCATGAGGCCCCCGGCTTTATAGCCAGAATACCAAACTTAAATTTGTGAGAAAATCAGGTAATTCTTGGAGGTGGAACAGGAAACGGCAGCAGCCGTGGCTTCAATACGGGAACATCCGTGATCGTAACATCTGAAACGACAATATCTGTGTCAAAACTGGCCAGCGAAACAGTATGCGGTGCAAGCTGGTGCGGCAGACCGTCCATATCATGGTGCCCGCAACACTCAATACGACAATGGCGCATTGCTGATGTCATTGCGTTCTGCGTATGGACCATGGATGCCATTTTCATATGACAAAAGGGGCAATAAGCTGCCGCCTGTGCGTTGCCGCGAGCCCCCGCCGGCAACAGCGGAATGCTGCTAATGGCCAAAATTGCGCCGACGAGGAAGAGGCAAAATCCTTTTCGCATACGCGACACCATGGCCGAAAGACAATATTTACGCAAGGACAGCATAACTGAAGCCCAGCCGGAGAGCCGACATTGAATATGGATGTAGGGTGTAAGCATTTGATGCCAATGTCGATTTTTAGAGTCCAATGAGCCTCTTGTAAAGATCGTAAGTGGTGACCCGAATCACAGCCTAATGTTGTAGGACTCCCTAGTATCTTACCTACACAGGCGAAAGGAGGTGTAACGATGGCAAATGCAAAAATGGATATTACCCTTGGTGATGAACATACAAGAAATCTATCCGGCAGCCTGGCATATCTGTCTGCAGTCTCAGTTGCCCTAGTGCTCCTGATGGTGGTCATTATCACTATCGCGTGAAGGCATTAGTGGCTGTAACGAAATAACATACTCAGCCTGTGCAGCTCGTGCATGGTCCGGCTGGACCAATGCGGTATCCTCTTCCAGATCATAATGCAGTGCGCGGGAATCCCCGTGTCCCAGGTGTCCGCGCACGGATTTCTGACTACCGCCGCCAGAATAGCCATGCTCCACCATAAAGGCATTCAGCTTACAAAAAAAACACCCCGCCGAATGGTGACATCGGGCGGGGTGCTGAAATCAGGCTTGCTTACGCAAACAATGATTTAGTCAGGCATGACATTCTGTGCCTGCGGCCCTTTCTGACCCTGTTCAATATCGAACGACACCTTCTGACCTTCGGCCAGGCTCTTAAAACCATCACCCTGGATGGAGGAGAAATGAACGAAGACGTCATCGCTTCCATCATCCGGAGCGATAAAGCCAAACCCCTTGGAATCATTGAACCACTTAACTGTACCTGTAGCCATAAAAAAATACCCCTAATCTATTGATTAAAAATTATTGCATGCATGGTATGAAAGGATGTTCGCAGGGAGAATTTTTCCGAGATAATCATGACATAAAAAGTATGCAATTGAGCGAACCATAAGGCATCCCTGATGGAAAAGTCAACAATTGTTTACCTGACCGTCGGATGAAACACATTCAACCTCTCGCCCAATAGTCGGGCCGCAAGAAAAAAAACGAATATTCCACCGCAGACTGATACACTTAACCACAGGAATTGAAAGACCTTTCCATGTTCCGGGAATGGCCAAAAATGATCCAGCGATAACAGGAAAATAAGCATGGGGACGCAGGCGGCGAAGGCGCGCACCATTCTTTTAAGGCTCACGCTATCCAGAAGCTGCGGATATTTTTTTCGCAAATGTATTAATAGCAGAATGGCATTGACGAATGAAGCCAGCGATGTAGCCAGCGCGAGTCCGACATAGCCCAGTGGCCACATCAGAAGTATAGCCATGATAATGTTGGCGGCCACGCTGATTGCGGCATAGCGCATGGGCGTTCTGGCGTCCTGTTCGGCATAGCAGCTGGTGGAGAGAACACGCGTCCAACAGAAAGCGACAAGCCCCAGCGCATAGGCTTGCAGTGTATGGGCGGTCGCGATACTGTCTGTATGCGTGAAACGTCCGCGCTCGAACAGGGTGGTGATAATGGGATTAGCCAACAACAGCAATCCCAGGGCAGCAGGCAGGGTAATCCATGTCAACCAGCTTAGACCCTGCCGTAATTCACGCAGGGCAGCATTGGTTTGTTGGCCGGAAAAGTGTGCGGACAGCGTCGGCAACAGTGCCGTTCCCATGGCAATGCCAAACAAGGCCAGAGGCAGCTGCACAATTCTGTCTGAATAATACAGGTAGGATACCGCGCCAACCGGGAGCAAGGTGGCCAGAATTGTTCCCACGAGAATATTAACTTGCGTCGCAGCCACGCCGATAATGGCGGTGCTAAACAGCTTCAGAGCGCGAATCACAGGCGGACGATTAAATTTCCAGGTAGGCCTGGGCAGCCAGCCAATACGCTTTAACGCTGGAAACTGGATACCAAGTTGCAATATACCACCAGCAAGAACACCTATGGACAGCGCCCGGGCAGGGTTATCGAATGAAGGGGCCAGCACAACGGCGGCAAAGATGATCGCAATATTTAGCAGGGCGGGACTGGCCGCAGCGACGGCAAACTTGCGATAGGTGTTCAATACCGCCCATGCCATGGCCGCCAGCGAAACCATCGCCATATATGGAAACATCCATCGTGCCAGCGTCAGAGTCTGCGCCCACCGTTCCGGCTCACCGCGAAAACCAGGGGCAAAAACCAGCAGCAACGGCGGCATAAATACAATACCCAGGACGGTGGAGAGGAGTAAAACCAGCAGTAACAGGCCTGCCAGCGCATTGAGGAAATCATGTGCGGCGGCTTCACCTTGTTTACGCTCATCAGCAAGCACTGGCACCAGCGCAACGGTAAGCGTGCCCTCGGCAAACATGCGCCGGAAGAAATTGGGTAACTTGAAGGCAACAAAAAAGGCGTCCGCCAACAACCCTGCGCCCAGCACGCGTGCCAGGAGAATATCCCGCACGAAACCCAGAGCGCGGGACAGCAGCGTCCAGCCGCCGATCGTACTTACCGCCTTAAGCAACCCCCTGCTGCTACCAAGGTTTGACTTGTCTGCACTCATGATGATAATCCGCCGCCCCTTTGTGTCGTCAGCAAGACGTGTGTTCGTGACTTTCAGGGTTAGCGAGCCTACGCATGTACATACAAAGCGGAAGGGGGTGATGTTTTTTATGCCAGGCATCAGAGTTGATTCCGGAGATGCATTTGAAATTGCACTGAAGCGTTTTCGTAAACAGGTGGAGCGCGCGGGTGTTATCAGCGAATGCAGGCGCCGTGAAGCTTATGAGAAGCCATCCATTGCAGTGAAACGCAAGGAAGCTGCAGCCCGTAAACGCTTGATGAAGCGATTGCGCCGAATTCGCCGCCGCGAGGCACGCGATTTTTAGCCTCGGCTGAACAGAAGAAGAAAAATGCCGGGTCTTTTCGCCCGGCATTTTTTTGGCACGGTCCTTGAACACGAGGAACATATGCCAATAAAGGGGTAAAAATGGGAATGAGGTTCCGGGTTAGCCCGTTCGGTGATGGCTTTTGGTACAGGCGTTGCCGAAGAGATGGCGCAGACAGCGAGTGCACGCCGGAATCTAAGATATAGTATATCGAATATGATCACGAGTCTGCATGATCCACACATGCTACCGCGCGCAAATGTCATGGCTGAACAGCTATCGAGCTGTTTCATGAGCATGCTGAACAGTCGCCCCCTAACGAGGTATGGTGATCTCCCCGGTAAGTCGAATTTCCCCTCGCCACTGGCCACATAAGACGATGGTACATTTTCCCGTTTCATTCCTGGATGAGGTGCTGGCCCGTACCGATCTCGTTGAGCTAATCGCGCGCCATGTGCAACTGAAAAAATCAGGTACAAATTTTATGGGACTATGTCCCTTCCATCATGAGAAATCTCCTTCATTTTCGGTCTCGGTCGATAAGCAGCTCTATTACTGCTTCGGATGCGGCAAGGGTGGCAGTGCTTTCCAATTTCTGATGGAACATGATGGCTATTCCTTTCCCGAGGCTGTTGAATACATGGCTGAGAAGGCAGGACTCACCATCCCGGAGGATCGTGAATCCGCACCGCGGGAGAAAGGGAAAAAGAAGCTGGAGCTCGATTTACTTGATCGCGCAGCCAGTGTTTTCTCCAGAGCATTACAGTCGGGACAGGATAAGCCAGCGCTGGAGTACTTCCAGCGGCGGGGATTATCTGAAAAGATTATCCATCACTACAGGCTGGGCTACGCCCCGCCAGGTTATCACTTTATACAAAAGAGTTTGGGTCGGGATGGCGAGATGCTGGCGCGACTGGAAACGGTGGGCCTGCTATTCAAGGGGGACCGCGGTTATGCGGATCGCTTTCGTGCGCGGGTCATGTTCCCTATCCGCGATCGCCGTGGCCATGTCGCAGGATTCGGCGGCCGCTTGATGGCAAAGGGAGAACCTAAATATCTGAATTCTCCCGAGACGCCGTATTACCACAAATCGGAGTTACTATACGGCTATTATGAGCATCGGGAATCCATCCGCAAACGCAAGCTCCTGCTCGTTGTGGAAGGCTATATGGATGTGCTGGCACTAGCAGCGCACGGGTTGGCCGTAGGGCTTGCGTCACTGGGCACGGCTATAGGTGAACGACAGGTGCGTGAGATTCTACGCCTGCATGCCGAGCCTGTATTCTGTTTTGACGGAGATCGCGCTGGCAGACAGGCCGCATGGCGGGCACTGGAACGTATGCTCCCCATTCTGCACGCGGAACACGGACCCGGATTCCTCTATTTACCCGATGGGGAGGACCCGGATAGCTTGCTGCAGCAAGAAGGGTCTGAGGCCTTCGTCCGACGTATAAACGAGGAAGCCAGACCCATACTGGAGACATGGATTGCCGGTTTACGCCTGCTGGCCGGGCGGGGCGCCGAAGGCCGTGCCCGCATGGCCAAAAAGGCCGATGCTATGTTAAGCACCATGCAGGACGATTATCTGAGGCAGGCATGGCGGCAGGAGGCTGAATCGGCTACAGGCATCAAGTTGAAAGAGGAAGGCTGGCATCAGCCTCCCGTGATCGCCAAAAATATCGTTAGCCCGTCGGCAAGATTACAGGAAAAATTCCTCGCCGCATTGATCCAGGATCCCGGACGAATCGACGCATTACCAAGGGATGTAAAGAATTTTTTACTTGACGATACCGTGTTTAATCGTGTATACACCCGCGCTCTGGAATTGGCGGCGGCAAATCAAAGCATCGTACAAACGCTTAGACGCGAATTTCCGCAGGATGAATGCATCCCCCGCTGGGTGAATCAGCCGGGCATGGCGGATAATGAATTTTCTGTCCTGCTTCTGGCTATGGAGACCGATCATATTGAGCGCCGCTTAAAGCAGGGCGGGATGGGGATCGAGGAAAGCATACGCTTGAAAAAACGCTCGTGGAACATACAACAACAGCGAAGAGGTTGATATTAATGCCGAATAAAGAGCAGGTAAAGCTTCGAAATCTGGGCGCTTTGATGGCGCGTGGCAAAGCAGAAGGCTTTATAACCTACAATGATCTTAATCAACATTTGCCCGAAGGGCTGGTGTCACCGGATCAGGTGGAGAAAGTCATTAATCTCTTCACCGAGATGGGTATTGATGTCGTGGATCCGGAACGCGCGCCAAACAGCGGATACAGTATCCGCAAAGACCGTCTGCGCAAAGAGGACTCCGCTCTTCGAGCGGATACGACAACACTGGGAACCGTGATCCGTATTGATGATCCGGTACGCATGTATTTGCGCGAGATGGGAACCGTCGAGTTACTAACGCGAGAGGGTGAAATAGAGATCGCCCGCCGTATTGAGGAAGGACGCATGCAGGTGCTGGAAGCCATTTGCCTGTGTCCGGCCACGTTCCGGGAAATTATGCTGTTGGGTGACAAGGCGCAGGAAGAGGATGCCGATCTGCGCCACGTCCTTGATATTGATGACAAGGTGGTGAATGCCGCCGCCATCGCGCAATATGAATCACAATTGAATAAATCATCCGACGATGATCTGGATGATGATGACGACGACGAGACTGATAACAAGAACCAGCCTATCGATCAGGAAAAACTGAATGAAGCCATCAAGGCGCGTACGGCCACGCCAGACGGCACGCCCATGCAGGAAATGGTCATCACCCGTGAAGAACAGCTGGGGAAAGCCATTATGCATTTCAAAAATGCCAAGGAGCTGCACACCAGATTTCTTAAACAGAAGAAACGGCTGCGCGACAAACCGGATCATGCCAAACTTGCAAACACACTGAAGCAGACTCTGGAGGAAATGCTTGCCGAACTGGTTAGTATCCCGTTCTCCAGCAGGCAGATTGACATGCTGGTGCAACGGTTCAAAAACGCAGTTGAACGCGTGCGCAAATATGAGCGGGTCATCCGCGATCTGTCGTTTAAAGCAAAAATGCCGCGCAAGTTGTTTATTGAGAGCTTCCAGGCCATGGAAAACGACGAGCGCTGGGTGGACACACTACTGTCTGCGCATGCGGGCGAAGCATGGACGGAAGCTTTGGAGCCTGTTGCCGGCAAGGTGCGGGAAAACCAGCGTCGTATCAAACGTGTGGAGCAGGAAATTGAGCTGGATGTTCATGAGCTCAAACAGGTGGCTCGACGTTTAACCATGGGTGAGGCCAAAGCGCGGCAAGCGAAGCGCGAAATGATTGAGGCTAACCTGCGTCTGGTCATTTCCATTGCCAAGAAATATACCAACCGCGGACTGGGTTTTCTTGACCTGATCCAGGAAGGAAACATTGGTTTGATGAAGGCTGTGGATAAATTCGAGTGGCGGCGCGGGTATAAATTCTCTACTTACGCAACATGGTGGATCAGGCAAGCGATTACGCGCTCCATTGCCGATCAGGCGCGGACCATCCGGATTCCGGTGCATATGATTGAAACGATTAACAAGATGATGCGCGTTTCCCGCCGCATCGCCCAGGAAATCGGTCGTGAGCCTACACCTGAGGAACTGGCCGAGTATCTGGAAATGCCGGAAGAGAAAGTGCGTCAGATTCTCGAAGTCGCCAAGGAACCAGTATCGCTGGAGACGCCCATTGGCGACGAGGAAGACTCACAACTCAAGGATTTCGTTGAAGATGAAAATGCTGAAAACCCCCTGGATGGCGCCGTCAATGCGGCACTCGCCGAAGCAACCCTTGAAGTGCTGGGTCAGCTAACCGAGCGCGAGCAAAAGGTGTTGCGTATGCGCTTCGGTATCGGCATGAATACGGACCATACGCTGGAAGAGGTGGGTAAACAGTTTGGTGTGACTCGCGAACGTATCCGTCAGATTGAGGCCAAGGCCCTGCGCAAGCTGCGGCACCCTTCGCGAGCCAAGAAACTGAAAACGTTTGCTGATACGCCGGAGTCGTCATCCGTCGCAGCATGACCTGTGTTGCCGCGCAGTAACGCGCGGCATTTCAGTTGGGCGGAATGTAGATGCGCTCGATGCTTTGCGCGCGTCGGGTTGCTGCGTCGATTTTGACCAGCGTGGCATAAATACTGCCGCCGCGCTCTACCGCCTTAAAACGCTGCGGAAGTTTTTGTACCATACGTGTTAAGGCCCCCTCCACCTGCATGCCGATAATGGATTGATAAGCGCCCGTCATGCCGAGATCGGTTTGATAAGCGCAACCGTGTGGCCGGATGGTTTCGTCACAGGTGGGTACATGCGTATGGGTACCAAATACAAATGAAGCGCGGCCATCAAGATGCCAGCCCATCCCCATTTTTTCGCTGCTCGCTTCAGCATGCATATCTACAATGATGGCGCTGACATCCGGCGGTATCTCCGACAGTGCCTGGTCAGCGGCGCGAAAAGGACAATCCCACGGTCCCATGAAGACCTGCCCGATGAGGTTAATGACCGCGATGCGTCGTCCGCTGGCCGTCTCGCGTACCGTCCAGCCATGTCCAGGCGCATCCTCAGTAAAATTTGCGGGACGAATCAGGCGTTCATCCCTGTCCATCATGGGCATGATCTGGCGCTGGTCCCAGCAATGGTTGCCATTGGTGAGAACATCAACACCAATAGTGAACATTTCCTCCGCTGTTTTCTCGGTTAAACCGAATCCTGCAGCCAGATTTTCACCATTGGCAACGACGAAATCCACCCGATGATGATCGATCAGACGCGGCAGATGCTCCTTCAGCGCACGCCTGCCCGCCCTTCCTATAATGTCGCCGATAGCGAGTATACTCAATATTTCCGACATTCAATACTCTCCCTCTCGGTGATAATGGCATCCATTGGAATATCGTGGGTTTCGGTCCGAATCACAGGTACCTCCTGACATGAAAAAGCCAGCCCGATAACGGTGATAATATGTTCATGGAATTGTTCGATCCAACGGTCGAAGAAGCCCTTGCCGAACCCCAGGCGATTCCCCGTGCGATCAAACCCGACCATGGGGCAGATCAACACCGCTCTTCCCAATTCTGGATTCCACAGACGTTCGCTCGCCGATTCCTCCACACCAAAGCTCCCTCTTCTCCATTCTGTATCTCGTCCTGACTCACGCCATTGCATGGCGACATGATTGATAGTAGCCGGCGAAAACAGCAATCTCCGGTTCATGGTCAGTATCTGGCGCGTGTCTACTTCATCACCCATGGCCTTGTAGATCAACATCGGAGCGGTCATTAGATGCTGTCGCTCGAGCCGTGATAGCAGGGCACCACGAATCAGCGCAGATGCCCAAGCACGTTCTTTCGGGGCGAGGCCACGCCGACACATAAGCGCCGATTGCCGATATTTATTCTTCATATCCATGATGCTGGTGATATATGAACCGATGTGGTTCGTGAGGAAAAAGGCACCCCCGCGTTGACGTTGTGGCGAAATGTTACCGAACCCTTCATAATGAAGTGGGCGCCGCACCCTGAAGTCAGGTTTCCCGTATGACCGTATTCACGACCGGGGATACACACGATCAGGGTAGCTAAGCTCCCTTTCAGCATTTATCGGCTCTGGCAATATGCGCCTTGCGCTCAACGCAGGGGTGCTTCCGCTAAACCTTGTGCCTGCGATAGTACACCATCCAGCTCAGATAGCAAGCTGCTTAAACCCTGATACTGTGTTTTTTCCTTCTGCAACAGCTCGCCAGCCAGATTCAGCGCAACCAGTGCCAGGAGTCGGTCCGAGGCCACTGTCGTACCCAGTTCCCGCAGTTGATCTACTTGCTTTTCCACCCGCAGCGCGGCGGCTTGAACGTGTTCGGGGTCATCCCGGGTACGGATGGAAAAACTACGCCCCATCAGTGTGACCTTCACGGATTTACTCGCGGTTTCGGAATTCATGTTTCAGACTTTTGTGCGTGAATAATCAAGTGATCCAACTTTTCCATGGTATGTTCCACGCGTCCACTGGCTTCCCGGTTCTTGTCTTCCAGACTACGCAAATCGTTCTCCATCTGATGGATCTGGTCGCGACGCTTACGCAGCTCATTTTCCGCAAGGCGAACGACTTCCCGAAGACGCTGGTTTTCGGCCATCAAGCCTTCCATTTTTCGGCGAATTTCCGTCAGCGCCGAAGATAGTTTTTCCTTGATCTTTGCGAATGCCTGTTTGAAGTCATTTTCCTGCATGCGTCTATTGAAACACTGGCATACGCCGCATGTCAATGCCGGATACCGGGGCGCGGACACACCGCGCTACGCTATCGTGGCCGCTCCCTTCGTAAATCTGCCGAGCCTCTTGCAAAACCCTGGATGGATGAGAGGCAATCTCGCTTTGAATCCATTTTCGGAATGAAATGAGGCGCATGATCCCATGGGCCGAAATTTCAGCACAGGGATGGACCAAGGTGGAGAAGTGGCCCAAAATATCCTCATTTCCCATGACGTGGTTGCAGCTCATCGCCTCAAAATTATGCTATTCTGACCTCGCTTCCCCACCGGCTCGCTACGATTTCCATAAGTCCGACAGGCTCCTGGCAATGCGTATTTTCATGACGTAAGATTTGCCAAGAAAGGCATATATTTAATCAGCCACGCAGCGAGAGTGCTAAAGCTTCCCATAAAAATAAGAATCCCCACGAACATCAGTAAAATACCGGATATGAACTCGACGGCATGCAAGTGGCGCTGGAAGTTTCGCATCCAGCGAATAAAGTGGTTGGTTGCTGCCGCCGCCAGTAAAAATGGAATACCCAGGCCCAGCGAGTAGCTTGCGAGCAGCGCAACACCATGCATCACATTATGCTGTACGCCTGCCACGGCGAGGATAGCGCCCAGAATCGGGCCGACGCAGGGGGTCCAGCCAAAGGCAAAGGCGCTTCCCAACAACAATGCGCCAAAGCCGTGCGTTGCCTTTACTCCCTCCGTGTTCAGATGGGCATCCAGCATAAGGAACGGGATACGGATGATGCCTGTATAATGCAGGCCAAATATGAAAATAATAATACCGGCGACCTTTCCCAACGCCTGCAAATGCACCAACAACCACTGACCGAGCAAGGTGGCGGATGCGCCAAGTGCGATGAATACCAGGCTAAATCCGGCAATGAACCACAGGGATTGAAGTAAGGCCCGATGGCGTACATGAACCTCCTCTGTGCGCAGGGCATCAACTGAAACACCGCTGATGTAGGAAAGGTAGGCTGGCACCAGCGGCAATACGCATGGTGAGAGGAAGGAAAGTAGTCCGGCCAGCAGCGCGCCGGCAAATGAAACTTCAATCAATGATGATCTCCTTGATCGGGGATTTTCCGCATGGATTCCTGCATCCACGCAGCATATGCATTGCTGGTATCCACGGGCCACCATACGAGTTCAGGCACTTCATAAGGATGGTGCCCACGCAGCCATGTGATAACATCGCCAAGCTTCTCCGCTGTCGTTTTAATAGACAGACGATACTCTTCGCATGACTCGATCCTGCCTTTCCAGCGATAAACGGATACCACGGGAGCGGAAGATTGAACGCATGCCGCCAGCCGTTGTTCAAGCAAACCGCAAGCCAACGATTTTGCGGCCACCTGGCTATCCACACTGGTTATCAGCATGACCGGGGATACCTTCTTCATGCCGGTACAGTAGCGCAAGCCATCGCGCGACAGAAGCCTTTTACCCAAACTTAAATCCGGCGGGGCCCCTACTCCGGTACACCCTCGATGGCACTACCATCATTATTATTATTCACTTTCTTCCTCGAATGATCGGCAGCGATCAACATGTAGGCCGCAGGTACGACGAACAGGGTGAACAAGGTTCCGATGGAAATACCGCTGGCAATGACCAACCCCAGGTTGAAACGAGAGGCCGCACCAGCACCGCTGGCGGTGAGTAGCGGCACAACGCCCAGCACCATCGCGGCTGTGGTCATCAGGATCGGTCGCAGGCGTATACCGGCAGCCATCTCGATTGCCTTTCGTTTGGATTTTCCGAGCTGCTGCTGTTTATTGGCAAACTCGACGATCAGGATGCCATGCTTGCTGATGAGCCCCATCAGTGTGACCAGCCCGACCTCCGTATAAATATTGAGGGTAGCACCACCGACGCCTAGGCTAATAAAGATCAGGGCACCGGCAATCGACATCGGCACCGATACGAGAATAATCAGCGGGTCGCGGAAACTCTCGAATTGCGCCGAGAGAGCCAGAAAAATAATAATAAGTGCGAAGGCAAAGGTTGCCAGGAAACCGCTGGACTCCTGCATGAACTGGCGGGACTGGCCAGCGTAATCAACCGAATAGCCTTGTGGCAGGGTCTTCGCCGCAAGATTTTTCAGATAGCCGAGCGCATCGCCCATCGTCACGCCCGGAAGTGCTACCCCCTGCACGGTGGTTGCATTGAGCTGCTGAAAGTGATTCAACGTTTCCGGCACTGTCCCCGTCGTGATATGCGCGATAGTGGACAGAGGCACCATCGTACCGCTCGCCGTACGCAGATAGTAGTTGAGCAACTGCCCGGGATTCAGACGGCTACGTTGCCGTACCTGTGGGATCACCTTGTAGGAACGACCCGACATGCTGAAATAATTGACGTAGCCACCACCCAGCATGGATGAGAGGGCATCGCCGACATCCTTCATGGACAGCCCCAACTGCGCTGCCTTGTCGCGATCAATCTCTACGCTGGCCTGAACCTGATCAATTTTCAGATTGTCGTCCAAGAAGGCGAACATACCGCTTTTAAGTGCTTCGTGCATAAAGTTTTGAGTCACCTTATGCAGGCGCCCGAACGGATCTGTAGTACCGATAACAAACTGGATCGGCAGACCCCGGCTCCCCGGCAAAGAGGGCGGCTGAAAAACCACGGTACGCACGCCCGCGATATGGCTCAATTGCCGCTGTACTACAGGTTGCAGGGCGCTAGCCGTTTTTTTACGTTGATTCCACGGCTTGAGTACCATGCCGGAAATTAGGCGCCCCGGCACATCAAGCTGGAACACATGATCGACCTCGGGATGCTTGGCCAACACCTGATAAACCTGCCGAAGATAGAGTTCGCGCTGCCGCAAGGTTGCATTCGGGGCTGATGCGGAAATAGCAATAATGATGCCCTGATCTTCCCGTGGCGCCAGCTCCTGTTTCGATGTGTTGTAGAGAAAATAGATACTGACGAACACGATCAGGGCAAACACCACGGTGATCGGCAGATAGTTGAGCGCGCCGTGCAAACCACGGGAATATAGGCTGCGCACGGCATCAAGCCGCTTGTCGATGCCGTCCACCAGACGCGCTTCCCAACCACTCCTGTCCGGGGTGTGCGCCTTGAACAGGCGCGAGCACATCATGGGCGACAGCGTTAGCGCAATAATAGCGGACATGGTAACGGCACCAACCAGCGTGAAGGCGAATTCGGTAAACAGGGCACCGGTAAGTCCGCCCTGAAAACCAATCGGTACATAGACCGAGATCAGCACGATGGTCATGGCGATAATTGGTCCCGCCAGTTCGCGTGCCGCCCGAGTGGCGGCGGGCATCGGTTCCATGCCATCCTCAAGGTGGCGATTAACGTTTTCCACGACAATAATGGCATCGTCCACGACCAGGCCGATGGCAAGAACCAGGGCAAGCAGGGTTAACAAATTCACCGAAAAGCCGAACACCAGCATGATGGAGAACGTGCCGATCAGCGATAGCGGAATGGCAATCACCGGAATCAGCATGGAACGCGGCGAACCGAGGAAAATAAACACCACGAAGGTAATGACAAGCAGCGCCTCGATCAGTGTGTGAATTACTTCACTGATCGAGTTGGTCACGAACCGGGTGGAATCGTAAACGATCTTGCCATGAATGCCTCGCGGTAATTGTGCCCGGATATCCGGAAAAACCTTGCGCACGCCTTTGATAACATCCAGCAAATTGGCTGCAGGTGCCACCTGAATACCGATATACACCGCTTTATCGCCATCAAAAGAGACCTGCGAGGTATAGTCTTCCGAGCCGAGTGTGACGTGAGCGACATCCTTGAGCCGGACGATGGCGCCCTTGTTCTCCTTGATGACCATGTTCCGAAATTCGTCCACCGAATGCAGGCTGGTGGAGGCAACGAGGTTCACCTGCACCATCTGTCCCTTGGTATTGCCAAGCCCGGAGAGATAATCGTTCCGCGCCAGGGCCGCCCGAACATCGGCGGCGGTCAGCCCGACGGCCGCCAGTTTTTCCGGGTTGAGCCAGGCGCGCAGGGCAAACTGCTTGGCTCCCAGCAACTCGGCGGTCTGCACACCATCCACCGATTGCAGCCGGGGTTGCACGACCCGCGTCAGATAATCCGTAATGTTGTTCGATGATAGCACCGTACTGGAAAAACCGATGTACATCGCATCAATGGTTTGACCGATTTTCACACTGATAACCGGGCGCTGCGACTCGGGTGGCAAGCGGTTCAGTACTGAATTGATCTTGGCGTTGATCTCGGTCAACGCCTTGTTGGGATCGTAGTTCAGGCGCAGGTTGGCCTCAATGGTACTGCTGCTGGTCGTGCTGGTCGAAGTCATGTAGTCGATACCGTTGGCCTGCGCAATGGCATTCTCCAGCGGCGTGGTGATAAAACCGGCCACCAGCTCCGGGGAAGCGCCGTAATAGGTGGTGCTGACTGTCACTTCGGCATTCTCGGTGCGTGGAAATTCCAGCACGGGCAGCACGGCCAGCGAACGCAGGCCCAGCACCAGAAGCATCAGGCTCACCACCGTTGCCAGCACCGGCCGGCGTATGAAGAAGTCAGTAAACTTCATGGATGAATATCCGTTCTACTCATCTTTGGGTTTCGGATCTGGATTGTTACTCGGTCGCACACTGTTGTTGATGGCCACGGGCGAACCGTTACGCAACTTGATCTGGCCCGAGGTGACAACAATATCGCCTTCCTTCACGCCTTTAAGGATCGCCACCTGATCACCGCGCGTATCGCCTGTGGTCACAAACACCTCTTTGGCCGTCAGCTTCACTTTACCATGCTTGCCCGCCCCCCCTCTTTCCACCACATAGACGAGGTTGCCGTAGGGATTATAGGTAATGGCGGTTTGTGGCAGCGTGATGTAGTGCCGTGGCTGACCGGAAATAACGCTAACTGTCGCATACATGCCCGGCAGCAGCTTGCGCTCCGGATTATTAAGTCGAGCCCGCACCCGCACATTACGGGTGGCGGTATTTACCCGTGGCTGGATGACTTCAATGTTGCCATCGAAAATCTGACCGGGATAGGTATCCGTCCCGACCATCACTTTTTGCCCAACTCTGATTTCAGCCAATGCTTGCTGGGGTAAATAGAAATCCAGATAAATCGGATCCAGCGCTTGCAGCGCAACGATAGCCGAACCAGCCTTCAGGTATTGTCCGAGATCAACCACGCGGATGCCGATGCGGCCGGAAAATGGCGCGCGAATGGAGCTCTTGTCGACCAGCGCCTGCTGCTCGGCAACATTGGCCAGAGCTTCTTCCACATTGGCTACGTCCGTATCCAGCGTTTGTTGGCTGATTGCTCTGATCTGGAACTGCGCCTTGTCGCGCCGGTAGGTAATCCGCGCCAAATCGGCGACTGCCCTGAGTGATCGTAACCTGGCAATATCACTGCTCGCATCCAGCTTCAGAAGTAGTGTGCCCGCCTTGACATCTTCGCCCTGCCTGAAATGGATGGCAGATATAATCCCCGAAATTTCCGGGCTAAGATTGATTCCGCGTACAGCACGCAGACTGCCTACGGCCTTCAGTTTGGGTTGCCATGCCTGATAAGTGGCTTTAACGGTGGAAACGGTCTGTAACGGCATACCGCGCGATGCCATGAATTTTCCCATCCTATAGCCCTTGTAGGCCTTGAAGCCGAATATACCTCCAAACAGGAGGCCGACTGCGATGAGCATGATAATCATCCGTTTCGTCATGATGTGCTTCTCATTTTCCATCCTCCGTATTGCGCACATGTTGTTCCACACCTGCCATATCGGTGCGGTTCCACCAACCACCTCCCAGCGCCTGGAATAAGGCTGCCGTATCGGCATAACGATCCGCCCGCGACTGCACGAGGCTGATTCGTGCCTGTAGGTAAGTACGCTGTGCATCAAGCATGGAAAGATAGTTGATCGCACCAATCCGAAGCTGTTGGCGTGAAAGATCGAGACTGTCGGAGGCTGATCGCATCACCTCCGTTCGTGCTTTCAGGGTATCGGCATCGGACTGTAATGCGCGGAGTGCATCGGCAACGTTGCGGAAGGCCGACAACACTGCGCTCCGGTAGCGGGCCGCCGCCTTGTCATAAGCGGCAATGGCGGCACGACGCTGATGTATCAGGGTGCCGCCGTGCAGGATGGGCTGGAGCAAATTACCGCCCAAACTCCATACGCCGGTACCCGTGGAAAACAGGGAACCCGCTTTTGTCGTTACCGAACCATAGTCGCCCGTGATACTGATCTTGGGGAAAAAATTAGCTGTAGCAACGCCGATACGGGCGCTGGCCTCATGCAACTGTGCTTCTACAGAGCGAATATCCGGCCGCTGCCGAACCAGCATAGAGGGTAGACTGACGGGCAGGTCGTGCGGCAATTGCATGGCCGAAAAATTAAAAATCTCATTGTTATTCTGGCCGGGAAAATGGCCTGAGAGGGTAGCCAGCTGGTGACGCACAAGCGCCAGCTTCTTTTCGAGGGGCGGCAGGCTTGCCCGTGTCCGCGCCAGTTCTACCCGTTGGGTCAACACAGTACCCCTGGCGCTTCCCCCCAGAGCAAACTGGCGTTTCAATACATTGAGTTGTTCACTCTCCGCCTTGATGATTTCCCGGGTCGCCACCATCTGTGCCCGTAATGAGGCTTCCTGTACCGCCGTAGTGACCACGTTGGACGTTAATGTCAAATAGGCCGCCTCGAGCTGGAATCCCTCGTAGGTTCTCTGAGCCTTTAGCGATTCCAGTTGCCTGCGTGCGCCACCGAAGAAATCGAGTGGATAGGAGACCTTGACCGAAGCGAAATAGAGGGCGAACTTAAAGCCACCACCGTTAGGACGACCAAACTGGGAACCGGAAATTAGTTGTTGCTTGGCCGACAGGTTAGCATCAACGCTGGGAAAAAAAACACCTTCGCCAGCGTATACGTTCTCCTCCGCTTGTCGCAACGAGGCCTGCGCAGCTTCCAGGGTAGGATTGGATTTTATCGCCTGCTCTACCAGCCTGTTCAATGGCTTCGAATGAAACAGGGTCCACCACTGCGCCGGAATGTCTTGTCCCTTGATAAATCGCTGCGCCTCGCCATCGGCAGCATTGGCCGAGACAGTCTGTGCCGGTAACTTTTTCGACGTATATCCTTTGACATGCGGAGCATCCGGCGTGTGAAAGTCCGGCCCCAACATACAAGCTGAGGCCAGCAGCATCGGCAAGACAACAGCCACCGCCATGAGATGTCGAACTGCAGTCGAGATACGCACCCCCTGCCCTGATTTATTCAGGATATCCAACATCTGTACTGGTAAAAAAAAATCGCGAAACCATCAATATATAGTCGCAACAAATTAAACTGCGCAGCGAACTGTCCTGTGATTGTATCATGGGCACGACCATGCCGTCAAAGATAACCGATAATCTCGGGCAATGCATTGTCCGAGAACCGACATTGACACGCGGCGCATAGCGCAAGCCCCTGATCCATCCTGCATTCCGAGAAATCATCCATTACCAGCGAGGTGACCACATCATTTCTTGAGCGGACCATACGAACCAAATGCTTGTACCCCGCATCCATATCAATGCCGGTTCTTTCGGGAGACTGTCGGACTTATGGGCATTGTGTATTGCTATTGTCGGCCTCATTTCATACAGTGCCGCCACTTCAGGCGGCTCCTCTCTGATCGTTGGCCGCCCCTCCGCGAATCGCGGGATGTAACAAATTTACGCCAGACCAGGATCAGTCCGGTTATCTCCGGCAGGTCGGCATTGGATTATAAGCACATGACATTCGATAAACTTGGTCTCTCGGAAGAAATACTCCGCGCCGTGCGCGAACGGGGCTACAGCAAGCCCACACCCATTCAGGCACAGGCCATCCCCGTGGTACTGGAAGGGCGCGACATCATGGCCGCCGCTCAGACCGGAACCGGCAAGACCGCCGGATTTACGTTGCCTGTACTCAAACTGCTGCAAGCGGAGCAGGCCGGGCATGGACATCGGCCGATCCGCGCGCTGATTATCACGCCAACACGCGAGCTGGCTGCCCAGGTTGCCGAAAGTATTGCGGCCTACGGTAAATACCTGCCAATGCGCTCGACCGTTGTCTTCGGTGGTGTGGGCATTCAGCCGCAGATCGCCAAATTGCGTCGGGGCGTGGATATTCTCATTGCCACGCCGGGCCGTTTGCTTGATCTGGCCAGCCAGAAGGTCGCCAATTTATCCAAAGTGGACATCCTGGTGCTTGATGAAGCAGATCGCATGCTCGACATGGGCTTTATTCACGACATCCGTAAGGTGTTGGCGCTGTTGCCGAAGAATCGCCAGAGCCTCCTGTTTTCAGCAACCTTTTCCGATGATATCAAGCGACTTGCCGGTACCATTTTACGCTCGCCGGTGCTGGTTGAGGTGGCGCGTAATGAAACAGTCGAACTCATCAACCAGGTAGCACACCTGGTTGGTAAGTCGAATAAACGCGCACTTCTTTCCCATCTGATTTCCAGCCAAAACTGGAAACAGGTGCTGGTATTCACGCGCACCAAGCACGGTGCCAATCGTTTGACCGAACAGCTTGGCAAGGATGGTATCCACGCGGCGGCCATTCACGGCAACAAGAGCCAGACGGCGCGCACCAAAGCATTGGCCGGTTTTAAGCAGGGTGAAATACGGGTGCTGGTCGCTACGGATATTGCAGCGCGCGGGCTGGACATCGATCAGTTACCGCATGTTGTCAACTACGAACTACCGCATGTGCCGGAAGATTATGTACACCGTATCGGTCGCACTGGCCGCGCCGGTCGCACGGGGGAAGCTATGTCGCTGGTTTGCCATGAAGAGCTGAAACTACTGGCTACTATCGAAAGGCTCATCAGAAAGAAAATCCCGACACTCGAAGTCCCGGGGTTTACATCCGATGTGACGGCGATGTCGGCCCGTGATGATGCTCCTTCTGAACCTCGAGGGGGACGAACGCACAGCAGGAAGGCCGGATCGGACCGGAACCAACCGCGCACCGGCTCATCTCCGTCTCGCCGCCGACGCAGACACTAG
>VAOZ01136391.1_pt1 | contig 20008 bp, 17 predicted proteins | sample 3394041 | NCBI WGS metagenome assembly VAOZ01 (sample SAMN08290431, study PRJNA428436) | hydrothermal vent metagenome | isolation source: Deep-sea hydrothermal vent chimney | place: Indian Ocean: Southwest Indian Ridge
AAACCGTTGTTCGTACGTGGTTCGCGCCGAATATATCCCGTCTTGCACTGCTGCTTTACCAACTTGGTGACATGCTGACGCGTGTAACCCGATAGCTGCCGAAGCTGGTGGATGCTGGAGCGGGACACCTCTCCCGTAGCCGCTAACCCTTTCGTTTGCAGCAATTCGATCAGCCGGTCGATGGAACGGCGCGGGTTCTCGCGCCTGGCCTTGATGATCGCCTCTTGTATCTCCGGGGAGAGTTTGGAAACGCCCCGGTCAATGCGTTGCTTCGGTTTCAAGCCATCCAGATTCTACCTGAGATAGGCGTAGTAGCAGCCCTCAATCGTTTTCTCCGCAATGCGGGTTTTGTCGGTACGGGGGATATCATAATCCCGGCTGGCGATATCCCGGATGATTTCCTTCAGTTCACCGTGTTCGATATGCTGCCGACTGACCAGCGGCCCCGGCATACTCAAGCGAAATATTGCGATTCGTTCTGATTTTTCCATGGCCACCTCCGTGTTATTGAGGTGCGGATGAAAACTGGAATTCGTCGGCAATACCATGGGCATATATATTTATCTTTTTTGGGTCGAAAACTAAAATAAGTTCGGGTTAAAGAATCTCCAGCACAGATTCCGGAGGGCGGCCAATGGCGACCTTGCCATTGCTGACCACAATGGGGCGCTCAATCAGAACAGGATGCTCTACCATTAGTCCGATTTTTTCTTTGTAAGTTAAATCTTGATCCTTGACATATTGCCTGTATTCCTCTTCCCCTTTGCGCATCAGTTCTTCGGGCTCCCGGCCCAGCATGGTGAGCAGTCGGGTAAGTTCTTCTTCGGAGGGTGGATGCTTCAGGTATTCGATGATATTAGGATTCACATGGCGTTCCCTCAGCAGCGCCATGGTGGCACGGGACTTGGAACAGCGGGGATTGTGATAGATCGTAACGGACATAACAGATCCTGTGGACATTAGTTTTATCGTCAAGACAACATTACGCGAGTTCCAGTGATGCATATTTTAGCATCAGACGCTTGATTCCGGCATGACGAAATTGTACGGATACACGTATGGCATCGCCTGCGCCTTCCACGCCGAGTACAACACCTTCGCCGAAACCCGGATGACGGACAGCGCTGCCGATATTTATTTCACCAAACGGTTGCGCGGGTGCGCGCAAGTTTTGTGCTTCGTTACGTTCAAGCACATCGGGCGGAAGATCGGCAATAAAGCGGCTGGGTCGCGGAAAAATTATATCGCCAAACATGCGACGCATGCGTGCGGAGGTGAATAATAGACGGTTTTTGGCCCGTGTCACGCCCACATAAAGCAAGCGGCGTTCTTCGCTGATGCCGGTTTCACCTTCATCCAGAGCCCGTTGGTGTGGCAGCAATCCCTCTTCCACACCGGCCAACACCACCGTATCAAACTCCAGGCCCTTGGCCCGATGCAAACTCATCAGAGCGACGACGTTATCATCCCTCAGATTGCGGCGATTGGTTTCATCGTTCATATCCTCACCACTTTGCAGCAGTGCTGCACGATCCATGAATTCAACGGGTGTCATATTCCCGATTGAAACCGTGGTAATAAAATCCTGTAAGGCACTGATATTTTCCATCCGGGACTCCGCTTCCAGTTGTCCCTGCCCTTTGAGGCTCTCCACATAGCCGCTGGCTTCCAATAGTGAACCCATACCCATATCCGGTGCTTCGGCGGCTGTTTTACGGTGTTCGATGATGAGACGTGCCAGCGGCACGAGTTTGGCGACGGAACCCGCACCACTAATTTTAGCACATGTATCCAGCCAGTCAGCGGCGCGCAGCCCCGAAGCGGCCAGCATGCGCGAGATCGTTTGCTGACCCGCCACGCCGATACCGCGCCTGGGTTTGTTGCATATCCGGAGCAGATGCATGGCGTCAGCGCACCGATGTAGCAATGCCCAATAGGCCAGTGCATCCTTAATTTCCATACGCTCAAAAAAAGCCGTGCCGCCGATAACCCGGTAGGGAATATTTTCCTCACGCAGGCGCTGCTCAATGGGAAGAGACTGGCGATTCGATCGATAGAGTACGGCCAGTTCGTTCCATGGCACGCCATGATCGTGCCGCAGCATGAGGAAGGCGGCGATGTGCCGCGCTTCATCGTATTCGTCATTGCATGCTGCCCATCGGGATCTCGCGCCCGTCCCACGCGTGGGCTTGAGTTTCTTTTCATGACGATGGAGGTTGGATTCGATGATGGCATTGGCCAATTTGAGAATCGTACCGCTGGAACGGTAATTTTCCTCCAGCCGGTGAATGCTGGCGCCATGCCATACCCGTTCGAAATCCAGGATATGGCGCACATCAGCACCACGCCAGCCGTAGATACTCTGATCGTCATCCCCAACCACGGTCAGGTTTCGATGTTTACGGCACAACAGCAACAACCATTGATGCTGGGCGAGATTGGTATCCTGGTATTCGTCCACCAGCACATAATCGAATCGTGAGCACAAGCTCGCTGCCACATCCGCGTGATCGCGCAGCAGGATGACCGTATTGAGGATCAAATCGGAAAAATCCATGCGCTCCAGTTGCTGTAGTTCTGTCTGATACGTGGCATAAAGTTCACGCATGTCAATACCATTCCACACCTGTTCCGGGGTTTGTCCGGGCAGCAGCCCCGCATGTTTGCAGTGCTCGATCCAGCCGGTGAGATATTTAGGATGCAGTACATCCATATCAATATTACGTTCTTTTATCAGGCGTTTGACCAGCATCCTCTGATCATCGGCATCAATGACCTGAAATGATTTCGGATATCCAAGTACGGTTGCATGACGGCGAAGGAAACGCAGTGAGATAGCGTGAAAAGTACCGGAAATCACGCCTCCGCCATCATCTCCGATTAGTCCGGTCAGGCGTGTTTTCAGTTCGGTGGCAGCCTTATTGGTAAACGTGACGGTTAGAATACGGTGGGGCGGGATACCGCGACGGGCAATTAAATGCCCGACACGATGGATGATGGTACGCGTCTTGCCGGATCCGGCGCCGGCAAGGATCAGTTGTGGGCCATCTCCCGCCTGTATGGCTGCTTCCTGTGCCGCGTTAAGCAAGATCAGTGCAGTCATACAAGGCTGTTTCTGTTCCTTCGCCTGAATCTTGTCCACATGGAAATAGGGTACCCTCCGTTCAGATGGCAATAGTAACGATTTTAACATCTTCAGGCTAGCGATGCGCTGACGGTTTTAATCATTTTCTCATGAGCCTCTTGCAACACTCATGAGCGGCAATCGGCCTCCCCGCTTCGGCTCATTTCCGAGCTTGAATTTCGCTCCATGGAATCACCATGCAGCTCATTCAATCCCGAAAATGGTCTCAAAGTGGGAGTGCCGCTCATCCACCCAGAGTGTTGCAAGAGGCTCTCATGGCTGGCGTTTCCGTTATGGCGCAAAATCGTGACATCACTTGTATGATTCATCAATAATCGGATAAGCTTGCGGGATGGAACGCCCACTGAAAAAAATTATCTTTCCTACAGCGGGACTTGGCACCCGTTTCCTGCCCGCCACCAAGGCCAGCCCCAAGGAAATGCTTACCATTGTGGATAAGCCATTGATTCAATACGGCGTCGAGGAAGCACTGGCTTCCGGCATGGATGAAATTATTATGGTGACCGGTCGCGGCAAGCGTGCGATTGAGGATCATTTCGATATCTCCGCCGAACTGGAGGCAACCCTGAAGTCTGCCGACAAGAATGAAATATACCGCGAAATTTCACACATATCGCGTATGGTCGAGGTGGTCTACGTCCGGCAGAAACAGGCTCTGGGTCTGGGACATGCCGTTGCCTGCGCTGCCCACTGGGTCGGCAATGAACCGTTTGGCGTGGTGCTGGCGGATGAGCTGGTTATTGCCGAAACGCCTGCCATGCAGCAACTTCGCAAGGTGTACGAACAAACCGGCTACTCCGTCATCGGTCTGATACAGGTTCCAACCCATATGGTTAGTCACTATGGTGTCGTTCAAGCCCATCCCGAAGAAAACGGGCTTCTCCGGCTGCGGCATATGGTGGAGAAACCATCCGTGGAGGAAGCGCCTTCCGATCTGGCTATCATTGGCCGTTATATCTTCACGCCGCGTCTGTTTGCGTTACTGGCCGATACGGCTCCCGGCAAACAGGGAGAGATTCAACTGACCGATGCCATGGCCTGTCTGGCGCGTGAAGAACCCGTCTACGGTGTCATCATTGAGGGGAAACGCTTCGATGCGGGTAATCCGCTCGGGTTTCTCATGGCTAATGTGGAACTGGGCCAGTGCCATCACAAATATGGAGAAGAATTTGCCGCTTTCCTGCGCCAACTTAACCCGGATGAAACGTAACGGTTCACAATGAAGCCAAGACAAAATATTTTGGCGCTTGATGCCGCTTTCGGGCCTGCCTGCGCCTGCCTGATTCGGCAGGACGGCAGGCAATTCCATGCCGCCAGTCACTCGGATAAACCCCATTCACAAACCCTCCTTCCCATGCTGGAGGCGATGCTCAATGAGGCCGACATGCAGTGGGGTGATCTGCAACTGTTTGCTATCGGTATCGGTCCGGGATCCTTTACGGGCCTGCGCGTCGCTGGCGCTGCAATGGCCGGCATGAATGCGGGACTTCAGCTTCCCGTACTGGAAATTTCATCACTGGCCATCACAGCGCGACAAGCCGACGGGTGTGAACCTGTCCGGGTGATTGAAAATGCGCATGCAGGCAGGGCCTGGCTTGGTCTCTATCAGGGGGGTGAGTCATTGCAAGACGACCGGATCCTGATGTGGAATGAAATTCTCAGTATGCCTGCCGCCGCCTGTGTATCTCACACGGAACATACGATGCAACTTGTTGGATGGAAACATCTTCCCCTTGAACGCTCACGCTGTGAGGCCCTGGCCATGCTGACCAGCCAGTATGCGGACCAAATCGATCATACGGACAAGCTTTCCAGTTTTGTTACCCTGGCCTACTTATGTTCTTCGCAAGCGGAACGAAACGTCCGGCATGTTTAATCCAATCCGTGTATTATTCGTCTGCTTGGGTGTCCTGGCATGCCATGTTGTGAGGCGGTGTAAGTCCGCTACGCGCCCTGCAGGGGGAAGCGTAACGTGAAGCCAACTGCGTCGCCGCGAGGCGGGGTGGGAAGGAAGGCGTAGAGGGAGTCCCGAACCGGGAAACATGCGTTCGCGGAACCGCCGTGTACGGGGCCGTACGCACGGTGGTGTGGGAGGGGGAGTCAGTAATGGCCTCCCTACCTGAATAATAAAGATGATTTGCTGGCTATGGGGGCCAACAGGAAACGTGTGCTCATGATGCGTCAGTTTGAATCGGGCAAGCACGTCAAACTGGATGTTCCCGATCCCTATTACGGTGGCGACGACGGTTTCGCAACAGGGTATCAACTGCTGGCAGCCAATACTGATCCGCTGCTGGATTATCTATGCCACTGGCAAAACCCGTGAGCACTCCCCCCACCCGGAAGACTATAGAGCCACTCGCAAAGCTCGGGAATAGGGAGAAACGTAGCAGGTGGATGAATGGAATATATTGCAACCTAGATCCTGCAAAACATGTAGTCACCTTATTGGTGATGAGTGTTTTTTCAACTGTCCATATGAATCAAGAGTTCGTGCTATGCATGTGCAATCACTTGCAGGATCTGGGTACAACGCTACTCCGACCTATTCACAAATGCTGCCGCACCCTTGTTTGTTCCTTTGTTCGTAATCATCACGGCTATTGATTCATCTTGTCAAAAAACTCCACATTGTTGATGGTCTGACCCAGTTTATCCAGCAGGAATTCCATCGCATCTGCCGCCCCCATCGGAGAGAGAATCTTCCGCAGTATCCAGATCTTCTGTAGCACTTCGCGATCAATCAGTAATTCTTCCTTGCGTGTGCCCGAAGGTGCGATATCAATAGCCGGAAAGACGCGTTTGTCCACCAGCTTCCGATCCAGTTTGATTTCCATATTGCCAGTGCCCTTGAACTCTTCGAAGATCACTTCATCCATCTTGCTGCCGGTATCCACCAGCGCAGTGGCAATAATCGTCAGGCTGCCACCCCCTTCGATGTTGCGCGCCGCGCCGAAGAATCGTTTGGGACGATGCAGCGCATTGGAATCCACGCCACCGGACAGAATCTTGCCGGAGGACGGCACGACGGTATTGTAGGCACGGGCCAGACGGGTGATGGAATCCAGCAAAATAACCACATCCCTGCCATGCTCCACCAAACGCTTGGCTTTTTCGATAACCATTTCAGCCACCTGTACATGCCGTTGCGCCGGCTCATCGAAGGTGGACGAAATCACCTCACCCTTCACCGATCGCTTCATATCCGTCACCTCTTCCGGACGCTCGTCAATCAGCAGCACCATCAACACGACATCAGGATGATTGGCCTCAATGGAATGGGCGATGGATTGCATCATCATGGTTTTACCGGTTCGTGGCGGCGCCACCAGCAAGCCTCGCTGTCCGCCCCCGATGGGAGAGACAATGTCAATTACCCGACCGGTCACGTCCCTGGAACCCTCCACTTCCATTCTTAACCCGCGATCCGGATACAATGGCGTCAGGTTATCAAACAGCACCTTGGTTTTGGCAACCTTGGGTTCTTCACTATTGATCAAATCAATGGTTTTGAGCGCAAAATAACGTTCGCCTGAACGCGGTGATTTGATCTCACCCGATACCGTATCCCCTTTGCGCAGTGAAAAACGACGGATCAGATTCTGGGAAACATAAACATCATCAGGACCCGCCAGATAATTGGCCTCCTGTGAACGCAGGAAACCAAAGCCATCAGAGAGAATTTCAAGCACACCCTCGCTGTACAGCGTGCCACTTCGCTGGGCATGGGCCCTGAGAATGGCAAAAACCTGTTCCGCCTTACGCATACCCGCGGCATTCTCAATACCAAGGGATTCGGCCAGTTCGAGTAATGCCTGCGGTTCCATCCGCGAAACATCACGCAGATTCATCTGAATACCCATGGCTTCCTCGGATAACTGCTCCTCGGCATGGTCATTTCTACGTCGGTGTCCACGATTATCGCCATTCTTACGCCGCGCACGGTTTCCAGCGTGCCCGCCATAATGCGGTGAGCGTCCTTCGTCCATTTCCTGATTATCCGTGGACGGATCTGATTTTTCTTCCTGTGCAACGGGCTTTTCATCTCCAGCAGCCATATCCTGTTTCTGCCGCCGCCCACGGACTCCGGACTTTTCCCGTATTTCACTTTCTATATCAATAGATAACGGGCTTACATCAAAAACATTGGATGACACGATATTTTCACTCCGGGAAACGATGATTAATTGGTATTAAACAAACAATGATGGATTATCGAAATAAGAATCGCTAATTAACGGCAATAGACACTTGCTACACCTGACGCGCGCTTCTGTCAATTATATTTATCATTGCCCGAATATTTTTGCATGAGTTGATCATGCAACACGTTAATTGTTGCGCGCAGGTCGGGTACATTGGAATTATTCCTGATCACATAATCCGCTGCCGCATATCGCGTATTATCATCGCATTGTTGTTGAACAACAGCATTAAAATGCGTGGCATCCATATCCCTGCTGGCTAGCACGCGCTCACGACGAAGACGTTCGACGGCCAGAACAACCACCACATCATCCATATATGATATACCACCTGATTCGATCAGTACGGATGCCTCAATCAATGAATAACACGCATGTTGGCGGGCAAGCCATGCCTTCGCCTCTTTCCAGATAGGCGGATGCATGATCCGGTTCAGACGCTTTGTTTCTTCAGGATCGGAAAAGCAGACACGAGCCAGTTCCCGACGATTCAGTGTGTCATCTACGCGTAATATCCGGTCACCGAATGTATGGGCCAGCATTGCAAGATGCTCCGGTTGCAATGCCAGATTCCGGCCGACTTCATCCAGATCCAGGATCGGAACTCCAAATTCCGAGAACATGTGCGCCACGGTTGATTTTCCACTACCCATACCTCCGGTCAACCCGACCCGCGCTATCCTGTTCATATTCGGCTCATATCAAGAAGATACCAGCTGAGTAAACCAGATCCCCACAGCAACCAGATCATCCCCGATATCGCGAGATAGGGGCCAAAGGGAATGTGTGTGTATGCGTGTTTGCGTGCCAGCAACAAATACAGACCACCCATGACCGTACCACATACCGATGAAAAAAAGATCACAAGAGGAAGCGCCTGCCAGCCCAAAAAAGCGCCCAGCATGGCCAGCAGCTTGAAATCACCGTAACCCATACCTTCTCGACCGGTCAACAGGAAAAATATTTTAGCAACCAGCCAGAACACGCCGTAACCCGCCACGGCACCCATCACGCTATCCATCAGATGCCCCGTGGCCATGCTAAAAATGATACCTATACCGATACCCGGCAAGGTAACCATATCGGGGAGCAGGCCTGTCTCCAGATCAATCCACGTCAACACCCATAGCATTGTACCGAGAGTCAAGGCTATCATCAGCTCCAAACCCCAGCCAAAATGCCATGCCATATATCCCCATGTCAGTCCCATGCACAACTCCAGCAAGGGATAGCGTGCGGATATAGCGACCCCGCAGTAACGGCAATGTCCCCGTAACGCCAGCCATGAGATCAGTGGAATATTCTCAAACCATACGATCCCGTGGCTACAGGATGGACAACGGCTACCGGGTGTGATAATGGACTCGCCCCTTGGCAGGCGATACACCAGTACGTTCGCAAAACTGCCAAAGATCAATCCCGACAACACGCACACGCCCACGAGCAGAGGCATGGGAATCACGATATTTTCAGCCCCAGCTTACGCAAACGATAACGTAATGAACGAAAGCTGATGCCAAGCAGCTCCGAGGCCCTGGTAATATTGCCATGACTTTCGTCTAACGCCTGCCGCACAAGACGGCGTTCCATACCGCCCAGTACATCATCCAGATTCACATCATCTTCCTGTAACTGCCGCAAAGACAATTCTTTTTCCAGTGTTTCCTCCGTTTGCAATTCATCCAGAATAGACGAGGGGAGCAGAGAGCCATCCGCGAGCGCAATCATTCGCTGCAAGATGTTCTCCAACTCACGGACATTGCCATGCAAAGGAAAGCTGACCAATTTTTCCATTGCATCCGGCGCCAGACGCAGACGTCTATCTCCCTGAGACCAACCTGCCAGCAGGTGATCCACCAGCAGGGGAATATCCTCCCGGCGTTGCCGCAAGGGCGGCATATGTACCGGAACCACATTCAGGCGATAAAACAGATCTTGACGAAAACGACCATTTTTAACATCCGCCGCCAGGTCACGGTTGGTTGCGGCAACGATGCGAAGATCGATCTTCCTTTCTTCTTCCGCACCGACACGTCGTACCCGATAATCCTGAAGTGTACGCAACAGTTTGACCTGGATAGCCGGAGGCATATCCCCAATTTCATCAAGAAACAAGGTGCCGCCATTCGCTGACTCCATCAAACCAACACGATCGCCATCAGCGCCTGTGAATGCCCCGCGGATATGACCGAACAGTTCAGATTCGAACAGTTCAAGAGGGATCGCACCACAATGCACCGGTACAAAACGACCGGAACTTCTGCTGGAATGCGCGTGGACGAAACGGGCAGCAACATCCTTTCCCGTGCCGGACTCACCGGAAATCAACACGGTAAAATCCCTTCTGGCCGCACGCAAAAGCCGTTCCCGAACGCGCCGCATGGCAATGGATTGTCCGATTAGACCTTCATTCTCCGTCCCTTGCCGCCTTTTGTCTCCCGCCTCTCCCCTTCTGTTCCCGATTTTTTTTCTCCGACTTCCGTTCCCTGTCCCCCTGTTTTGTTCGATATCCGCCAACGCACATTCCACAGCCCGGGCGAGATCCTTCCCGGAGACCGGTTTGGTCAGATAATCGAAGGCCCCCAGCTTCAACGCTTCCACCGCGGTTTCGGCACTGGCATACGCGGTCACAAGCAATACGCGAGCCTCCGGTTGTTCACGCACGCTCATTTGCACCACATCCAAACCCGCATCCCTGCCTTCCATGCGCAGATCGGTCAATACGACATCGAAACGATCCCGTGTTAACGCCATCCTAGCCTCATCGGAGCCGTTGCAGGAAGTCACTTCATGGCCTTTTCCTTCCAGTCCAAGCGCCATGATGTGACGGGCATTCCTGTCATCTTCAACCAATAATACGTTGGCCAACATCCCCTCCTTCGGACATATCCCCCGATACATGGATCGCCCCGCGCACCGTGAACAGGGCACCTTTTTTTTCACCCTGTTCTTCTACGTCATCCACCGAAATTTTCCAGCCATTGGACTGACATACCTGCCACGCCGTAGCCAACCCCAATCCCGCACCATCCGGTTTGCCGCTGACAAAGGGTTCGAACAGATGTTTCTTCATAGCCTCGGGCACGCCGCCACCGGCATCGATCACCTCAAGTTTCCATTTTCCATGATCCGCCATATCAAAACGAACACAAACACTAGCCACCTCCGGACTTGCGCGCACCGCGTTACGTAACAGATTATCGAGAACCAGTCGTAAGTGATCGGTGTCAATTTCGATCTCATCGGCTGTGCAATCCAGATGGATATCCATATTGCCATGTGCATCAACCTGCCTGATCGCGGCATGGATAACCTCTGATATGACGGCACGTTCGGGTTTGGGATATAAGGGTTGCGCATAATCCAGCATATCCGATACCAGGTGATCGAGACGCTGCACTTCCTCCCTCATGATTTGCCCTACTGCTCCGCGTTCATGGCTCTGTCCATCCGCCAGAATCTCAACGGCTTGTCCAATACTTTGCAAGGGGTTACGAATTTCATGCGCCAGCATGGCCGCCATGCGTCCCATGGCCACTAACCCTTCCTGAGCCGCCAGTTTCTGTTCAAGATGACGAATGTCCGTAATATCCACCACGGATAATAGCCACTTGGCCTGATCATCGCCCATCGGCATTTGCGTTGCCATGATGAGTAATATTTGCCCCCGCCTTTCGTATTCACATCTACACGTTCGTCTGCTTCCATCTTCAAAAAAACGTTGCAGTTGCACAGGCAAATGTATCATCCGGGATAAACGCTTTCCCCTGATATCAACACCTTCGGCCAACATGAAACACGCGGCCCTGTTACAGTCCGATATGTAACATGCTCCATCCAGAATAAGTACACCGTCATGCATGGTTTCCATCACCTGACTATGCAGTGTTTTCAGCTTTCGATGCAGACGGACCGCAAGCGATCCCTCCACGACCAGGCGCTGTTGACGGCGCGCAATATAACTCATGATGCCACCCACGAGCAGGAAAGCGGATACCTGCATCAACACAATCAGTGACTCATTGACGGAAATCACCTGCTGCTCATACCACGCAGCCAGATAGATGCTGGCCAGATAACAACCACTTGCGGTAAGCGCTACTGTAAGCGCCAGCATAGCCTGTGTCTGAGTTCCAGCCGCAATAATGAGCAGGCCAAACAACAGAGCGAAGGGACTATCCAGCCCACCCGTGACGAATACCAGAACCGATACCAGCAACATATCACCCAGCAGCTGGAATCCAATCTGGACGTTGCGAGAAACACGGGTGTTTGTCAGCAGCCACTGCACCAAAAGCAACTGCGTTTGAAGCAGCGCCGCGGTAACCAGCATGCCACTTTGTACCCTGGGTAACGGATAAAAATAAGAGAAGGCCACAATGAGCAATAGCAGTGCTGCAATAATGCATCTGGCAGCAAGCAGGTGTTTTATCTGAAAGCCGGTTTCACTGTTCATGTCCGGTTATGAACCTAGCTGCGGGACAACGTTCATGAATCGTCCAGGTTAAATCACCGAAGCCATATCAAAGATGGGCAAATACATGGAAATCACCAGTCCGCCAATCACGACACCCAGGATCGCCATAATAAGGGGCTCCATCAATGCGGTCATATTATCCACCGCGGTATCCACTTCTTCCTCATAAAAATCGGCAATCTTGGCCAGCATATCCTCCAGACAGCCCGTCTCTTCGCCAATGCCAATCATTTGCGTCACCATGATCGGGAAAATACCGCCCTTCTCAAGCGGGACGGTTAGCGACTGCCCCTGGCTGATGGATTCCCTGGCTGCAAGCACAGCTTCTTCAATAATCGCATTACCAGCCGTTTCCGCCACGGTATTCATGGCCTCCATGATGGGTACGCCGGCTGCGGCCAGCGTGGAAAACGTCCGGCAGAACCGGGCAACGGCCCCCTTGCGCAGCACATTACCAAGGACGGGAATATTCAGTAATATGTTATCAATTCGGTAGCGCCCTTTCGTCGTCCTGTAGAAATGACGAATACCGAACACCAGCGCAACGGGAGCACCCACCACCACATACCAGTATGTTACAAAAACGTGGGAAATCGCCAGGGTAATCCTGGTCGGAGCAGGAAGTTCCGCGCCAAAACTCGAAAACATGTCAGCAAATACCGGAATCACGAAAATCATTAAAATTGACGTAACAATGAACGCAACCGTGATAATGGCCACCGGATAGACCATCGCCGATTTGATCTTGGATTTGAGAGATAGCGCTTTTTCCTTATAGCTGCAAATCCTGAGCAGAATGGTATCCAGTATGCCGCCCTGTTCACCGGCTTCGACCAGCGAACAGGTCAGCCGATCGAAGTGCCTGGGGAAACGGCGCATGGTTTCTCCCAGGGGGGCGCCGTCTTCCAGCCCGTTGCGTACATCCTTCAACAACTGGATCATGGTCTTATTGTCCATGCCACGCTCAGCCAGTCCAAAACACTGAACCAGAGGAACGCCTGCATTGATCATGGTTGAAAGCTGGCGAAAAAATATTGTGATATCCTTTTCCGTCACCCTTTCAGAAAAAATGGAAATTTCAATCGGCTTCTTTTTGATCTTGATATCGACCATGCCCTGCCGTCGTAAGGTGGCCATCGCAATATCACGGTTGGCCACCTCCATTTCACCGGAACGCTCCTGACCCGTCCGAGTCTTTCCACGCCAGCGATACGTGGCCATTAGTGCTGCCCTTCACACACAGGCCGCACCACAGCGAGTCATCCGGCGGTCATATGCAAGGCGCGCTTTCACAGCAAGGAGTTGCTCCCCTGCAAGAAAGCACAACCCGCCTTGGTCTGACACGTGTGCAAGGGTGTCGTGGCATGACTCGTGTTAAAGGACAGCACTAGTCCACCACCGTAACCCTTAAACATTCCTCAAAAGAAACGACCCCCCCTTTCACCTTGGATAAGGCTGCCGTACGCAATGTGTTGACACCCTTACCGACTGCAATCTCGTTAATCCTATCTGTATTCGCGCCTGCATATACAGCATCCCGGATTTCCGGAAACACCGGCATCACCTGATAAATACCGATTCGACCCTTGTAGCCTGTGCCATTACATGCGGGACATCCTTTACCCTGTCTGGGATGGAAATGTTTGACGTCACCCTCCGGAACACCGGCATCAATCAGCGCCGCGTGTGGAATCTCAACGGATTCCACGCATTCCGTGCAAATGCGTCTGGCCAGACGTTGCGCCGAAACCAGGTTGACTGCGGATCCCACAAGAAAGTTCTCTATCCCCATATTCGCAAGACGACTCATGGCGGATGGCGCATCATTGGTATGCAGGGTGGCCAGCACCAGATGGCCAGTGAGCGCCGCCTTGATCCCAATGGTAGCCGTTTCATGGTCACGGATCTCGCCAATCATGATGATATCCGGATCCTGCCTGAGAAAAGAGCGCAAGACATTGGGAAAATCAAGACCAATATACGAATTTACATTCACCTGGTTAATGCCCATGAAATTGAACTCCACCGGATTTTCCGCGGTGGAGATGTTCACATCCGGTTGATTCAGTTCAGACACCGCCGAATACAGACTCACCGTCTTGCCCGATCCTGTCGGGCCGGTCACCAGCACCATGCCGTAGGGCTGGTGAATCGCTTCCTTGAACCAGCGCAGTGATTGTGCGCCATAACCCAGCTTGCTCATATCCAGTTGCAGGCTGGAAGGATCCAGCAAACGCAATACGACCTTCTCTCCAAACAGGGTCGGTAACACGGAAACACGGAAATCCACCGTCTTTGCTCTGGATAAACGCAACTTGATGCGACCATCCTGCGGCAACCTCCGTTCTGAAATGTCCAGCCGCGCCAGGATCTTGATACGAGACACAATAGCGTCACGCATCTTCATCGGTAGCCGCATGATTTCATATAACATTCCATCAATACGGTAACGCGCTCGCAATGTTTTCTCGTACGGCTCAATATGAATGTCCGACGCTCCCTGTTTGATCGCATCCAGTAAAATGAGATTTACCAACTTGACGACCGGGGCCGCTTTTGTCTCCGTTTCCAGTGTATGATCATCAATCTCCATCTCAGTGGTATCCACCACTTCCATGTCATTGGCATCCATTTCGGACATCAAATCATCCAGGTATTTTTCGGCGCCTCCACCCTCCAGGTGTTGCAGCAACTGCTCTTCAGGAACAATCACCACGTCTACCTGACAGCCACTGATAAAGGCGATCTCATCCAGGGCATTGATATCATAAGGGTCAGCCACGGCCAGCGTAAGTACATTGCCCGCCCGTTTGATCGGCAAGACCATATTCTTTCGCAGGACATCCCTGGAAATCTTGGTCAGGTTTTTAGGCACCTGAATGGCTTCCAGATCGACAACGGGACGGCCAAAACTTCTGGCAATAAAGTTGGTGATTTCCTCTTCGGAAAAAAGGTTCTGCCTGACTAACTGTGATATCAGTGTATCACCTTCAGTATTCATCGCACGTATCACGGGATCCAATTGTTCACGGGTAATGCGTTTCTGACGCAGTAGAATATCAGCCAGTCGTGTGGACTTCATACACCTTCTCCCATCCTGGAAGGTCGGCGGGTTCTCTGCCAAGCCTTGCCTCCAGCCAGCGCAGCACGGTTATGCGGGTGGGTTCAATCCTGTGCCAATAACAAAAAGATGATACGCCCTGTGCCAACAGCATAGGTAGCCCGTCCATCGCCTTGCATCCGGCTTGTTCCGCCGCGCATACAAACGCAGTATGGCCATTTTGCGCATAAACCGCATCCAGCACTACGCCGTCCCCTGACAGGCGGAATGGAGAATGATCCCCTTTCCCTCCCAAACCGATGCTGGTCGTATTGACCGTCAGCGCAACCCGATCACATGTCGCGGAAACAGCGGCTTGCTTCCATGCCACCGTGGCAACAGCCAGCTCCGGATAAACATCGCCGGCATGCCTGATGAAGGCGTGCAACCGACCCTCGCTACGATTGCAGATACTGACTTTCCTGACCCGTTCCCGCGCCAGGGCATGCAACACCGCCCGTGCGCTTCCACCCGCGCCAAACATGAGCACCTCAGTGCCGCTAACCTCCATTTTCATGCCATGCAACACATCACGGAACCCTCGCCAATCGGTATTGGTTCCCCGCCATCCGGCCGCATGCCGTTTGATTGTATTCACGGCACCAATACACATCGCATCAGCATCGGCTTCAACCTGTCCCAACACTGCTTCCTTGTGGGGAACGGTTACATTGATCCCTTCAACACCCGCGGCCCAGAGCCCCCCTAATGCTCTGACCACATCACACTCCCTGACACAAAATGGCGCATAGATGGCATCAATGCCAGCCTGTTCGAGAAAGTAGTTCTGAAATACAGGTGATAACGAATGCGACACAGGATTTCCAATGATTCCAAACACTTTCGTGTTTCCGCTCATGCTCATTCGACGGTCACGGACTTGGCCAGATTACGTGGCTGATCAACATCCGTTCCTTTTATGCATGCTACGTAATAAGCTAGCAGTTGCAGGGGAATCGCTGCATATAACGGTGTGGTAAAATAGTCGCCTTCCGGCAAGCCAATGACCGCATCCACACCCGCCGGCCAGTCTTCCCGAGGCAAATCCGTCAGCAGAATCACCTTGGCCCCGCGCGCCTGGACTTCCCGCAGATTGGACAACACCTTCTGCAAATGGTACTGGCGGGGCGCCAATACCACGACGGGAAGATGGGCATCGATCAGCGCGATGGGTCCATGTTTCATCTCGCCCGCCGCATATCCTTCCGCGTGTAAATACGATATTTCCTTTAACTTCAAGGCGCCTTCCAGGGCCAATGGATAACATGGGCCGCGTCCGAGAAACAGCGATCCGTGAACGGATTCAAACAATCGGGCAAGTTCCGATACCTGCCGCGACTGCTGAAGCAGTACGTTCATACCGGACACCACATCCCGCATAGCGGCAAGATGGCCATCAAACACATCATCCGTCATCGCACCGCAATCGTGTGCCAGTTTGAGTGCAAACAGGGCCAGAACGGCCAGTTGCGCGGTATAGGCCTTGGTGGAGGCAACCCCGACCTCCGGTCCGGCCAGCAAGTGAATGACGCCATCCGACTCCCTTGCCAGCGAGGAAAACGGCACGTTGCACAACGCCAGCGTGGGGTTGTCCGGCGTATGGGATTTGAACAGGCGCAAGGCTTCCAGTGTGTCCGCGGTTTCCCCCGACTGAGACAAGGTAATCAGCCATGTATCCGGCCCAATAACAGGATTGCGGTAGCGGTACTCGCTGGCGACATCCACTTCAACGGATATTTGCAGAAATCGTTCCAACCAGTAGCGCGCCGTTAATGCGGCATGATAGGATGTTCCGCAGGCAACCATGACGATACGGGGCGGCAACGTGACCGTATCCAGCAAGGGTGCATCGGGGAAGATAATTCGATGCTTGCCGACGTAAGCCCGCAGAATTTCCGCCAGCACATGCGGTTGCTCGTAAATCTCCTTTTCCATGTAGTGAGAAAAACCGTCTTTACCGGATACCCGCACCCCTGACGGCATACTCCGCCAGGTGCGCCGCACTTCGTTTCCTCGCATATTCCATATCTGACAGCGATTGAGGGTAATACACCCGACATCCCCTTCCTCAAGGTAGATCAGTTCTTTCGCCATGTCGGACAGGGCCAGCGCATCGGAGGCTGCATACACGGCATGCCCGTCCCGTCCCAACAACAATGGACTGCCACGGCGCGCAAACCACAAGCGCTTTTCATCCCGTTCCATGATAGCCACAATGGCGTAGGCGCCATCCAGTCGATCTACGGTGGCCCTCCATGCAGCCTCAGCACTTTTTTTTGTATCCAGATATCCGGAGAGCAACCATGGAATCACTTCACTGTCCGTCTGGGATCGGAATCTTACCCCGTCCTTGTACAATTGCCGCCGAAGTTCTTCATGGTTTTCAATGATGCCGTTATGTACGACCGCTACATCCTTGCCAAGATGCGGATGAGCATTCTCCCTGGTCGGGGCGCCGTGTGTCGCCCAACGGGTATGGCCAATCCCGATGAACCCCGCCAGGGCATGTTCAGCCAGATTATGTTCCAGGTGAACCAGCTTTCCTGATTCCTTCCTGCACTCCAGGCCATCGGATCCCCGGATACAGACGCCCGCACTGTCATAGCCGCGGTACTCCATGCGTGCAAGACCACGCATGAGCTGATCCTGGACGTGATCGCGGCCCGCCATCCCGATAATACCACACATCAGATTGATCGACGCATTAACGGGATTGCTTTCGCGGCCGTTGCCAATGGGGAACATAACGTTGATTCGTCCGCTCGGATATGGTCAAACCACCAGATTCAACCTTCTTTGTGATAATACTGCCCGCCCCCACCGTTGCATCGGATTGAACCTCCACCGGCGCAATGAGCTTGGTATCCGAGCCGATAAACACGCGATCGCCAATCATTGTTTTATGTTTATTCGCTCCATCATAATTGCAGGTGATTGTACCCGCGCCAATATTGCAATCCACGCCCATCTCGGTATCACCGATATAACTCAAATGGTTAACTTTACTCCCCCGGTTTACAATGGAATTCTTGATCTCGACAAAATTACCAACGTGGACATCCTCGTCCAGTTGCGTACCGGGGCGCAGGCGTGCGAATGGTCCAATTTTTGTACCCATGGCGACATTGGCGTCATGAATATGACTGAAGGCGAATATCTCCACCTGATCATCAATCCATGCATCCACCAATACGGCATAGGGCCCTACCCGGCACGCGTCACCAATATGCGTCGAACCCATCAGATAGCACCCGGCCTGAATGACGGTATCCGGACCGATACTGACCGTAGCCTCAATACGCACCGTTTCCGGCTTTTCAATGGTCACGCCGCGCCGCTGCCAGTCATGGATAATGTAAGCCTGCAATATATCCTCTGCCATGGAGAGTTGCGCCCGATCGTTAACCCCCATCATCTCGGCAGCATCCGGCATACACACCGCTCTCACTGAGCGTCCGTCTTTCAGGGCCAACGGCACGATATCCGGTAAATAATACTCCTCCTGAGCATTACGATTTCCGAGTTTATGCAACAGATCAAACAATACGTCATAGCGGACACAATATATCCCGCTGCTCACCTCGCGAATCAGCCGCTGGGTATCGGTGGCATCCTGTTCCTCGACGATCCATGACACCTGTTTTTCCGCATCGCGTACGACCCGTCCATACCCCGAAGGATCATCCGGCTCCGCCGTCAATATGGTCACAACGGCATCCCGATCACGGTGTTCACTCACCAGTTTTGCCAGCGTTTCACTACGCAGCAGGGGCGTATCACCGCACACGATGAGTACATCACGCACATCGGAGATCACCTCCTCGCATTGTCTGACCGCATGGCCCGTGCCTAACTGTTGCTCCTGGATCACCCATTCGAGATTTTGCGGTTGACCCACATGCGCCTGAACCATGTCCGACGCATGGCCGGTTACAACTGCAATGCCTCCGGGACGCAATGATTCAACCGTATGTAAAATATAATCGATCATGGCCCTCCCCAGCACCTTATGCAGTACCTTGGGCTTGTTTGATCGCATCCGTTTACCCCGGCCCGCCGCTAATACGCACACCTGCAGATCGGGATGCTGAAATTCCGAGATCATGTAACCTCCTGCTTGGTCCGTATGCTTCATGGATCATACGGGTGAGGAACGGAGATGAAATAACGTGCACACTCCGCACGGGTCTTTTGCCTGTTTCCCTTACAAATCAATCCGTTGCAATGCAAGCTATTGATTCCCGCGCCCATCCATCTGCCTGTGCGTTGCACGCAGGCAGGGAGGGACAAAGGGACAAGCAAGAGGCGCGGCAGCATGTGTGAGTTATGCAGGCTAGTGATGCTTTTTTTTCTGCAGCCAGGCCAAACGCTGGGCCATGATCGCCAGCTCGGCCTCCGCCAGGGCATGATCCACGCTACCCTTCTTGCCATCCAGTGTTTCTTTCGCCCTGCGCTGGGCGGCCAGTGCTACCGCTTCATCAATATCCGTGGCGCGCTCCGCCGTATCGGCCAGTATGGTAATTGTATCTGGTTGAACCTCTATATAGCCACCGGAAATAAACACCTCATCCACGCCTTTCCCATGGGTGATGCGCAGTTCGCCGGCCTCCAACTCGCTCAGAAGCGGCGCATGCCTGGGTAGAATACCCAGTTCCCCCGCAGATCCCGGTGCGACCAGTATTGTTGCCTCCCCGCGATAGACCTCACGCTCGGCAGTGGCGACCAGCACGTTGACCGTACTCACGCCCTGGCCTCCATCTTCTCGGCTTTGGCAACGGCACCTTCAATATCGCCCACCATATAAAAGGCCTGCTCCGGTAAATGATCATATTCACCTTCAAGAATCCCCTTGAAACCCTTGATGGTCTCTTCCTTCCCGGCAAAGACGCCCGGTGAACCGGTAAACACCTCGGCCACATGGAATGGTTGAGACAGGAAGCGTTGAATCTTACGGGCTCGCGTCACAATCAACTTATCATCATCCGACAATTCATCCATGCCCAGAATAGCAATGATATCCTGCAACTCCTTGTAACGCTGCAATGTCCGCTGTACGCCGGTTGCCACCTCATAATGCCCCA
>VAOZ01006020.1_pt1 | contig 19959 bp, 23 predicted proteins | sample 3394041 | NCBI WGS metagenome assembly VAOZ01 (sample SAMN08290431, study PRJNA428436) | hydrothermal vent metagenome | isolation source: Deep-sea hydrothermal vent chimney | place: Indian Ocean: Southwest Indian Ridge
ATTTCGAACCTGGAAGCTAAGCCTCCCATCGCTGATAATACTGCACTTTGCAAGTGTGGGAATGTAGGTCGCTGCCTAGCTTTTGAATTTCTTTTATTTATCTACTTATTTTTCACTTTTTAAATATATATTTTTTTATTATTTTTGATGGATGTTGTTTGAATTTTTTAATTATTACAATTTTATCTTTGCATGATGGAATTTTTTCTATACTTTTTATTATTTCTAAATTCTGAATAATATCTTTTGGATACTTAAAAGCACAATTTGTAAGTGGTATTAAGGCATTAGTCGAACGCATGTTTGCTAATGTTATTATAGCACCCATTCTAACCTCTGATAAAGGATGCTGCAAGGCATGTATTAGACGAGATTCATAAGTAATTTCTTCTTGCCATTTATTAATATTTATATGACAATATGGGCATATTAATCTATTTTTATTTAATTTTTTAAAGCAAACTGGACAAAAAAATATCATTATGAACACCTTTAAAAATTCTAGTACTCCTTTGAAATTATTAATTTTCTGCTTGAAATATCTCATTTAAAAGAGCATCAATAAATTCATATTTATCAAATTTAATTAAGTCTTGTGGTTGTTCCCCTACACCAATATATAAAATAGGTAATTTTAACGCATAAGCTATGCTAAAAATAGAGCCACCTTTGGCTGTCCCATCTAGTTTTGTTATGACAATGCCATCAATACCAACCATTTCGTTAAATGTTTTTGCTTGTGCTATAGCAGAATTCCCTTGTGTTCCATCTAAAATTAATAATGTTCTATGTGGTGCACCTTTATAAGCTTGATTACAGGTACGCTTGATTTTTTTTAACTCATTAGCTAAATTTATTTGAGTATGCAGACGACCAGCTGTATCTATGATAACGTTATCATAGTTTTTAGCTTTTGCTGATTCAATTGTATCGTATGCGATTGCTGAAGGGTCATGCCCTTGTCTAGAAGATATAATGGTAATATCTAGTTTATCCGACCATTTAGTTAATTGCTCAATTGCAGCAGCTCTAAATGTATCAGCAGCTCCTAAAATAACTTTTTTATTATCTTGTTTGTATAGATTTGCTAGTTTTGCAATGGTAGTTGTCTTACCAGCACCATTTACACCAATAATTAAATCTACAAAAGGTGCTTGAACTTCTGGTAATTGATAAGTTGTATATGCTAAAGTGGCTAAAAGTTTTGATTCTACAATTTTTCTTGTAATTTTTTCTTGATAGATTTCATTTAAAATAATTTCAACTAATGCATATTCTACGTCAGCTTCAAGTAAAATATTTTCAAGCTCGTCTTTTGTTAACGTAACTTTTTTATTGGGGATAACTGTTTTAATTACCTGAACTGTTTTTGTTAATCCACGTTTTATATAGTCAAACAAATTTATTTTCCTAATAATTTATCTATAACAGTTGTAATCATTTTTTGTGGCGCTGCACCTATAAAATATTTTACTAAGATACCATCTTTATAAATTGCCATAATTGGAATTGGAAAATTACGTCCTACATTTGGTAATGTTGAAGCTATTTGAGCTGTCAATTCTTGATTTTCATTGGAGTATAGTAAAGTATAATTTGCACCATAGTTTTGCCTAAAAGATTGTAATTTTTGTGATGTTATGTCTTGTTGTATAGATAAGCCTATAATTTTTATAGAATTTGGATATTCTTGTTGTATTTGTGCAAGTCTTGATGCTTCAGCTCTACATGGAGGACACCAAGTGGCAAAAAGATCTAGTATTACTAGTTTTGCTTTTGTATTCTTTAAAATAAATTGATTACTTTGATTGATAATTGTATAAGTTTTATTGTCTAAACCCATTAAGGTGTACTGAGTACTAGCTACCATGTTGTTTTCATTTGAAACATTATTCTTCTTGGAATGATTACAACCTTGCAATAAAATCCCAACAATAATTATATTTAACAAAACTATCTTTTTTAGCATATAAATCCCTTTTTTGCATTATAATATCATCATTATAGCTAGAAAAGATGAATAGATGAATATTAATAAAAATTTGTATAGAAAACATTGTTTAACAGTTATTAGAAATTTAAGACTATACAATAAAATTTATAGAGATAATTTAGTAAATCAAAAAATTGAATATTTATTTAAAAAAAAACATGGGTTAAATATCTTATTTTATTGGCCACTTGAGATAGAAGCAAATATACAAAAATCATTAATAAAAATTCGTAAAAGAAATAATATATTTTTACCATTTATGCAAGATGTCAGTTTTAAAATAGTACCATTTAGGTTACCATTGTCGCATAAAAAATTTAATATTTACGAAGCAAACAATAGTAATAGAATCATAAAAAATATTGATGTAGCTATAATCCCAGCTGTTGGAATTGACATAAAAGCAAGGCGTATTGGATTTGGAAAAGGGATGTATGATCGCTTTTTTGCAAATACAAAAAATAATCCATATAAAATTTTTATCCAGTCGCAAGTCTGTTATATAAAAAAAGATATTTGTGATGAATTTGATATTTCATGTGATATATTTATTTCACCGTCGGTGACATTGCTACATAAGAGGAAAAAAAATGTTAACAGCAATATTAATAGGAATTTTAATAGCAATTATAGGAGGGGTGATAGGTTTTTTCATTTCTAAAAAAATCTCAGATTCAACTTTTAAGATAAATTTAGAACAATCGCATGCAAAAGCACATGTGATTGAAGCAGAAGCACAGTTATTGCTTTATCAAGCGAATTTAAAATCTAAAGATATTATCTTAGATGCTAAAAAAGAATATAAGAGCATTAAAGAAAAAGTTGAAATAGAATTTCAAAAGAAAAGAGAATGGCTAGAAAATAAGGAAATAAAATTTCAAGAATTTCAAGATCTAGAACTTAAAAAATTAAATATCCAAGAAGCCAGACTCACTAGTGAATCCTTAAGACTTAAAAGAAATGAATTAGCTCTAAAAGCATTAAAAAAGGATTATAATTCAAGAATAGAACAAGTTATTCGTTTGATTGAAAACATAGCAGGTATGACGCAAGATGAGGCTAAAGAATTATTACTTGAAAAAGTTGAAGAAAAGTCTAGAAAAGAGATATCACATATTGTCAGAAAATATGAGCATGAAGCATTAAATAATGCAAAAAAACGCGCAAATTTTATTTTGGCACAGGCAACTACAAGATTTGCAGGCGATTTTGCTAGTGAACGACTTGCGAATAATATTACCTTAGATAATAATGAATTAAAAGGTCGAATTATTGGTCGAGAGGGTAGGAATATTAAAGCACTAGAGTTACTATTGGGTGTTGATATCATAATTGACGATACTCCTAATACGATTGTAGTTAGTAGCTTTAATCTTTATAGACGCGCTATCGCTACAAAAACTATAGAACTATTAATAAAAGATGGAAGAATTCAGCCAGCTCGTATTGAAGAAATTTATGCAAAAGTTTGTGATGAATTTGAAGACTCTATTTTAAAAGAGGGTGAAGAGGTGGTGGCTACTATGGGACTTTCGTCTATGAATCCAGAGCTTATGAGATTAATTGGCAGACTCAGATATAGAGCAAGTTATGGTCAAAATGCTCTTGCCCATACACTAGAAGTAGCTCATTTAGCTGGCGTGATGGCGGCAGAAATGGGAGGAAATGTTTTACTTGCTAAAAGAGCAGGACTTTTACATGATATTGGTAAGGCTTTAACGCATGATGTAGATGGAAATCATGTTGATTTGGGTGCTGAAATATGTAAACGATATAACGAAGACCTAGTTGTGATTAATGCAATCTATGCTCATCATGGACATGAAGATATCAAAAGTATAGAATGTGGTGCTGTTTGTGCGGCTGATTCACTCTCAGCCGCACGTCCTGGAGCTAGACGCGAAGTTTTGGAGAGTTTTTTAAAACGTGTTAGTTTAGTAGAAGAGATAGCTTTTGAGCATGATGGTGTAAAGCAAGCTTATGCAATTAATGCAGGACGTGAATTAAGAGTTATAGTAAATGCAACATTGGTTAATGATGATGAAGTGGTATTACTTTCTAAGGAAATTGCAAAAGAGATTGAACAAAAAGTACAATATCCAGGAGATATAAAAGTAAATGTTATACGCGAGTTAAGAGCAACATCATATGCATCATAAGTATTATACTTGTTGCGATATTTCAATATTTGAATCATCATATGGATCGAGATGCATGATGGTTCTGACTTTATAATTAGGAAATAGCTGTTGTAGTTGCAATTCAATTTTATCTGAGACTGTGTGTGCATTAAGTAGAGTAGTTTGTGTATCAAAAACTAGATGAGCTGATATAAAAATTTCTGAACCAGATGTTCGTGTATTTAAAAAATGGTATGTTGAGATATCTTGGTTGTTGTCAAGAATGTTTTTAATCTTATTTAGCTCATTTGTACCTAAAGATATATCAAGTAACATATATAACCCCTCTTTGATAATTGGGATCGCAGAATATATCATATAAAAAGCAATCATAAGACCAACAATAGGATCTATTATTTCAATCTTTGTAAATGAAATTAGCAATAATCCAAGCAAAACACCTATATTTGAAAATAGATCTGTTTTGTAGTGGATTGAATCCGCTTTTATAACTATATTATGTGTTTTTTGTGCTACTTTTGCTAAAAATATTACCAAAAATGTAGTTATTAATAGAGATATAATCATCACAATTACTGATTCATTTAGATGTAGAGTCGGTTTTTCATGTATTATTTTAATAACTGCTTGATAAAAGATAAAGATAGCAGATAAAGTTATAACAGCTCCCTCAACTACTGCTGCTAGAGGCTCTAATTTGCTTCTGCCAAAATTAAATGTTTCGTCAGAACCCTTTTGAGAGTTATGAAGTATAAAAAAATTAAAGGCTGACACTGATAAATCAAGCAATGAATCTATGGCTGAAGCTAAAATAGCAACTGAGCCACTAATCGTAGCTATAGTAAATTTCATAATCACAAGAAGTGTGGCAACGGACATTGATACCAAAGTGGCTTTATTTTCTAATCTCATGTCGTTATTATAGTAAATTATTTGTTATAATAAGTTTATGGATTTACAGAAGATATTAAATGACAGAAAAGCATGGATGAAATGGAAAAATATAGCTCCACTTAGACAATTATTAAAAAAGTTACCCCATCTCGACTGTAATGTTGCATTATTAGATACGATTACCACTACATGTAATGAAGAGGTAAATATAGAAGCTATAAAAGATATTGCAATGCAGATGAAACCTTGGAGAAAAGGACCTTTTGATATTTGCGGTATTTTTATAGACGCTGAATGGAAAAGTAATATTAAATATAATCTCATACGTCCATTTTTTAATTTACAAAATAAAAAAATTGCAGATATTGGATGCAATAATGGATATTATTTATTTCGTATGTTAGAAGACAAGCCAACTAGATTAGTCGGTTTTGATCCATCACCACTTTATAAAACTCAATTTGATTTTATCAATCATTTTATTAAAAGTGATATAGTTTATGAATTATTAGGGATAGAACATTTACCATTTTATCATGAAAAATTTGATATTATTTTTTGTTTAGGAGTTTTATATCATAGAAGTGACCCTATTGGCGCACTAAAAAATTTATACAAAGCATTAGAAAAAAATGGTGAGCTTATTTTAGATACTTTTTATATTGCTGGAGATGATGAGATTGCTTTAACACCAAAAAAAACTTATTCTAAAATCCCAAATATTTATTTTATACCAACAATAAATGCATTTAAAAATTGGTCATTACGTGCTGGTTTTAATAGATTTGAAGTTTTACAGACTACATGCACATCTACAAAAGAACAAAGAAAAACAAAATGGATAGATGGCGAAAGCCTTAATGATTTTTTAAATTCTGACGATAATAGTAAAACCGTTGAGAATTATCCCGCACCTAAAAGATTATATGTAAAACTATACAAGGGAAAGTAGTATGGCAAAAGAAGAGACACAAGAAGTAGAAGATATAGCACAAGAAGGTGAAATCGAAGAAAATATTTTAAAAACACATGAATTAATCAATCATAATTTATGTGGCGAGCTTCAACATCTAAGCTCTGGATATTCAGAAATAATATTAACTACAACACAAGATATGTCAGTTGATGAGATGGGTCTAATTCATGGGGGCTTTATATTTGGTGCGGCTGATTTTGCAGCTATGGCTGCCGTCAATGAAAAAAATGTTATTTTAGCAAATAGTAGTTGTCAATTTTTAGCACCCGTAGAGGTTGGCGATAGTATTCTTTTTAAAGCTAGAGTTAATCAAAAAGATGGACGCAAAAGAAATATTCAAGTAGAAGCTTTTTTATATGATGTTAAAATTTTTATCGGATTATTTAAAGCTGTGATTACTGAAAAACATGTATTAAAGTTAAAACTATTAAAAACAGCAGGAGTTACTAAATAAGCAGAGTTAGCTACTTAGAGGTTTTGTAGCCAATAAGATGTATTTTGTTGCTCTTTTTTTATTGAAGTTGGCATACCATGTCCAGGATAGACAGTTTTGTCATAATCTATTTTTAGAAATTTTTCTAAACTATTTTTCATCTGTTTTGGATTCGAATATGGTAAATCAACTCTACCTATAGAGTCATTAAAAATGAAATCACCACTAAACATGGCATCTTCAATTTCAATTGTAGAACAGCCCAAAGAGTGTCCTGGAAAATGTTTAAATCTAATTATGCTATTTTTAAACTTAAATATTTGATCGCCTATTACTTTAATATCTGGATATGATGGTGGTAAATCAGGTATCCAAGAGCTCGATTGCAGTAAAAAACTATCATCTTTTGGCGTATAAATAGGAATATTTAATCTCTCTTTTAGCTCTTTATTGCTCCATACATGATCAAAATGTCCATGTGTATTTAAAATCGCAACAGGGTTACTAACATTTTTCAAGACCCAATTTGTTGCTCCGACTCCCGGATCAATTATAAAATCCTGTCCGTTTGTAGTCACGATATAACAATTTGTTTGATACACACCCATAGGTTTAGATTTAATATTCATGTTGTTATTATACAAAAAAATAACTTAAGTATGATACAATATCTTTTAGCTAAAATTATACAAAAAAAATTAAAAACTTTCACTATTAAGATTGGAGTTGTTTAATTGACAAAAAAATATGCAAATATTACCAACTATCTTATTAAATTTTTAGACAATGAAGTGCGAAAGACAGGGTTTGACAAGGTCGTTGTCGGATTAAGTGGTGGGATAGATTCTGCTGTTGTTGCAGTGATTGCAAAATATGCCTTTGAAGATAATTTAATATGTATAAAAATGCCTTCACATTATTCTTCACGTTCTTCACTTGATGATGCTGACGCTCTTTGCGAAAAATTTAATCTTAATTGTATAAAAAAAAGTATTACAAATGTATTGAAGACTTATGAGCAAGAAAATAGCGATATGACTAGTCTTAGAATAGGCAATCTCTCAGCAAGGTTGAGAATGATGACACTTTTTGACGAATCAGCTAAATGCTCAGCATTAGTTCTTGGTACTAGTAATAAAAGTGAATTAATGCTCGGATACGGAACTTGGTATGGAGATTTAGCAAGTGCACTTAATCCAATCGGAGATCTATACAAAAGTGAAATATATGAATTAGCTACTTATTTAGGAGTTAATGAAAATATCTTAAAAAAGCCACCATCAGCTGATTTATGGGCTGGACAAAGTGATGAAGAAGAATTGGGATATACTTACGCACAGATTGATAATGTGTTGAGAATGTATGTAGAAAAAAGATTAAATATTGAGGATATGATAAGCTTAGGGGTTGACAAACAGATGCTTGACATGATAATATCAAAAATATATAAAAATCAATTTAAGAGAAAGATGCCTATTGTGGCAAAATTAACATCACGTACGATTAATCATGATTTTAATTATCCAAGAGATATAGGACTATAAAAATTAATATTAGGAGAGTGAGATGCAAATCCCATTTTACAGACAAGAAAGTAACGTAAAAGAGCATGATAGCATAGCCGATATACTTGATGGTGATGATTTAAGTTGTGTGCAAGATTTGGAACAAAAGATTAAATCATATATAGGTGTTTCGTATGTTTTAGCAACTTCAAGCGGAACGGCTGCTTTGCATTTAGCCATGTTGGCATTAAATTTAAAGCGTGGTGATAAAGTAATTTGTTCAGTCAATGCCTTTGTTTCAGTTCCAGAAGTTATTCGTCATTTTGATGCCGAACCAATTTTTATAGATATTTGCCCAGTAACTTATAATATTAATTTAGAAAAGCTTGAGCAATATTTACAACAAAATAAATCTAAAAAACTAAAAGCAGTTATTGTTTCTCATATAGCTGGTCAGAGTGTTGATTTAGATAAATTGTATCACATAGCTAAAGTCTATGATATTAAAGTTGTTGAAGATGCTTCAGATGCACTAGGAGGAACATATAAAGGTAAAAAAATTGGCTCTTTGCAAGCTGATATAACTTGCTTTAGTTTTTCTGCGCATCTAAAAAATAATATTTGTAACGGTGGAGTAATGGTTACAAATAATAAAGAGATGATGGAGCGTGCAAAATTGCTTAGAAACCATGCTTTAGTTGTTGATGAAAATAATCTAAATTATATTTATGATATAGTGGGCATTGGTAATAAATACACAATGAGCCAGCTTGATGCTGCATATATAAGTGCTAGAATTGATAAACAAGATGTTAGTATCAAAAAAAGACGCGAAATTGCAAAGATATATCACGAGAGATTAAAATCATCCGAGCATATAACATTACCGAATATGGAAAATGTTGATCATCCATTTTCATTATATATTATTGAGGTTGATAAAAATAGAGATTCATTTGCAAGAGAGTTGCTAGACTATAATATTAAAAGTGGGCTACATTATATGCCACTCCACCTTCTTACATATTATAAAACAAAATATTCATTAAAGGTAAATGATTTTCCAGTCGCCCTTAACTCTTTTCAAAAAATACTGTCTATACCTATTTTTGCTTCTATGAGTCATGAAGAGGTCGAATATGTGGTAGATTCAATTAAAAAGATAACTAAAACAAGAGTTTGAAAAAAAAATTAGTTTTATGGACTGAGAGATATTTGTACAGTCCAACGTGGCAGCAATCTTTTATAGCTACTTTATTATTACCACTTAGTTGGATATATTGTTCAATTATGAAACTAAGATTTTTATGCTTAAGAGCTCAAGATTTTGGTATTAGTATTATTAGTGTAGGTAATTTAACAATTGGGGGAAGTGGAAAAACACCATTAACAATTCAGTTGGCAACGAAATATAGGCACGTAGCAATTATTTTACGTGGTTATGGAAGAAGCAGTAAAGGCTTGCATGTAATTTCTGACGGTTTTAAAATATTAAAAAATGTTAATGCAAGTGGAGATGAAGCTATGATCTATGCATTAAAATTACCAAATGCAATAGTTATAGTAAGCGAAAATCGTAAAAAAGCTATCATAAAAGCAAAATCAATGGGTGCAAAACTAATTTTTTTAGATGATGGATATAGTAAACACAATATTAAAAAATTAGATCTATTAATACATACTAAAACTAATAATAACTATTGTTTACCCTCTGGTGCATTTCGTGAACGAATTTGGCAGACCAAAAAAGTAGAATTAGTATATGAAAACCTTGATTTTACAAGAAAAGTTCGAGTCATTAATCCAACTAAAAATATGATTTTAGTTACCGCAATTGCTAGAGCATCAAGATTAGATAAATTCTTACCTGAAGTAGTTGCTAAGTATTGTTTTGAAGATCATCATTTTTTTACAAAAGATGAGTTAGAAAAAATTTTACAAAAAACAAAAGCAGATTCAATATTAGTAACATTTAAGGATTATGTAAAAATTAAAGATTTTGGATTTGCTATATCAATTTTAGAGCTTAGTCTAGATATTGATAAAAGAATTTTTAAGTTGATTGATACTTATAGGAGTAATTATGAAAACAAAAAGTAATACCGTAAAAACACTTTTAGATGCTTTGCCATTTATTAAAGAATTTTCAGGAAAAACGATAGTAATAAAATATGGCGGTTCTGCTCAAACATCACCAGAGCTAAAAGAGCAATTTGCACAAGATATTTTACTTATGTATCTTGTTGGTATTTTACCCGTTATAGTGCATGGCGGCGGATATACAATAACTAAAATGCTAGATGCTTTAAATATTGATACAACGTTTATAGAGGGTCAACGCGTTACGACAAATGAAGTTATGCGTATTGTCGAGATGGTTTTAAGTGGCGAGATAAACAAAGAGATAGTATCATTATTAAATTATCATGGCGCTAAAGCTATTGGAATTAGCGGAAAAGACGCACATTTTATAAAAGCATCTGCGATAGATTTCTCAAAATGGGGATTAACTGGAAAAATAAAAGCGATTAATGCAGATGTTATAAATAATTTGTTACATGAAAAATTTGTTCCAGTTATTGCACCGATTGCTGCTGCTGATGAGATGGGTCATCCAGGATATAATATAAATGCTGATTTGGCAGCTTCATTTATCGCAAAATCTATCGGCGCAACTAAAATTATTTTTTTAACAGATACTATTGGAGTGTTAGATAAGAATAAACAGCTTTTATCAACTTTAACAAACAGCGATATAAAAAAATTAAAAGAAGATGGAACAATTCATGGTGGTATGATACCAAAAGTAAACGCATGTCTTGAAGCTATTGATGGTGGAGTTGATAAGGCTCATATCATTGATGGTAGGATAGAGCATTCTATTTTATTAGAATTATTTACCTCTGGTGGGGTTGGCACACAAATTACGTTATAATTTCACTTAGAGGTACTCTAAATTTTTTTATGGATATTTTATGAATTTTATACAAACACGTGGAAATGACGATAAACACTCCGTTGAGGTAACATTTTCAGAAGCAATTTTATCTCCCATTGCATCTTTTGGTGGACTTTATGTTCCAAAAGAACTTCCAGAACTTGGAGTAGATTTTTTAAAAAGACATGTAAATTCAACTTATAAAGAGTTAGCAAAAGATGTTTTAAAGCACTTTGATATCGATATAGATGCTGATATTATAGATAAAGCCCTTGATTTATATGATAATTTTGATGATAATAAAAATCCCATTCCTGTCGTTAAAGTAAAAGATGACTTATATGTTAGTGAACTCTACCATGGTCCGACTCGTGCGTTTAAAGATATAGCACTACAACCTTTTGGTGTTATATTATCCTCTTTAGCACAAAAACGGGCTGAGAAATATTTAATTTTGGCAGCTACAAGTGGGGATACAGGACCAGCAGCATTAAAAACATTTAAAAATCGTGAAAATGTTCAAGTTGTTTGTCTTTATCCAGATGGCGGAACAAGTGATGTTCAAAGATTACAAATGGTTACAGAAAATGCTAATAATTTAAAAGTTATAGGCATTAAAGGTGTTTTTGATGATGCACAAAATGCACTTAAATATCTATTATCTAGTGATAAATTTAAACAGGCCTTACAACAAAAAAATATTTTTCTCTCAGCTGCAAATTCTGTAAATTTTGGTCGTATAATTTTTCAAATTATTTATCATATATATAGCTATTTGAGAATTGTTGCTCAAAACGGTATCAAGCTTGGCGAAAAAATTTATCTTGATATTCCAAGTGGAAATTTTGGTAATGCGCTCGGCGGTTATTATGCTCTAAAAATGGGACTTCCTGTTAAGCAGATTATAATAGCTTCAAATAACAATAATATTTTAACTAAATTGATAAAAACAGGAAAATATGATTTACGTAGTATTACCATACATGCAACCACGTCACCTGCTATGGATATTTTAAAATCATCAAATATAGAGCGTATATTGTTTGATTTATTTGGCGATAAACGTACAAAACAATTAATGCAAGATTTAGATACAAAAAAATATTATGAATTAAATAATTTTGAATTGACTCTTTTGCAAAAATATTTTACAGCTGATTATTGTAGTGATAAAGAAGGTAAAGAGTTTATAAAAAATATATTTTATAACCACAACTATCTCATAGACCCTCATACAGCGACATGTTTTAAGGCTTATGATAGTTGTACTGATGGCAATACCGCGACTATTATTTATTCTACGGCAGAATGGACAAAATTTTCTCCAACAATTGCTAATGCTCTAACTAGTGAAATAGATAGCAAAGATGAAGATGCTTTGATATCTATTTCTAAAGAGGCTAATTTGCCTATACCAACTGTTGTAAAAGAATTGTTTAAAAAAGAGATAGTACAAAAAACTGTAATTCAAAAAGAGATGATAGAAGACGAAATACTTAGTTTTTTAGGAGTTTAAGCCCAGCCTTTTTTCTTGAAAATATATATTGGTAAAATTGAAGAAAAAATCATAATGATAATTGACATGGGATAACCAAAGCTCCAGTGAAGTTCTGGCATTATCTTAAAGTTCATGCCATAAATGCTAGCTATGAGGGTAGGTGGCAAAAAGATAACATTAACAATTGTAAAGATTTTAATAACTTTATTTTGTTCAATACTTAACATACCTAAAAAAATATTTTGTAAATAGTCAAGTCTTTCAAAATTAAAATCTGTATAATCGATAAGAGATTTAATATCTTTTAACATAATAACAACATCATTTTTAAGTGAAGATGCGTATTTATTTGATTTTAAAAAAGCACTTAAAATTCTTTGTTTATCATTAATATTTTCACGTATTTGCATGTTAAGATCTTCAAAAGCAGAGATTTTCTCTAGTATCTCTTCATCATCATTTGTATAATCAGTAAAAACATGTTTGCGTAGTTTTGAGATATCTTTTGATAGTATTTCTATTAAATCAGCATCAGAGTCAATTCTTATATCTAAGAGTTGACAAAAGATATGATATCCAGTTGTAAATTTATCAGGTGAGGCATAAAATTTTTTATTAAATTCAGTAAAAGTTGATAGTTTAGTTTGACGAATAGAGATGAGCATATCATGAGATAAGATAAAAGAAACCGTTTCATTATGTGGATGTTCACTAGATGCTATTAAAAAAAAGCTATTAATCTCTATTTTGTTTGTTTCTTCCCAATATCTAGAACTAATTTCAATCTCTTCTGTTTCTTGTTTGGTTGGCAGAGTTAAAGAAAATTTATTTTCAATAAATTTGATCTCTTCATTAGTTGGTTGAAATGCGTCAACCCAAACAATTTGATTTATTTTATCAATAGTTAATTCCGCTATGGTATCAATTAAGGTTACATTTTCATTATTTCGTAAGAAGCATCTAATCATAATATGCCCTTTTGCATTATAAAGTCTTTTTCTGCCAGAAGTATAGTAAAAATTCTTTAAATAGACAATTAAAATGTTTACATGTAAGATGTTTTCGGATAAAATTATAAAAAAAGTTATTAAAGGTAGATAATGGCAATAATTAGCATGAGTGATATTAAAAAAAATATTCGTTTGGTAATTTCTGAAGTCCCATATAAAGTAGTTGAATTTCAGCATGTAAAACCAGGAAAAGGTGCAGCATTTGTCAGAATGAAAATAAAAAGCTTTTTAAATGCAAAAGTGATAGAAAAAACAGTTCATGCTGGTGATAAATTTGAAGTTCCTGAGATTACATATAAAACTATGCAGTATCTTTATGATGATGGCGATATGTTACAGTTTATGGATAATGATACATATGAACAGCTAGGATTAACATATGAGCAATGCGAAGATGCACGTAAATGGTTAAAAGATGGTACAAATGTTGATATTGTATTTTATAAAGACAAGGCTATCTCAGTTAATCCACCAGAAGTTATGGAGCTATTAATTACCGATACACCTCCAAATTTTAAAGGAGATACCTCTAGTGGTAGTAAAAAACCAGCTACGTTAGAAACTGGTGCTGTTGTACAAATTCCATATCATATACTAGAAGGTGATACTATCAAAGTAAATACTGTTGATTGTGAATATTTAGAAAAAGTTAAATAAAAAGGAGTTTTTATGCCTACTGTTTTAGTTCCTTTAGCAACAGGATTTGAGGAAATAGAAGCTATTAGCATGGTAGATACTGTTCGTAGAGCTGGTATTAAAGTGATTATAGCTTGTTTAAATGATAGACGCGAGGTTTGCGGGGCACATGACATTGTTGTAATTGCAGATAAAAAGATTGGCGATATAAATATAGAAGATATCGACATGATAGCACTTCCTGGTGGCTGGGGAGGTACAAAGCTGTTATCAGAGGATATAAATATTCAGCAATTTATAAAAGAGATGGATAAAAAAAATAAATATATAGCTGCTATTTGTGCAGCTCCATTTGCATTAAATAAAGCTGGCGTTTTAAAAAATAAATTTACCTGTTATCCATCAGTTGAACAGCAGATAAACAATAATGGTTATATTGATGATGAACAAGTTGTTGAGGATGGCAATATTTTAACTTCTAGAGGACCTGGCACTGCTATTTGCTTTGGTTTGAAGATTATAGAGATTTTATTAGATAAAAAAACAAAAGATGTAGTTAAAGCTGATTTATTGGCTACCTTTTGTTAATACGGAGCATTTAAATATTGTCGCTTAATTTAAAAACTCATTTACAGCATTTTACAAATCCTCTTTATTTAGAAAGCGGTAGAATATTAGAGCCTTATGATATTGTTTATGAAACTTATGGCCATCTAAATCAAGACAAAAGTAATGTGATTGTAATTTGTCATGCATTAACAGGCTCACATCATGCAGCTGGCAAATATAGTAATGAGACAAAAACTGGATGGTGGGATGGTTTGATTGGTTCAGATAAGGCGATTGATACAAACAAATATTTTGTTATTTGTACAAATGTTATCGGAAGCTGCTTTGGTTCAAGTGGTCCGATGTCAAATGCTTATGCTTCACAATTACCTTATCGTTATAGTTTTCCTGTTGTTTCGATAAAAGATATGGTTAAAGCACAAAGAATTTTATTTGATAGACTTGATATTTATCAAGTTGAAGCTATCATAGGTGGATCTATGGGTGGTATGCAAGCATTAGAATTTGCAGTCAGTTATCCAGGCTTTGCAAAAAAGATTATACCAATAGCAACGACTTACGCAACCGCTCCTTGGGCAATTGCTTTTAATAAAGTTGCCCGTGAAGCAATTTTAGCAGACCCAGAATTTAAAAATGGCAATTATGATGCTAAGGTAATTCAAAAAAATGGTTTAAAAGGGATGGCAATAGGACGCATGGCAGGACATATTAGTTTCTTGTCTCATAATTCTATGAATCAAAAATTTGGCAGAGAATATAAAAAAGATGATAGTTTATTTGAATTATTTGGAAAATTTCAAGTTGAATCATATTTAGAGTATAATGGAGATAATTTTTCTAAATGGTTTGATCCATTATCATATCTTTATATAACAAAAGCTATCAATATATATGATTTAGCACGTGGCTTTGATTCCCTTGAGGACGCTTTAAAAAATATTACGGCAAAATTGTATCTGATAAGTTTTAAAAACGATATGTTGTTTCCAAGTTGCGAAATGTATAAAATTTATGAAATATTAAATAATAGAGACTATAAGAAACATACCTTTTTAGAGATACAAAGCAACTATGGTCACGATGCCTTTTTAGTCGAAATTGATAAATTTGAAAATTATATAAAAGAGGTGCTACAATGAAAGATGATAATTTTGAGAAAAAATTAGAGAATTCAAAAAAGATACTTGAAGTATTAATGAATCCAGAGATAACCTTAAAAGATAGTTTAAAAGCCTATGGAGACGGTATTAAAGAGTTAAAAACTGCACAAAAAATGTTAGAAGATGCGGAGCTTAAAATACAAGATATTAAGAATTTATAATGTTAATTGCCGCTTTACAGCTTCCGTCTATTGGAATGAGTAGTACGAAATTATATCATTATATAAGAATGGCATCAAATAAAAACATTAAGCTATTAGTGCTTGGAGAGTATCTTTTAAACTCTTTTTTTAAAGAGTTGAAATTTATGTCAATTGAGATGATAAAAGAACAGTCTGTTCATCAAATAAAAATTTTACGTGAATTATCTATTAAATACGATTTGGTAATTATTGCACCATTGGTGACAGTAAAAAAAAATAAACCTTATAAAACTATCATTAAGTTTGCTCCTGATTTTGTATCTTATTATTATCAACAAATTTTAATTAATTACTCACATTGGAATGAGAAACGATTTTTTGCTAATGATATAACAAAGCTTAATTCACCTCTCATTTTTAGTTTAGAGGGACTAAAATTTGCTGTTATTAGTGGTTTTGAGATACATGTGGATAAGCTTTGGACATTAGCGTTGAAAAAAAATATAGATATTGTTATAATACCAAGTGTTTCTACTTTTGAGTCATCATCAAGATGGCGAGCAATCGCTATAACACGTGCCTTAACTCATAATTGTTATGTATTAAGAGTAAATAGAATTGGTGAATATAAAGATGGCGAGTATATGTGGAAATTTTATGGAGACTCTTTTTTAGTAGATCCAAATGCACAAATAACCAATCATTTAGGTAACAGTGAAGGACTTATGATAGATGAGATTAAGCACTCAGAAGTGATAAAGGCTAGACGTAGTTGGGGTTTTAAAAATATTAATTCAAAATATTGTTAAGGAGAGAGATATGTTAGAATACTTTAATCGTCAAGTTTTATTATGGGGAGAAGATGTACAGCGTTCTTTGCAAAATAAAAAGATTGCCATCATTGGATGTGGAGGACTTGGATCATCTCTTAGTTTTGCACTTGGAGCTAGCGGTATAGGAGAGATACATCTTATAGATTTTGATGATGTATCGTTACATAATATTCATCGTCAAATAGCATTTAATATGGATGATGAAGGCAAAAATAAAGCTTTAACTACCGCACAAGTTATACAAAACCGCTCACCGTATGTCAAAGTAATCGTACATCAGTGTGATTTTAAAACATTTATGGAAAAAGAGATTAAACTAGATCTCATAATAGATGCTACAGATAATCTTTTTACAAGATCACAAATCAGTACATATGCAAGTAGTATGCAAATCCCATGGATTTATGGTACTGCTGAAGCTTATCATGGATATGTTTGCTTTTTTGATAAGAGTTCTTTTAATGATCTGTTTAAAATCACACAAAATGCTCCAGCTGGTATTACCTGTCCCATGGTTATGACTATAGCATCATTTCAAGCTAATTTAGCATTAAGATATTTAGCTGGGCTTAGTGTCAAAAAAGATTTTTTATATTATCTATTTTTTAATGATGAAGGTGAATTTATAACTCAAAGATTTTCACTTTCTTTATAAAATTATTATTTTTTTAATTCAAACTTTTTAGTTTATATTCTCTCGCTTATGGTATAATTTTAAAAATTATAAGGTTGTATTATTGTGTTAACAATGAAAGATAAAATTAAAATTTTCAAAGCATTAGGCAATGAAACTAGATTTAGTATATTTAAAAACATATTTACTGGCGGATATACATGTTCAATAGATGAAAAGCAACCAAATAATGATATTATTGCTCAAGCAACTTGTGTGACAACAATTGCAGATAATTTTAATTTCTCTTTACCAACTATTTCTAGACATCTTAAAGAGCTAAAAGATGCTGGTGTAATTGTCATGATAAAAAAAGGTAATAAAATATATATTGAGCCAAACACTAAGATTGTAAAAGAGCTATCTAAATGTTTTACGAATTTGGCAGATAATTATCATGATAAGTAAATATTTTTAGCTAGTTTTACAATATAGCACCCTTGTAGATAGTATTCAATAATCTGTACCAGCGTTGAATAATTCGACTTAATAGTAAAAATAAGTGCTTGCTTTTTTTACTTTTTCTTATAATTTACCAAATAATAATCAACTAAATTAATCTTCAAGCTTTTACTCAATCCACGATGTAAACTAGAGCGAGTTAAACCATTTATTGAATATAAATATAGAAAAAAATTTGAAGATTTATTAGCCGATAAATATGATAAGTTATCAACATAATAAAGATTTCATTCACCAATCCATGAACTTTTCTCTACAAAATATATGTAATACTCTAAAATAGACACTTGACATTGCTACAATAATATTGTACTATTTCACTATATACAATTTTAGAGGATTAAAACTTGAAGTTAAAAGATATATCAAATCTTAGAACTGGGCTTGTAACTGCAAGGAAAAAAGCTTCTGCTGTTGATAAGGAAACTTTTAATTATAAAGCAGTAACTTTAAAATCTTTTAATCGTAATGGTTGTTTATCTGTTAAGCATCTGGATAATTTTATATCAAAAGAACAAATCAATAAAAACTACCTAACTCAATACAATGATATCTTAGTAAGACTAAGAGAACCTAATATTGCAGTTTTGATAGATGAAGATAATACTGATTTACTTATACCATCACTTGTGGCTACCATAAGAATAGATAGTGATAGTGTGAATAGCAAGTTTTTAACATACTATCTTAACTCTACAACTGTTAAAAGAGCATTAAAAGCTCACATAACTGGCACAGCTATAAATATGATTAAAACAAAAGAATTAGAAGATTTAGAGATACAGCTTCCATCTATAGAAGAACAAAAAAAGATAGTGGAATTTTTAGACTTAACAAGTAAAGAAATGAATTTGCTTGAAGAGTTAAAAAAAGAAAAAAGAAAATACTATGCTGAAGTATTTAACAATATATTAAAAAATGGAGCAATGAAATGAGCAAAACTAGCAAATGCGATTTTGTGGAACAAAAAGTTTCCTCGAAAACAAGTCAAGAAACAATCAACGCTATTGTATGGAAAGCATGTGATACATTTAGAGGCAAGATGGATAGCTCTCAGTATAAAGATTTCGTTCTTACTATGTTGTTTGTTAAATATTTATCTGATTTTTATAGAGAAAAACTTGAAGAGTTAAAAGCAAAGCATGGAGATAACACTGAACGAATTCAAAAGAGTTTAAGTCGTGAGAAATTCAAACTTGATGAGAAGTGTACATTTGAGTATCTGCTCAAACACAAGGAATCAGAGAACCTTGGAGAAGAGATAAATAAAATACTAGAGAGAATCGAAGAGGACAACAAAGAGAAACTCGAAGGTGTTTTTAGAAATGTAGATTTCAATAGTGAAACTATGCTTGGAAGAACAAAAGAGCGAAACAAAATCCTTAAACACCTTCTTGAAGATTTTAGTGACACTAGACTTGATTTAAGACCGAGTATGCTTAGTGGTAATGATGTCATAGGAGATAGTTACGAGTACCTTATATCTCACTTTGCAAGTGATGCAGGTAAAAAGGGAGGAGAATTTTTTACACCTAGTGCAGTATCTACTCTTCTTGCAAAACTTGTAGAAGCGGACGAGGGAGATAGAATCTATGATCCAACTTGTGGTTCTGGTTCTTTACTGATAAAAGCTAGTAAAGAAGTAAAAAACAATAATTTTAGACTTTATGGACAAGAGAGTAATGGAACAACCGTATCTCTTGCAAAGATGAACATGTTTTTGCACGATATAAATGATGCAGTTATAGAGTGGGGAGATACGATAGGTAATCCACTTCATTTAGAAAACGAACATCTTATGAAATTTGATGTAGTTGTGGCAAATCCACCGTTTTCACTTGACAAATGGGGTGCTGAAAATGCTAGTGAAGATAAATATAGAAGATTTAGCAGAGGAATACCACCAAAAAGTAAGGGAGATTATGCATTTTTATCTCATATGATAGCAAGTTTAAATGAGCATGGAAGAATGGGTGTAGTTCTTCCTCATGGTGTTCTTTTTAGAGGCTCAAGTGAAGGAAAAATAAGAAAGCAACTTATAGATGAAAATCTTCTCGATGCAGTAATCGGCTTACCGTCAAATCTATTTTTTGG
>VAOZ01278264.1_pt1 | contig 19861 bp, 19 predicted proteins | sample 3394041 | NCBI WGS metagenome assembly VAOZ01 (sample SAMN08290431, study PRJNA428436) | hydrothermal vent metagenome | isolation source: Deep-sea hydrothermal vent chimney | place: Indian Ocean: Southwest Indian Ridge
ACAATAGTTGGTGGCTATAAATTCGTCAGTCGGTGTCACGAACCACAATAGTTGGTGGCTATAAATTCGTCAGTCGGTGTCACGAACCACAATAGTTGGTGTCTCTAAACCCGTTAGTTAATTCGTCATTTCACTCCGGTAGTGATGTCTTATTGTTCCGCTTAACGCTCACAAGATCTCTTTTAATTTGATAGGATTCTAAAAAACCGATAGCAACCAGTGCCTCTAAAGCGCTTTTTACCTTCTGTTTAAAACCCTTTATTTTACCGTTTTGACTACCCGCTAATTGATACAATGTTTCCAGTTTAAGAGGGAAAGGCTCACGGTGACTGCTGTAATATCCATGTAAAAATTGAGCCAAAGGTTTACGCTGTAATGCCAACCGCTGCTTCCAATCGATGGCGGTGTGTTGAGTCTCTCCATATAAACTGATTAATTCACGATTCAGCCGTAAAGAATAAACCCTACTAAACTCATCTTTACGAATCCCTTCTATCATTGTCCCTATATAGGTTCTTCCATCATGCGTAATCTCGATTACCCCTCCTGTCAGGCGAATGATGCCTTCATGCAAGCGCTCATATTGCTCACCTCCAATGTTCAATTCCATCGTCTTTAAAATACCATACGCGGTAAAAAAGCACTCATCTCCCAATGGACTTTCTTTTGCCATATGCGCTAAGGTTTCCCACAGCGTTAAATCGTCTTGATTTAAACGTTCCCCTGTATATTTAACAGTGATACCTTTCTGTGCGTATAAAACCTCCTTTTTGGTGAAATAGCGATCTTTACCCTGAATCGCGGCAAACAGGGACGATCGTAAAAAACTGTTCGGCGTTCCTCTTTTGTCTTCACCACACACAGGTAATTGTACTTCTACCTCCTCTTCTCTCTTCTTTACTTTCTTGCCCAAGCTTTTTAGTGTGTCACTTAATGCTAAATCGATAGCTTCCATTACTTCTTTCTCCTCTCATTGTTCATTTTTTGGTTAAGTATCGCTAGGATTTAACCCTAAAAATACTTTCCTGAATAGATATTTTTATGTGCTTCTAAACCGACTTGCACAATCTTGCACATTGCTTCCCTATTGTTTGCACATTCTCATCGTAATCTATTCACCAGATTTAAGCTTATTGGATCTAACTAAGACTAACTTCATTAGGAATTTATTATGGAAAATAAAATGCGAACACTGCGTAATAAAAATGGATCAACAATGCATATTGTGACTGCGAAACTGCAACGCCTTGGGTTGGTTGGTCTTTTGACATTATGTCTCATTTTAGGCTTCGAGCTGGTAATACCATCCAACAACGCTGAGGCGGGTAGTCGAGTTTCCCAATGCGGAGGGAATAGTCAACGCCCCTGCAATTTGTGGGAGGCATTCCCATCGTGCGACTCAGGATTAGCTCAAAACTTCATCAAGAATAAATGCGGAACAGATGTAATAGGAAACTTTGTAGAAACGACTGTTGAAAAGACCTCAGACACAATGGAGAAAGGTCTTCAAGCTGCAAAAACGGCTATAGAAAGTGCTGCTGTTTCAGTCTATAAAGGTGCTGCAGAATTGGCATTTCAACAAATGGGTACACCAATGAAGAATATGGTGGCCGCTTGGAAAACGTTGATTGCATCAGAGCCTACAAAATATCAACGACTCGTCAATGCAATACGCAACAAAAATGGGTCAGAAACTCAAACCGCGCTGGAGGATGTATTAGTTTCTTTATACACCTATGCGGGGTTTGCAGGTATCGTTCAAGATTTTAAAGATAAAAATGCGGGTTCACTGTTACTGATTGTCTCTGCGGGCGTGGGTGCAGCTGTCACGCTTGAGGGTGATATTGGTCTTGCCATTGATATTGATTATTTAATTCATTTAGCGACCAGAGTGGCTAATGGCCATAACTCAAGCACATTCAGTGGCGCAATCGGTTCGTTATTTACCGCAGTGGGTATACAAGTTGGACCCGCCGCAGGGGGGGGGGTCGATTTAGTCGTAGGTTATCATCTTTCGAATCCCGATGGTGTTTATGGCCCAGGTTTAGATATATCACTTGAAATTAAGTCCGGTATTGGTGGTGGAATCGGCTTTAGCTATGACTTGTCACAGGCTCCTTGGCAAATTGTGATGGGTGGTATTGGAGTTGGTGCGGGTGTTGAAGTACAACTTTCTATCGGTCCAAGTTACGCAGTAGTATTGGGGCAACTCTGTGCCAATGGTAGCTTAAAAGCATTTGCTAACCAGTGTTCTTCTTCCAATGATCTGAGCGGAGAATATCAGATCAGAGTCAAAGCCACCAATACGTTCTGGCATGAAGACGGTTGCTGCTCCAAGCTAGTATCGACTCGCTGGCAACCCAATGATGACTTTACCCGCTTCATTCTGGAAATACAGTCGGATGGGTCTTATCGGATCAAGGTCAAAGCCAATAACCGTTACCTGCACGTCGATAGCAGTAGTGACAAGATACTCTCGACTCGCTATCAGTCAAACGATGACTTTACCCGGTTCTTTTTCGAAAAACAGTCAGATGGCTCTTATCGCATCAAGCTCAAAGCCACCAATCGTTACCTGCATCAGGATGAAAGCTCTGATAAAATGCTTTCGACCCGCTGGCAATCCAATGATGACTTTACCCGGTTCTTTCTAGACAAGGAGTTATAATATCAATGTAGCGATCGGTTAACTTCGGGCGCAGGGCGGGCTATGACAACACAGCGTCATAGCCTATTTTTTTGGTTGTCAACCTGGCACCACACGTAGGAGAATAAGTCGGATAGGCTCAGAGCATTTCTACCCTGAGCCCTCCTAAGAACCGTGCATGCTGTTTTCACCGCACACGGCTCAAGCATCTGAAAGGCAATATTAATTACCCGCTAAAGTGATATTTTAACTCTGTATTAGTTTGTAAAAGCCCTTATCTTAAACGTGGAAGACGCACCGCTCACAAATAGTGGCGTCATTTGCTTTCCTTCCTTAAAAAGGTTCTTCTACATTTCACACAGTCAGATACCAGTTGGACGTGGGCTCACTTTCGTGCCAAGGAACGTTTAACCTCGTATTCGCACCATTACAGCGCAACATTCGCTTCTTCCAATCTCCCAAACCTGCATTGCCATCGGTGTTTCTCACGATTCACTGTCCCGACTATTGTCAGGAGCCATACAGGGTTTCCACGTTCCGCCAAGACGAGTACGCTAGTGTAGTGTATTAAATAAATTGCTTCTATAATATAGGCTTCCTCCCCCCTATTATAGAAGCTTAAACCAATGCCAACACAAACTAAAATTATTTTATCAGAAAATGAAAAACAACAACTGGGGTGGAATATAAAAAGCCGCAAAACATCAAAACGATTAATAGAGCGTTCAAATATTGTTTTACTGGCAGCCGATGAAATTCCGAATTACAAAATTGCAAAAAAGCTGAAACTTGATGTGAACACAGTAGGGCGGTGGCGCAATCGATTCGAAGAAAAAAGACTTCCAGGTATGGGTAAAGTGTTAGGAAAGGACCAAATGTAACGTAGGAATATTTTGTTTTTGTTTTCTAGTAAAGTTTTTCATGTTATTTCTTCCTCCCAAAATTTGGTATGTAATAGATTCACGATTTTGGGGTCTGCGAGAGCAAACTCATCTTGATTATTTTCGGGGGTAAGATCGTATTCTCCGTGCAGTAATATATGTTTCCAAGCCAGAACATTGCCTTTTTGTAATGTAATAAGGGCATGTTGTCTTTTGGCAGGATCATCAGACTGAAGTAACCTGATTAAATACAGATAATTCCATAGGATAATCGAATTTTTTATGAGCTGACGACAATTTTCAGCGATTTCCTGTTGCTCTTTTTCTTCAAACATAATTTCTTGATTATTGCCAAATGCAATGGCTTTTGAGAATTTATTGCTATTTTCACCACGATTAAGCTGTTTCTCAATAGCTTGCCTAAAATCCATATCCTGCATGTAATGCAAGATAAATAAGGTTTTGCGTAACCTACCGAACTCTTTTAAAGCTCGATAAAGTGTATGTTGCTTACTATACGAGTTCAGACGTTTAAATAGCTGAGAAGAGGACGCATAGTTTAATTTTATTGTTGAAGCAAAACGCATAATATCGTCCCAGTCCTGTTTTATAACATCAACATTGATATATTTTTGTGGTGTAACAAAATCGCTATTCACTTTTGCTGTTGTTTTAAAGCCATAAAGAGTTTGTTTCGATAAATTCTTGAGGCGTGGAGCAAAGGTAATTCCCATCATATGCATCAGGGCAAATACAGTCTCAGTAAATCCATGGGTATCGGTTGAGTGAACATCACTTTTAACTATTGGATTATTCATCATTCCATCTAATACATAACAAGCCTCTCTTTCAGAGGATGAAATAACCGTAGCATAGAAATGAACAAAGCGATTATCCAAAAAAGTATAGCTGCTGACTCCTTTCCCAGAGCCGTGATATTTATAGGAAGAATTGGCATTTAGCGAGCAACCGTCAATGTTATATTTCTGCCCGTCACTTGATGTATGTCGCAAATCGGAAGAAATAAAACAGTCAGCTATTTCATCTATCTTCTTGATTACATCATCATTAGCACGCTTGATATTATCAATATGCATGTACTGGCGTGATATATTTTCTAATGCAGATTGGCTATGTCCTTTTGTAATCCTTGCCATACGAGAAATGCCGACATTACAGCCATAAGCTATTAATGCAGCAAATAGAGCATTATCTTCAGGGTTATGATTCTGCATACTGGGAGTATCGTGTATGAAGTGTTTGGTAAAACTTGTCTGCTGACTAATAACAGAAAGTACATTCTGAATCGGGATATCTTTTTTATACGGCAGAATACTGCTGATGGAATATGTTTCCTTGCTCTCTAATTTTGGTGTTTTTACAATAAAAGAGCCATCTTTACGACATTTTATATAAGGTGTTTTTTCTTGTATAATTAGCTCATTAATTGCTTTATACGATGACTTTAGCTCTTTTTTTGAAGCAGAGAGTAATTGTTCTATATCTACAAGATTCTCTAATCCAGCCTGTTTTATATAATCATCACGCTTAGCCTTCCATAGTTCTTCAGGAATAAGGTAATCATTGAGATGTCGGTATTTATAAGAATATGGAAGGCTGAGATTCCCAGACTTCAATGCTTCGGCAATTTTAAGAAAAAGCAACGCTTTGTAAAGTGATACACGAAATTTTACCTTATCGTCCTTAAGGTGCTTAAGTTCTTTATCTGACAGAAAGCCAACGGGTGCAGTATTTTCTGTAATGTCTCTTTCTTTAAAATTGTCAATAGCTTCAATTAAATCACTTTTGCCCGTAAACTCTACAAGTTTGATGATTCCTGTAACTCTATTTTGTAGTTTTCGGGACTTTATTTCTAAAGTAGAATAATAAACATTATCCTGCTCAACTTTTTGTAGGCTGTTTTCCAGACCAAGCAAATTATTGCAGCAACTCTCAATTGGTAATTTCTGGGATTCCAAGACCTGCCTAATTTTCAACAAGCATTCGTTTGGATTTAGGTCTGCATCAGAGGCAATAGATATAATTTGTTCTAGAGGTGGAACTAGGCATGATCTTGCCTCTACTACCGTATTGCGAAACGTATGGTTCTGCTCTGTATAGTTCTCTGCACGTTGATTTTTGATTTCTTCGCGTACAGAATTCTTTATATTTTGTACGGACTGTAACAATATATCCGCCAATATATCATGTCCTTTAAAATACTGATAAGAGATAAAAGTAATCAGAGAAACATGCCGTGTATCATCAGTTCTTTGTGATAAATGTAATGCTCTGTTTCTTTCGACAAAACGAGTTAAATACATTGCTCCTTCATGGCTGAGATTTAAGGATTTAAAGGGCTTTTCGATTAAAGCATATAGGGCTTTGATACGGGTAAAGTCCTCCAGATTCTCACGAATATTTGCAGGACTCAACGACTGATTATAACGCTTTAAGAAACGTAAAGCATAATATTCATCATCACCTTTCTGTATAAGATCATCAAGTTTATGCCTTGTGTCACTATCAAGATTATTGCGAAGAATTTCTTGAATATCTGATTTATATCTCTGAATCTGATTTGAAATCAGATTTACGAATTGCCGATAACGAGGAAGTGCAATCTTATGCAACAGCATATAATCAACAATCTCTGTAAAAATAAGGCGTGGACTTTTGTAGCATTTGACTTGCAAATAAACATAATCATTTAGATACTCATCAATGTTCTTTTTATCGAAAGAGCGGTATCCAGAGATATTTAGAATAGTAATTTCATGTTCAAGACGTATTTTTCTTGAGTATGATGATAGGGAAATCTTTTCTATATTAATATCAAGTAAACAAGATGCATACTCAATATCTTGTTCCAAGAATTTTCCTCCATAAAAACGCTTTTTTGCTTTGAAGTAGACGTAGGACACTAAAAAACAAACTTTATTAGTAGGTGTTCGTAATGTATTTAGCACGTCTTTCAGTGCCATAGTCATAAGGGTACTGTGCACATTCGTGCGTAAATACACGCTAAGCGGTATTCTCACAAACGGTCGTTATTGAGAACCGTAAGATTAATAATGCTTTCAGCCGATTTACCTTGCTCCTGAGTTCTCATAAATTATTCTCATTACACATTTATTGAAAATAGCACTTTTAATGAGTTTTGAGAAAGAAGCCCATTCATTCTGGCTGTTATTTTTCCTTAGCGTGTATTTAGTACCCTGGGCGGTATTGTTAAGACCCGCGGTGTTGAATACACAAACCACGGTGTTGAAGCCACACAAAACTGAATATAAATCTATTTTTTAAATAAAATCAATAAGTTAAGAGTACCCCGAAAATTTGCTAATCTCTTCTTAATCTAATCAAAGAGTAAACCTTAATTTTATAGATTTTGTCTGAGGTTGAGTGAATTTTAATGAGTTCGTTTGTCTTCGACTTCACTCAACCCATTTGATCATTCGCTACGCTCATACAACAAAAAATAAAATGGCTAAAGATTAACCGCGTCGATATCTGAAAAATCCAAGACAGGTTAATTATGACAGCGAAAGGAATGTTCTCCGACCTCAAAAGTTGAATTCAACTCTAACGCCATCGAGAGACGGTCTTAGGCTTTAGCTCCCCCCTCTTTGGCGATAACAGATAGCCTCAGCGACTAGTTCAGGAAGATCGTCGTTCAGGGCGCTTGTATCAAGCCCAAGGACTGATGGTGATTCTTCGCACAATTCAGCTAAGCCTACAATCGCTAGCGCAATGGTTTCCAAGTATTTTTCAACGACACCAATGCGATCGAAAAGGCGGTCTAACCAAGCGTTGGTTTGCACTAGCCACATAAACAAACGCATGAGAGCGCGTAAGAGTGGCAAGAGGGCTGCCAAAAAGTTCAAAACACCCAATTGCTAGGGGCAGCGCGTGAATCGCTGTCTTGATGGCTCCTATGGCCTAATAAGAGATGGTTTTATTTTCGCCATTGCACACACTTTCCGTGATCAAAGGCGATGGTAAGCGAATCGGGTTAAGTCACTGTGGGTAAAAGTGCGGTTTTTTCGGGGCATAAATTACCTGAATGAATAGCTATGGAAATGGGGGGTGAAATAAAAAACTGGGTATGCATACCTAACTTAGGTCGATTTAGGCAGAGAATGAACACACTTCGAATGCGTTGTGATAAATGGCCTGATTTAGAGGATATATTTCTAGTTGACATTATAGCATTAAATAACCTAAAGTTTACAAAATAAGTAAATAATTTAAAATTTGTAAACCATATTGGGAGAGCATATTATGCTTGGTGAACGCATTAATCAAGCGCGAAAAGCGGCCGGCTTATCACTGCGTGGTTTGTCAGAACACACCAGCGTGACAGCCATGGCCATTTCAAAATACGAACGCAATGAGTCGACGCCTTCATCTGGAGTGTTACTTGATCTTGCCAAAGCGTTTGGTGTGCGTGTTGAATATTTTTTTCGTCAGATTGAGGTGGAATTGAAAGACATTGATTATCGAGAAAAAGAGAAACTACCTCAAACAGAAGAAACCAAGGTCTTAGCTGATGTGAGAGAGCAATTAGAACGCTGGATAGCACTAGAGGCGTTTTTACCAACCCCTTGGTCGACAGCCTATAAAATTCCAACTGGGTTGTCAGCTAAGATTAATACGTATGATGACATCGAAAACATTGCATTAAAAGTGAGAAAAGCTTGGGACTTAGGCATCCATCCTATTTTGGATTTGACTGACATGCTAGAGTCCAAAGGGATTAAGGTGTTTATCACACAATATGATGGACATAAACATTTCAACGGATTGTCAGCCACCGTTAATCACGATCCCGTGATTGTTGTCGGTAAGCATTGGCCAGGTGATCGGCAGCGTTTTACTTTAGCCCATGAGTTAGGTCATTTGGTTGTAAAGGACCGTCTTGCAAAAAATATGGACGAAGAAAAGGCGTGTCATCGTTTTGCAGGTGCTTTCTTAGTTCCAAGGCCTAAAGTGTTGGATCATTTAGGACAGCGTCGTACCTGGTTAGAACCGCAAGAGCTTCATTCTTTAAAGCATGAATACGGTTTAAGCATGAAGGGTTGGATTTCTCGGGCGATAGATCTTGGTATTCTACCTAAACAGCATGCAGGAAAGGTCTGGGGTTACTTTCGCAAACACGGGTGGATGGAATCTGAGCCAGGACAACGCTATCCAGAAGAGGAAGCGCGGTTGTTTGAGCAATTGGTTTATCGCGCATTGGCAGAGGATATGGTGGGCGAATCAAAAGCGGCCGAGCTATTAAATATGTCTCTTGTTGCGCTTCATGCCTGTCGGAACATGGAGTGTTACGATAACGTTGTTAATCAGTGATGCCAATATTTTTATTGATATGGAAGAGGGTGGTTTAATCCGAAAAATGTTTCGCTTACCAGAGATTTTTGTTGTGCCTGATATCTTATTTGTTGAGGAATTATCAGCGCATCATCCGACATTACCAGCTTATGGTTTACAGATAAAAGCATTGGAAGCATCAGCGATAGAAGAGGCGATAAAGTTGAGTCGCCAATATAAACAGCCTAGCCAAAATTATTTATTTGCACTTGCCTTGGCACAACAAGAGTTGTGCCCGTTGGTGACGGGGGATCGTCGCTTAAGAGAAGCGGCAAACAATGAAAAGGTCGAGGTTAAAGGGACTTTGTGGCTAATTGAGCGAATGTTCGAAGAAAAACTCATTACTAAGGATGATGCGAGAAAAGCTTATGATAAAATGCGTGAAGCCAATCGGCGTTTACCTTGGGCACAAGTGATACAACAATTAAAGCACTTTGAAAGTAAATAGGTATGTGTTTTAACTTTTCAAATCACTTAGCGCAGATTAGTACCCTGCTATCTAAATGTAATTCGTATTCCCGTACTATTTTTTATCTACAATTTACATTATTATTTTATTTGGTATATACCCATCATTTAAAATTCACAAGGATTTAAACAATGGATGTTCTAGAAAAAGTAAAAGAGCTGGAAGAGAAGGCGCTAGCGAAAACAAAGTCAAAGAAGGTTGAGCCTATTGCTGAAATTATTCAATTACCGATTTGGCCAGAAACAACCCGAGGATTTCCAAACGTTATTGCAAGATCTTCCCTGTTTAATGCGCGACGATCAAATACGCCGAGAGAAATGGTAAAAAACCTATCGGTATCCTCTGTCGCCAACGCTAGCATCAGATATACGGGTGAAGAACTTCGTCAGGATGATGAAACGGTACTGATGCAACTGATCCATCTAACTCAGCATCAGGTTTTTTTCGACTCCGTTCAATTCACCCCTTATTCGTTTTTAAGCTCAATAGGATGGGCAACGAATGGGCAGAATTATAATAAATTAATAACAGTTGTTGAGCGGTTAACCGCCACGGGAATTTTTATTGGATTAACAGGTTTTAATGTTGGAACGAGTCTCATTCGTCGATTTGTTTATCAGGATGAGGTAACAGAGGAAAGATTAAGAACCTGGACGGTTTGGTTAGAGCCAGAAATAATCAAATTATTTCAAAGTAGTGGTTATTGTCGCATCACATGGGCGCAACGAACCGCCTTAAAAAAACCACTTGCCCAATGGCTTCAAGCCTATTACGCCACGCATAAAGAACCCTATCCGGTCAAAATAGAAACAATACGCGACTTGTCGGGATCAAAAACATCGGCATTGAAAAGTTTTAGAGAGACACTTAAAAAGGCACTTGGTGAATTGGTAAAAGTGGGTTTTTTGAAGTCTTATTTGCTTGATGAAAAAGGATTGGTTCACGTAAAGAGAAATGGAAAGATTGATATGTAACCAACTATCGACTTTCTACGTGCCGACTATCGACTTTCTACGTGCCGACTATCGACTTTCTACGTGCCGACTATCGACTTTCTACGTGCCGACTATCGACTTTCTACGTGCCGAGCATAAGGGTAATCATCAATAAAAACAATAACTTAGGCCGTATTTTTGGAGGTGCTAACCCTTCTTTAACCATTTATTAACCTTAATAGGCGAAACCACCTCTGTGGATAACTTTCAAAAAAAGGGAGTTATCCACAGGAATGGATGATTAAATACTAACCACGTCGATAACTGAAAAATCCAAGACAGGTTAACTATGAAAACGAAAGGGATGTTCTCGAATCCCAAGAGTTGAATTTCATGCAAGAGACTACCTTAGGTTTTAGCGCCCTAGTCTTTACCCTCAGCGACCTCAGGGTAGAAATACTCTGAGCCTATCCGACAATTACCTATGTACTAATTTATTTGCTCCCAATATTCTAGCGCTTCGTCTTTGTCTGCTTTTCTCGCCGAGATAATACGAATAATTTCTTCACTCTCTCGAAAGCAGTGGCAAACAACGAGAACCTGTGGTTTCAAACTTAGCCCAAGTAGGATAAATCGATCTTCATCATCAGAATGGTCGGGATCGTAAAATTGAATCGCGTTTTCATCATAAAAAGGGTTAAATCCCCCCAAGGTACCTTTATGCAGTTTGACCCTAAGTGCCATTCGGGTCAGAGCCCTATAGAGAGATGGGCCAACCCCTTAATATTATAGTTATTTAGGCGGAATAACATCAAAGTCACCATCAGTCAGCTCTTGGCTCTTTCTTGGTTTTGTACAAATTGCTTTGTCACTTGGCTTAGCCAGCAATTCCATCTCGTTAACCCACTGCGAAAAAGAAGGGAACAGTTTATTCGAAATAGCATTATCAATGCATTTGGCTTTATCAGTCTCATTCGCAATACATGCAGACAAAGTCCTTCCCCCGCTGGTGTGGAGGAGGTCCGACTCTAATAGGGCAGTTAACATTTCAGTTGCGTTGGGTTCATCTGCTCGCGCGCTGTGACTAAACCCCGAAATCATACTTCGCACCCGAAACAATACATCATTGTTAGTCCCTGGTGGCACAAAACCATGCGCATAAATTGCATCAGCAATTAAGGAAGCCGCTTCAGGTTCACCCTGCTTTGCAAAGGGAAGAATGAGACGCCAAAATTTTTCACAGTTACCTAACTCTACGGACTTTGCTGCCATATCCCGAATATCTGGCGTCCATTGCTGTAGTTGCTTAGCTTGACAGGAGCCAGTAAAAATAAATATTGAAATACACAAGGTGCGAAGAAACGAAGAGGTAATGTAATTAGATTGACTCACTTAACGACCCCTTTACTCGCTTTTGGAGGAGTAGATGGTAGCGCAGGTTCAAATGGAATCAGGTTTCTATAAACCGATATAGGAGGCCACTCTTTTTTCTTATATCCATTTAGTAAATAGAAAAAATCCCGCACAATGTCACCTTGTTGTTCAATTTTATATTCTTTGAATTTTTTGCCCGGTTGAAGAGGTAAATATTTATACTCCCGCTCAACTGCCCCCCTTAGCGTGACATTGACTCCTTGTTGGTGTTGCCACACATGGGTCATTTCGTGAATGAACAATGCCTTCGCATGAATATCGGCTTTAGAAAAATCGAGTTCGTAAAGGCTTCCGTTTGGATCAAAATATATATTTCCGTTTGGCGCCATTGCAACATCATCGGGTTGCATTCCAAAAGGAAAGAATGATTCATGGTAAATCTTTACTTTACTGTAATTTATATTTTTATCGAATACAGTTTTACAAAGATTAATCTCACCAGCAGTAAGCATACGTGGGTTGGGTTCTTTTTTGTTCACAACTTCTCCTTTTTTCTAGTTCAAAGAAAAGGTCAGACATTCTTTAGTAGGTGAAGCGCTGCGATGTTCCAACAACATCTTTTGATGATACGCTATAACAAACTCTAAGATAAATCTGTGGGCCGCAAAAACTAACGTCGAAGTCGTTTACGCGTAAGCAATCAACAACCCCCATCTAATAATCATTTTCCCAAAGAGGGGTTAAATCCCATAAAGGTGGGTAAAATGTTAGGAAAGGACCAAATGTAACGTAGGACTTGTTTTTATTCAGTTAGGACTTAGTTTTTCCTATAGCATCATATAGGGTTGTTCTTTTTACGTTAAAAGTACGGCATATAGCCGCTTTACTCGCTCCTGATTCCAACGAGCCCTCAATTACCTGAAATCAGGAGATTGTCTTGTCGTGTGGAAACTGGATAGGCTAGGAAGATCGTTACCTCATCTGATTAGCATAGTGGATGGATTTAAAAAAAAGAACATAGGGTTTAGGTCAATTACCGAGAAGATGGATACAACTACGCCGCACGGAGAATTTCTGTTCAGTGTCTTTGGTGCATTAGCACAATATGAACGAGCACTAACCAAAGAACGTATAATGGCCGGACTAAATGCCGCTAAAAAACGTGGAAAAATAGGAGGACGACCAAAAGTAATTTCAGATGAAAAAATGCAGGCAATTAATGAAGCATTGGAATCAGGGGCAAGCAAAGCGGCTATATGTCGTACATTTAACGTAAAAAGAACAACCCTCTATGATGCTATAGGAAAAACAAGATTCTTACTCAATAAATACAATTCCTACGTTACATTTGGTCCTTTCCTAACATTTTACCCTAACTTACAAAAATAAAGCACATATTGGTCCAATACTAAACAAGTTAATCGCTAGACGAGGGCTATGAGCGTATTTTTACGATTGGTAATAACCATCTTAATTCGTTTTAAGGGATCGACGGAGTTTGATGGATATTTTTTTTCTACTGATGAGTTATATGATATGGTGCCACATTGGATCCATGTGTTGATAGTGTCACTAAACATTAATAATCAGAGGTGAATGATGACGACTCCCGCAGAAAAGTTACCCTTCCCGCTATCGGAGGAAAAGAAAACGTCTCGCATTGCTGCTCGAGTGCCTTTACTGGTCAAAGAGACCATCGATATGGCCGCAGAACTCTCCGGTGAAACCACGAATCAATTCATGGCACAAGCCGCCTATCAAGCGGCGAAGACACTGCTGGAACAAGAACGGATGGTACGCTTGAGTGCGATTGAGACGACTCAGTTGCTTGATCTTTTGGACAATTCTCCCGCCCCTAGCAAAAAAATCAAGCAAGCTCTCGCGGCCTATCAGGCTTCAGCACTGAATGTTAAAAATTGAAAAATTAGCCAAAGCTCATCACCGTAAGTTTTTTGATTGTGGCAGTGAATCGCTCAATCGATTTATTCAAAATCAAGCTCGCCAACAGGCCGACCGGGGTCTATCACGAACCTTTGTGCTCATCGAAGATAGCCATCCTAAGACGATCATGGGATATTTCACGTTGACTATCTGTGAAGTGATTCCCGACGATATTCCTGATCCACGGCTGCAACGTTATCCGCATCCCATGCCAGCGGCAAAATTGGCTCGTTTAGCGATCGCCTTGAAGCACCAGAAACAAGGGAGGGGAAAAATCTTGATGATTGAAGCATTGCGTCGAACGATGGCGATCTCTGAACAGGCGGGATTAATCGGAATATTCGTGGATGCAAAAGATGAATGGGCTGCCGCTTACTATCAACAATATCAATTTATTCCCCATAAAAATAATCCGCTGTTACTGTTTCTGCCCATAGGCACCATTGGTCAGTTATTTAAATAACCATTATTCGGGATACCGCTGTTACTGAGAAAATATGACATTCGATACTTTTCAAAAAGAAACTAAAATAATTGCCCAGGGGGAATCGCTGCTTAAAAAAAATCAGGCGATTGATTTTAAAGACGCCTATGGTATTTTGTTGACCGAATATAAAGCATTGGCCAAAATATCTCGCCGCTTAGTTCGAATGTCTGATCGAAGCGAAGAGACGTTAAGAGAAACCAATGAGGGCCTTAAAATTGCCCGCGATGCGGCAGAGGCGGCAAAAGAAGAAACACGGCAATTCATTGCAATGATTAGTCACGAGTTACGTACACCGTTAGCCATCTTGCAAAGTGAAGTCGAATTACTCAGCGAGGGCATCCGTCAGCCAACGCCAGAGCATCTGGCTTCTCTACAAGATGAAATCAGTCATTTCACACGCTTGATTAATGATATGTTTGAATTATCGCTCAGTGATATTCATGCGTTACACTTTGAAAAGGCTGCGATTGATTTACAATCTTTACTACAGAGAAGCGTTACCCAATTTAAACCGATGTTTGCTGATAAAAATATGACTGTTCAAATGAAAGACGCAGGTGATGCCATGCCCTTTTGGGGAGATGCACAGAGAATTAATCAAGTGATGGCGAATGTCTTAAAAAATAGCTATCACTATACGGACGCCGGTGGTCAATTACAAATCAGCACCTATGTCAAGAATGACACTTATGGTATTGAGTTTGCCGATTCTTCACCGGGGTTAACGGATCAGGCGCTAGACAAGATTTTCCAGCGATTTTTTCGTGGAGAGAGTTCGCGCAATCGCGCCACGGGTGGGGCGGGTTTAGGCATGTCGATTTGTCAAAGTATCATGACGGAACACGGCGGAAAGATCAGTGCGACTCATTCACCTTTAGGTGGCATTTGCATTGGTTTGTCTTTCCCTATCAGTGAGGAATAATACAATGACCGACATGATACTGGTGGTTGAGGATGAAAAAAAGTTAGCGGATGCATTGTGTGAGTATTTAGCACATCAGCAATTTGCCACGCAGGCGATTCATCACGGCGATGAAGTCATCGACTGGGTGAAACAAAATAACCCTGCTCTGATTTTATTAGATTTAATGTTGCCTGGTAAAGATGGGGTTACCCTGTGCAAAGAAATTCGCGCCAGTTCTAACATTCCCATTATTATGGTCACCGCTCGAACGGATGAAATTGATCGTTTGATTGGTTTGGAAGTGGGGGCCGACGACTACATCTGTAAACCCTATAGCTTGCGTGAAGTCGTGGCCAGGGTGAAAGCCGTATTGCGGCGCTTTACGACACCTCAGGAATCATCGTCAAACCTTAAACTGCAAGTCAACAAAGCCAATTACCATATCAGCTTCGAAGATAATACCGCCGTGCTCACCGCGATAGAGTTTAAATTGCTGGCAGTACTTTCTGATAATGCGGGTCGTATTTATTCTCGCGATCAACTGGCGAACCAAGCCTATGATGATCATCGGATTGTAAGTGATCGAACCATTGATAGTCATATCAAAAAGCTGCGCAAGAAACTGGCTGACATATCGCCTGACATCCAATTTATTCACTCCATTTACGGGGTGGGCTATAAGTACGATGTTTAGATAGCATGACGCAAGCGCAGCCGTTAAAAAATAGTATTCAATTCCTGTTAATTTTGCTCATTTTTATTGGATTATTGGCCACCACCATTATCAGTGGCGTCTCTTGGTGGACCTCACAAAACCTGGCTCAGAGTATCGAGGCATTAGGCAAACACTCCAAGGTGCTTGCCGCTGGTAATGTCGCCATCAGCCATACCATCGCTAATTATTTGGATCGTCAAGACCGCATTGTCTCCGCGAAAACCTTAGCGAAGTTGAAGGCGCTTGAAGATAAGTCCACGTTTAAAACTGATTTTGATCAACAATACCAAGCGTTAGTGAATGATCTGAGTGGTTTTGAAATCCGCGAAGCTCACTCGCTTAAATCCGCGTTTGTACAGTTTGATCAATTTGACGACCGATTGTTTTCGTTCAAGCAAAAAATTTTACAGTTAGCCATCACCGTTAGCCTTCATACGGAGAATGTGATTGCGATGACGGATCGAACCCGCACCTATGCGAACTCACTGGCCAGCAAAGTCAAAGCTTATGAACAGGAAAAAGCCAAAGTATCGCCACCGCTTGATGAAGAAAAAGAGGGGTTAAACCTCTTTAGGCTATTATTTACCGACAAAAAAGCAGCGAACCATATGGCAGACAAAAAAACAGTGTCGCGTATTTCTGCAGCCTTGGTGGATAAAAACAGGGAAGGTAATGTCACCAAAAGTTTAATTAGCTTGCACATCAGCGAGCTGGAGCGGGCAGCACAAAAAATGCGATTAACGACGGATTATCTCACCTTAGAAGCGATTAAATCATCAGAAGTGATGCCTGAGCTGGAGCGTCTCAATGCTAAGCTCGATAAAATTAAAAATATAAAAATGACGCTCGAGGATTATGACAGCGTGATTGCCGCGCTGAGTAATGATATCGCTCAATTATCACAAGAACTCACGGGGGAAACCGATTCCCTCTATGCCAGCAAACACCGCTTGATTATGCAAAGCGATCAATTTGAGTTATTTAAACAAGCACTCGATCAATCTCGCTCAGAGTTGTTGATGTCGCTGGAGCAACTGAGCCAATCGGGTGATCGATTAGCCGATAGCACCAAAAATAATGTGACTGACGTGGTGAACAACAGCCGCCACTATACTGTCGGGATTGGCGTCAGTGTTTTATTGATGTTCTTGATCGTTGGCCAAGCGATTGCCCAACGCATTAATGCCATGGCGAAAAAAATAAAATTGCAAGCCGATCAAATGGCTAAAGCCAACGAAGTCATCACCAAAGCTCATCATGAACTTCAAGAAAGCAATGAACTCATGACGGATAGCATTGGTTACGCCAGCAAAATTCAACGAGCCATTCAATCTTCTGAGCAAGAATTTAGTCATTTTTGTCAAGACGCTTTTGTTATTTGGCAGCCAAGAGACATTGTCGGCGGTGACATGTATTGGGTGCGGGTCTGGGGCCAGGGCCATCTCATCTTGTTTGCCGATTGCACCGGCCACGGCGTGCCGGGTGCGTTCATGACCATTCTTACCAAAGCCGCCTTGGATAAAGCGCTACGATCGGTGACGCCGGGTCATACCGGGAAACTGATCACCGCGATCCATCAAATTGTTCAAGCCGATTTAGGACAAGAGGGTGATGATAGCATGGCGGATGACGGTTTGGATTTGGGCGTGTGTTATATTCCAAACCATAAACGGCGCCTCACTTTCTCGGGGGCGAGATTGTCGATGATTTATCGAACAGACACCGGCGTGAAAGAAATTAAAGGTGAAAAACACAGCATTGGCTATCGTGGCATTGCCGCTGACATCACCTTCACCGAACATCAACTCGACCTGAGTCAGGAGACTCGTTGTTATTTATTTACCGATGGAATGATTGATCAGGTGGGGGGAGATAAAACCCTCTCGTTTGGTCGGCGTCGCCTATTCAAATTAATTGACGATGTGGCAGAACAAAGCATGTCGAATCAAGCCACCGTGTTTTTAAATGCCCTGCAACGCTATCAAGGCACCGAAAATAGGCGGGATGATGTGACCATGATAGGATTTACATTAATGCCTGATACGGCGGACTCTCAAACGAGAGAAATAAACATTGAGCAATCATAACAAACATAATCAGATATACGTCAACCAAGGTAAACACAATGGACGTTAAGAAACAATTTGAACTGAGAAATTGGCTGAATGAGGATGGGGCGGTCTTTTGTTACAATGGATACATGACGGAAGAACTACTAACCAGTATTGGTACCGTCTTAAAAACTAAATTACAAACGGATAATTTAGATAAAAAGAAAATTCGATCCGTCTTTCACTTTTTTGTCGAGCAAGTACAAAATATTATTCGCTATAGCGCAGAATTTGAAGAGAGTATTGATGACCCTTGCGAATTTCGCTACGGACTCGTCGTCGTCGGTAAACGTGATGACACCTATTTTGTGACGTGCGCCAATTTGGTGGGTAACAACAATGTCCCGCAACTAAGAAGTACGCTGGATAAAATTCATCACATGGATGATGCCGCGTTAAAAAAACTGTACAAAGAAATGTTACGTAGCGAAACACCCGAGCACAGCAAAGGGGCTGGCGTGGGATTTATCGACATTGCTCGCAAGGCCACCAAGTTTGAGTATGATTTTGTCACGGTGGATGAGACCTCAAGTTTTTTTAGCCTAACATCGTATGTATAATCCATCGATTTTTTTATAGGGAACCTCCCACATTGATAGAGACCGCTCATGGATAATTTAATCATTGAAGCCACCAAAAGAACCCCCCTCATCCGTTTTGATTTTGCCAACCATGCGTTATCCATTACCGGCGAATCCTACCCGGAAGACATTAACCAGTTTTATGGTGAAATCATTACTCAGTTAGAAACCTATCTGACAGAAACTAAAAATCAAAAGATTAAAATTGATTTTGATTTAATTTATTTTAACAGCAGTTCCGCCAAAGCCATGATCCGAATCTTCGATATGTTGGATGTGGCGGCGGAACAAAATAATATCCAGGTTCATTGGTTGCACGACGTTGAGGATGACAACATGGCCGAATTAGGCGAAGAGTTCGGTGAAGATTTAACGAAAGCAAATTTTCAATTAGTCGTAAAAGAATTCGATGGGGTCGATCATTGACCCACGCCGTGAGTGGAAATGGAAAAGTGATTCACAAGCGTCGATATTGTGTGAAATACCGCAGTAGATGATTTAAATTTAACCAGTACGTCTAAAACCGCCTGTAACGTTCCTACAGCGACTTTAACCTTCCCCCCACATTTCCTACGACTTTCTCCTGTTCGTGTCTCTACGGACTGTTAACGTCGCTTTAAACGCCATCCCTATGGCTAAACACCCTTCTCATTCGCCATTGCCACGATAGTTGGTTATTAAATCATCGGGGTTTATTTTTTTGAGAGTGACGGGGGGAGTTTGAGGGGGGAACGCCCTCATTCAAAAGTTTTTAGCATGAGCGTAGCGAATTTCTTCGGGTTGAGTGACGGATTAGAATTTCCGCTTTGATTTATTTTTCCGAGCCGTGACCGCAGCAAAATATCTGGAGGCTTTGAGAAGTCAAAAGGAAGAGGGAGGCACGACCGGCTTTTGACTTCTCAAAGCCGGAAGATAAATTTTGTGTAGGGCAGGGGTTGGAAAAATAAAGGGGCTGAATCAAGTCACCCTGTTTTTTGTATGAATAAAATGAATAATCAAATTCGTTGAGTGAAGCCGAAGGCAAACGAACTCATTGTTGTATAAATTTTGTTCACTCAAATAAAAATCTTTATAATGATAACTCTTTTTGATTAAAGATTAGAAAAGATTAGAAAAGATTAGCAACTTATCCACAGGCTGGTAAGCTGCTGATTTAAAATAATAAAATGACTTTTTTTAAAAAATTTGGTATCTCTAACCACAATAGTTGGTATCTCTAACCACAATAGTTGGTATCTCTAACCACAACACTGGTATCTCTAACCACAATAGTTGGTATCTCTAACCACAATAGTTGGTATCTCTAACCACAATAGTTGGTATCTCTAACCACAATAGTTGATGGCTATAAATTCGTCAGTCGGTGTCACGAACCACAATAGTTGATGGCTATAAATTCGTCAGTCGGTGTCACGAACCACAATAGTTGGTGGCTATAAATTC
>VAOZ01047355.1_pt1 | contig 19797 bp, 15 predicted proteins | sample 3394041 | NCBI WGS metagenome assembly VAOZ01 (sample SAMN08290431, study PRJNA428436) | hydrothermal vent metagenome | isolation source: Deep-sea hydrothermal vent chimney | place: Indian Ocean: Southwest Indian Ridge
ATGATTCTTCTATTCAAAGTTTAATGCAAAAGTAAATAATAATTTACCTTTCTCCAAATTTATTTTCTATAGTTGATATTTTCCTTGGCATTGGCTACAACTTGCAGATATAATGATTATTTTACGTTTGAGATTTTTTCCTTTTTCCAACAATCTGAATTTTAACATCTTCGATGTTAATGTCATTTAATCTGCCATGGCTTTCAAGGTAGTCCTCCACCATGGACGTAAGTTTATTGTCAAAATAATCTAAAATTTCCCGGCTCTCTTCAATGTACAAATGATGATGACTTTCTGTAATCGGATCATAATGGATCACATTGTTATGCGTTTCAATCTTTCCAATGATGTTCTTGGAAACCAAAGTATTGAGTATCTGATAAACCGTTCCCACCGAGATATTAGGATGAACTCGCCGTATGGTCTTTATCAAGTCCTCTGCCGAGGGATGATGTCGGTTATCCACCAATGCTTGTAACACCGCTATTCTTTGCGGTGTGATTTTCAAGCCCGCCTCTTTCAATTTTCCCTTTATGGCCTCTATTTTCATAATAGACTTGTTCCTAATTAGTAATAGTTCCTATATAATAATTGTGCAAATTTATAATAAACTTTTTGAAAAGTCAACTTATTTTAAGAAAATATTTTTTTAATAATTCAGGCTGTTGATTTATGGCATTTATGGCCTGAACCTGCCGCTAATCAAAAATTTACATGAAATGTATAAGGTGCGTTGAAATTTTCTAATTTTGCAGCTAATTTTTTGACGAATATATAGAAATAGTATCCTCATGGGGAAGAAATATCAGGAATATAAACAATTAAGCTTAACACAGATTGGAGATGAGGTCAGGGAGTTTTGGCGGGAAAACCAAATCTTTGAAAAGAGTCTGAAAATTCGTGAAGGAGGTACACCGTTTGTATTTTACGAGGGGCCGCCATCAGCCAACGGTAAACCCGGAATCCATCACGTAATGGCACGTACCATTAAAGACCTGTTTTGCCGCTACCAGACCCAAAAAGGAAAATATGTTCAGCGTAAAGCCGGCTGGGATACCCATGGCCTGCCGGTGGAGATTAGCGTGGAGAAAACCCTCGGTATTACCAAAGAGGATATCGGCAAGAAAATTAGTGTGGAAGAGTACAACAACGCCTGCCGCAAAGAGGTGCTCAGATACAAAGATATGTGGGACGACCTGACCGAAAAAATCGGCTACTGGGTTGACCTTGACCATCCGTACATCACCTTTGATAACAAGTATATGGAGTCGGTCTGGTACCTGCTGAAACAGCTTTACGAAAAAGGGCTGTTGTATAAAGGCTATTCTATCCAGCCCTACTCGCCGGCTGCCGGAACCGGACTGAGTACCCACGAGCTTAACCAGCCCGGTTGTTATCGCGATGTGACGGATACCACCGCTGTAGCACAGTTTAAAGTAATTCGTGATAACCGTTCCGGATTTCTGTTTGAAGGTTCCAGCGACATTGAGGTCTGTTTCATCGCATGGACAACGACACCATGGACATTGCCTTCCAATACGGCGTTGGCTGTTGGTAGAAAAATCAATTACCTGAAAGTAAAGACTTTCAATCCATATACCGGTATTCCGGAAGTGGTCATCCTTGCCGAAGACCGGCTGGATGCCTATTTCAATCCCAAAGACAAAGACATAGCATTTGAAGCTTACAAACCCGGCGATAAACACATTCCTTTCCGTGTGCTGGCAAGCTACAACGGAACACAACTCACCGGTATAGCTTACGAGCAACTGTTTCCGTGGATAAAACCCATGGGCAAAGCTTTTGAGGTAATCACCGGTGATTTTGTTACTACCGATGAGGGTACGGGAATCGTCCACATAGCTCCCACATTCGGTACTGATGATAACCGGGTTGCCAAAGAAATCGGCATTGCACCGCTGATTTTGCTGGATAAAAGTGGTGAAAAACGTCCCATGGTCGATTTAAAAGGTCGTTTTTTCACCCTCGACAAACTTGACAAACAGTTTGTGAAAACGTACGTCAATGTGGAATTATACAGTGAATTTGCCGGTCGTTTTGTAAAAAATGCTTACGACGAAAACCTCAATGATAAGGATAGTAGCCTTGATATAGACCTCGCCGTTGCCCTGAAAAAAGAAAACAAGGTTTTTCGTGTCGAGAAACATGTGCACAATTACCCGCACTGCTGGCGTACAGACAAGCCCATTTTGTATTACCCGATGGACTCGTGGTTTGTGAAGACAACACAGTTGAAAGAACGGATGATTGCTCTCAACAAAACCATCAAGTGGAAACCTAAAGCTACCGGCGAAGGTCGTTTCGGCAACTGGTTAGAAAACCTGGTGGACTGGAACCTTTCGCGTTCACGTTTTTGGGGTGTTCCATTGCCCATTTGGGTTACCGAAGACCGTACCGAACAAAAATGCCTCGGCTCGGCGGCCGAGTTAAAAGCCGAAGTGGAAAAAGCTGTGGCTGCCGGTGTTATGACAGAAAATCCGATGAGAGATTTCAATCCAACAGATATGAGCGACGAAAACTACCGGACTTTTGATTTCCACCGTCCTTATGTGGATAAAATTGTTTTGGTCTCCGAAAACGGGAAAAAAATGTACCGCGAACCTTCCCTTATTGATGTTTGGTTCGACTCGGGCTCCATGCCCTATGCCCAATTGCACTATCCTTTTGAAAATAAAGAAGCTTTTTTGAAAAACTTCCCTGCCGACTTCATTGCCGAAGGCGTGGATCAAACCCGCGGTTGGTTTTTTACGCTACACGCCATTGCTACCATGCTTTTCGACTCGGTAGCTTACAAAACGGTGGTCTCCAACGGGCTGGTGCTGGATAAAAAGGGCAACAAAATGTCAAAACGGCTTGACAATACTGTAGATCCGTTTTCTACTGTTGAAAAATATGGCGCCGATGCTACCCGCTGGTATATGATTACCAACGCACAACCATGGGACAACCTGCGTTTTGACCTTGCCGGTATCGATGAGGTTCGCCGGAAATTTTTCGGAACGTTACACAATACATACGCTTTTTTTGCGCTGTATGCCAACATCGATGGCTTTACATTCAGCGAACGGGAAATTCCGGTTGAAAAACGGTCGGAGCTGGATCGCTGGATACTCTCCGAACTGAATTCGCTTATTAGTACGGCTGATCAGGCTTATGCCGATTATGAACCGACACGTGCAGGACGTGCTATTCAATATTTTGTGAATGAGCATCTTAGCAACTGGTTTGTGCGGCTATCGAGAAGAAGATTCTGGAAGGGCAACTACTCGGAAGACAAAATCCAGGCTTATCAGACTTTGTACCGCTGTCTCGAAGTGGTATCGCAGCTGATGGCGCCCATTGCCCCTTTCTATGCCGACCGTCTGTTTAAAGATTTGAACGATGTAAGCGGAAAGACAGAGATGGTTTCTGTTCATCTTACCGATTTTCCCGTAGCAGACGAAAAACAGATTGACGAGTTGCTGGAAGAACGTATGGAGCTGGCACAGAAAATATCATCCATGATTCTCTCGTTACGGAAAAAAACAAATATCCGTGTAAGGCAGCCACTCAACAAGGTGATGATACCCGTGCCGGATTCGCGTTTTCAGAAACAGGTTCAAGCCGTGGAAGACCTTATCCTCTCGGAGACAAATATCAAACAGATTGAATACATCACCGGTGATTCGGACGTGCTGGTGAAGAAAATTAAACCGAACTTCAAAACGCTGGGCCCCAAATATGGCAAAATAATGAAGCAGTTAGCAGCCATGATTAATACACTGGGGCAGGAAGATATCCGTAAACTGGAAAACGGTGAATCCCTTACCTTTGAGGTAAACGGCCAGCCGGTGGAACTTCCCCGTGAGGATGTGGAAATCTCTACGCAGGACATCCCGGGCTGGAGTGTGACAAGTATGGACAACATGACGGTAGCACTGGATGTCACCATCACCGATATGCTGAAAAACGAAGGGCTTGCCCGCGAGCTGGTCAACCGTATCCAGCACATGCGCAAAGATATGGGGCTGGAGGTTACTGACCGTATTTTACTACAGATTGTGAAGGCAGAACAGACATTTGAAGCTTTCCAATTGTTTAAAGATTATATTTGCACCGAAACTTTGGCTGACGTTACCCTTATTGAGTTACCCTCAAATAATGGCTTTGAGGAAGTTGAGCTGATTGACGGGGTCTCTGCGAAAATTAAAATTGAGAAAAGAAATTAGAAATTGAGAAATATTTTGTATTTTAAGAACGATGAACACTAAATAATAAGGCCATGAACGAAGAGAAGAAAACAGAAGAAAAATTAAGGTATTCTACCGGAGAACTGGAGGAGTTCAGACAGATTATCATGGATAAATTAGAGAAAGCACGTGCTGATCTAAAATTACTTACCGAAGCATATACCAATAGCAGCGGGGCAGATACAAACGATACTTCTCCCACTTTTAAAGTTCTGGAAGAGGGACAACAGGTATTGTCGAAAGAAGAGAATAGCCGCATGGCTGCCCGTCAGCAACGTTTTATCAACAACCTGGAAAATGCACTGGTCCGTATCGAAAACGGAACCTACGGCATTTGTCGCGAAACTGGAAAACTGATTTCCAAAGAGCGTTTGCGTGCTGTTCCACACGCCACACTGAGTATAGACGCCAAAACGAGACAACGGAAAAACAACATCAATAATTAGTTGTTGATTTCTCATAAAATAGTATTTTGAAAAAAGCTGCATTGGTAATATTCCTGGTTTTGTTGCTTGACCAGGTATTAAAGTTTTACATTAAACTTACCTTTCCTATTGGAGGAAACATTCCGGTCTTCGACCATTGGTTTTACCTGTATTTTACTGAAAATAACGGGATGGCTTTTGGAATGCAATTTGCCGGTAGCTGGGGGAAACTGGCACTCAGTGTTTTCAGAATACTCGCCATTACCGGCATAGGTATTTTATTGTATTATCTTATCCGGCGAAAAAGTCGTACCGGATTGATTATCAGTATGTCACTTATCTTTGCCGGCGCCATTGGAAATATGATTGACAGTGCTTTTTACGGCCTCATCTTTTCACAAAGTACTTTCCATTCGGTTGCCACGCTGGCCCCCTTTGGTCATGGTTATGCAGGCTTTTTGCATGGAAAGGTGGTGGACATGCTCTATTTCCCGCTCATTAATGTTGCCCAGTCTAATGCACCTTCATGGATACCCGGATTTTTGTTTGGCCTCGATGGCCATTTGGTTTTTTTCCGACCCATCTTTGATGTTGCTGATGCCTCTATTACCATTGGTGTCTCATGGCTTCTTTTGTTTCATAGAAAAGATTTACACCTCTGATAAATCAGGCAAAAACCAACAGGGTGGCACTATGGAATTTTATTCATAAAAATCCTTTTTTATACCTAATTTAAAGATATTTAATTTATATCTTTGCCCCAATAAAAATCCTCTAATCATAAGCATTTTATGGACAAAAAAAATATCGGCCACATTGCACAAATCATTGGCCCTGTTGTTGACGTTGTTTTTGATAACGAAAAAGACCTTCCCAGGATTTATGATGCGCTGGTAATTGAGCGTAAAAATGGCGAAAAAGTCGTTTTTGAAGTTCAGCAGGCTACCGGTGAAAATACTGTGAGAACTGTCGCCATGGATTCCACCGATGGTCTGCGCCGCGGCATGGAGGTCATCAACACCGGAAATCCAATTAGCATGCCTACCGGCGAAAACATTAAAGGCAGGCTTTTCAATGTCATTGGCGAATCCATTGACGGATTAAAAAAGGTAGAATCCAAAATTAGCTATCCAATCCACAGAGACCCGCCGATATATGAGGAGCTTACCACACATTCTGAAATTCTCCATACCGGTATCAAAGTGATTGACCTTATCGAACCTTATGCCAAAGGGGGTAAAGTCGGGCTGTTTGGTGGAGCCGGAGTGGGTAAAACCGTTATCATCATGGAGCTGATTAATAATATTGCCAAAGCTTATGAGGGCTTGTCGGTGTTTGGTGGCGTGGGCGAACGTACCCGTGAGGGGAACGACCTGCTGCGCGAAATGATAGAATCAGACGTTATTCGCTATGGTAAAGCTTTTAAAGAAGACATGGAAAAAGGAGGCTGGGATCTTTCCAAAGTCGATTATGACGAACTGGGAAAATCACAAGCAACGCTGGTTTTCGGTCAGATGAACGAACCTCCCGGAGCACGTGCCCGTGTAGCTCTTTCGGGACTTACGCTGGCCGAGTATTTCCGTGACGGTGATGAAAAATCCGGCGGTCGCGATATCCTCTTCTTCATTGATAATATTTTCCGGTTTACACAAGCCGGTTCCGAAGTGTCTGCGCTTCTTGGTCGTATGCCTTCTGCTGTGGGCTATCAGCCTACACTCGCTACCGAGATGGGCATTATGCAGGAGCGCATCACCTCTACTAAAAGAGGGTCAATTACCTCTGTACAGGCTGTTTATGTGCCTGCTGACGACCTTACCGACCCGGCACCGGCAACTACCTTTGCTCACCTTGACGCTACTACGGTACTTAGCCGTAAAATTGCCGAGTTGGGAATTTATCCTGCCGTGGATCCGCTGGATTCCACGTCACGTATTCTGACGCCGGATATTGTCGGAGACAAACATTATAACACAGCCCAACGAGTGAAAAACATTTTGCAGCGTTACAATGAGTTGCAGGATATTATCGCTATCCTAGGAATGGATGAGCTTTCGGAAGAAGACAAACTTATAGTGAACCGCGCCCGCCGTGTGCAGCGCTTCCTGTCGCAGCCTTTCTTTGTGGCTGAGCAGTTTACCGGATTGAAAGGAACGCTGGTGTCCATTGAAGATACTATTAAAGGTTTCAACATGATTATGGATGGCGAAGTGGACGAGTATCCCGAAGCTGCTTTCAACCTTGTGGGAACCATTGAGGAAGCCATCGAAAAAGGTAAGAAAATGTTGGCTGAGATAAAGTAATCATAACTTTCTGATAAAAGATATTCTTATTTCTCAACAAAAACCATAGCAGAAAATGAACCTTGAAATTATCACACCTGATAAAACTATTTTTAAAGGAGAAGTTGATTTGGTACAATTACCGGGGATTGATGGCTCTTTTGAAATTTTAAACAACCATGCTCCTTTAATATCTGCTTTGAGAGAAGGGATTATCAAAATTCAGAAAGGGAAATCGGAAGATTTTTTTGAAGTAAAAGCAGGGGTCATCGAGGTGCTTGATAACAAGGTGTTGGTTTTGGCCGAATAGTTTTTGCTTAAAGGTCGGTTTTCTACACACAGTAATAAAAGCCTTTCACTTTTCAAGTTTGATAAAAAGCTTTTCTCATTTCAGGAAATGCGGGTATAGTTTTGAACTTGTGCTTTTGATTATTCATTTTAATTACGGTCAGGTATTTGGCAAAGGAGGGGACTTGTAAAATCTGTTCGTAATGAATGAAACCATTCCCCGAAAAATCCGATGATAGTTATCAATCTAATAAAATTGCAAACACCTTATTATCAGTTTATTATATCTTGTTTTTAAAAATTATAAATTAGCATAGCAGGTCATACGAACGTGAGATTAAAATTAATTTTGTACCGCAAATTATTAAAACAGTTAAAGCTATGATGTGGTTTAATAAAATGATAGCCTCCATCTTACCTCACATGCCCAAAAACCTTGTGTGGATATTTTCCAAGCGATATATTGCCGGACGCACCATTGAAGATGCCGTTCGCGTTTCCCAACAACTGAATACTGATGGATACATGGTCACCATTGACCTGCTTGGTGAGTTTATCACCGATTTAAAAGAAGCCGAAAAAAACCGCGAGCTTTATCTCAACATTATCAAAATCATGCAGAAGAATAGAATTGAAGGTAACTATTCACTGAAACCCAGTATGTTTGGCCTGTTAATAGATGAGGAAGCCTGCTACCGGAATATTCGACAGATTGTACAAAAAGCAGTAGATTATGGCAACTTTGTCCGTATCGACATGGAAGACTCACAATGTGTGGATATGGAAATCAAGCTTTTCAGGAGGCTGAGAAAAGAATTTCCGAGAAATGTCGGGTTGGTGTTGCAGGCCTATATGAGACGCACACTAAACGACATTAAAAATCTTTCGGACATGCACAGCGAAGAAAACCCACTGAACTTTAGGCTTTGCAAGGGAATATATGTGGAACCCGAAGCGATTGCCTATAAAAAGTATGACGAGATCAACCAACATTATCTTGAAAATCTTGAACACATTCTCCAAAACGGCATCTATCCTGGCATCGCCACCCATGACATCCCATTGATTGAAGGAGCATACAAACTACTGGAAAAGTATAACGTCCCCAAAGACCGGTACGAGTTTCAAATGCTTTATGGCGTTACACCCGGTTTGCGCAGAAGTATCCTTAATAAGGGGCACCGGCTGCGTGTTTATGTTCCTTTTGGTGAAAACTGGTTTCCCTATTCCACCCGGCGGCTAAAAGAAAATCCGAAAGTAGCCTCCGATATTATGAAGGCCATATTTGTCAGAGGGTAATCGTTTGGAGGAGGTTTTTAGCAAAGATTAGTTAACGATTTTCAGGCGAAAGATTTGTTTACCAAAGCCACATAACTTTGAAATTACAGGTTTCCTGTCAGCGCTATTTCACTGGTAACTAATTTTTCATTACTTTTGCAACGCTAAAATCTCTAATAAACAAATCTATGATTAAGAAACGAGTGCTTTGTGTGTTCCAAGAGATTATGCCCTATTTACCTGAATCTCACATGAGTAAAATAGGACGTTTCCTTCCACAAAAGATTCAGGAATCAGGAAAAGAAATCCGGGTTTTTATGCCCCGCTTTGGTCTTGTTAACGAAAGGCGAAACCAACTGCATGAGGTAATTCGTCTTTCGGGGATGAACCTGATTATTGAGGAAATTGACCATCCGCTTATTATTAAAGTCGCTTCCATTCAGCAAGCCCGTATGCAGGTTTATTTTATTGAGAACGAAGATTTCTTTCATAGGAAATTTATGTTTAGAGATGCCAAAGGGAAGTTTTTTAAAGACAATGACGAGCGAACCATTTTCTTTTCAAAAGGAGTTCTGGATACAGTGAAAAAGCTCGGCTGGGCACCTGACATTATCCACGCACACGGATGGTTCTCTGCCCTGTTGCCGATGTTTGTCAGAACAGCTTATAAAGACAATCCCCTGTTTGGCGACAGTAAAATTATTATGTCTTTGTATAACGACGGCTTCGATGAGGATTTTATTGATACTTTTATTCAAAAGATAAAAATGAACGGAATCCCTGATGATGCGCTGAAATACTACGATAAAGCAAATTACGTTTCTCTTATGCAGGGAGCGGTTGACCATGCCGATGCATTTATCGTTAGCGAAGAAAATGTAAATACAGAACTGCTTGAATATGTTAAGGATAGCGGCAAACCAATCCTGGAATATCAGGGAGAAGAAAATTATTTTGATGCTTATAACCAGTTTTATGATCAGATTATTGGAGAGAATTAATTTTCTCATTCGGAAGAAGAACCTGCTGTTTTTTATCAATATTTTCCTGCTTTTTGCAATTTTAAGTTTTTTTAACTTATCCTGCTCGAAATACCCCACAAAAATTGGTGCGGCTTTAATGCCGAACAACTCCCTGTCATTACATTATAAACAAGTTGGATTTACGGCTTATTCGCAACCTATTGACACCACCCGGGGGGATAAACTGCTTACGAATATTGTGGGAAGCATTAAAGACCCCGTGTTTGGGTTAACCAATGCAAGCTTTTATTCCAAAGTACTACCGATAAGCACAGGACAGCGGTTTGGAACAAATCCTATAACTGATTCGCTCGTACTTCAGCTTTACTATTCAGATGTGTATGGAGATACCAACGCTGTTTTACACCTGCATGTGTATGAAATGAAAGATGATATTTATTTTGATAGCACCTATTATTCAAATAAAAAGGTTGCTGTCTATCCTACCGACTATGCTGATATGACATTTCGTCCCAATAAAAATAATTTTTATATCATTAACAAGCTGGATACTATAAGAAACGTGCTACGCATCAACCTTAGTCATCTTTCTTTAGCTTTGAGTAATAAACTGCTGAATGCCGACAGTACGATTCTTGACAGCAACCTTCTGTTTATGGACTATTTCAGGGGACTTTACCTAAAAACAGATCCGGTAACTAATGGAGGAGCACTTGCTTCGTTTCTCACTACCTCGCGTAATACAATGCTGCTGCTGTATTATCATAACGATACGGGAGACTCACTAAGTTATGGCTATGTACTGAGTACAGCTATGGCCAAGATAAATCATTACCAGCATGACTTTAGTGTTGCTGATCAGGCTTTTCAAAATCAGGTGGTCAAAGGTGATACGACCCTGGGGTTGAAACGGTTTTATGTTCAGGGACTTGCTGGAGTACAAACAGTTATTAAGTTCCCGCACATCCGAGATTTAAACAAACTTGGGAAAGTGGGTATCAACGAAGCCAAACTTATCTTACCCGGTGCTGAAGCGAAACCTTTTCTGGGTGCTCCGGGTCAGTTGTCTCTATTCAGGATACTGAATGATTCTACCTATGCTATTTTACCCGATCAAAGTGAAGGTGCTAATTATTTTGGCGGACAATACAACGCCTCAGATAATTCCTATTCATTCCGGATTACCCACTATATTGAATCATTGATAAAGGATTCCACTAAAGTTGATAACGGCTTGATGCTCTTTACAAACAGCGGATCTATTTCTCCCGATCGCTTTATTTTTAACGGCCCGCAATTTGTTGGAGATTCGACAAGGCGTGCCAGGTTGGATATTTTTTATACCATTGTAAAATAATATTCCTTACTTTTGCTTTTGGTTAATAAAACCAGATATTAAATTTTAAATTTTAAAACCCGGTAATCATGTGTGGAATTGTCGCTTATCTCGGGCCTAAAGATGCTTATCCCATCCTGATAAAGGGCCTCCACCGACTTGAATATCGGGGTTATGACAGTGCAGGGATTGCCCTGCTCAATGGGAATCTCTCTGTTTACAAAACCAAAGGAAAAGTTTCGGAACTGGAAAAATTTACTTCCGGTAAAAATCTGGACGGTCACGCCGGAATAGCCCATACCCGCTGGGCTACCCACGGAGAGCCTAACAAAATCAACGCCCACCCCCACTTCTCACAAAATAAAAAGCTTGCCATCATACATAATGGCATTATTGAAAATTATGCCTCCCTGAAAGAAGCACTCATGGGAAGGGGCTACCATTTTAATTCGGATACGGATACCGAAGTACTTATCAACCTGATAGAAGATATACAACTTAACGAAAAGACAGAATTGGAGGAAGCTGTCCGCATCGCCCTTAACCAGGTTACCGGTGCTTATGCCATCGTTATTCTTTCGGAAGACAATCCCGACTCAATGATTGTGGCCCGCAAAGGCAGCCCTATGGTCATCGGTGTGGGAGAAGACGAATTCTTTGTTGCTTCCGATGCCACTCCGTTTATTGAGTACACCAAAAAGGTGATCTACATGGAAGAAGAGAATGTAGCTGTTCTGCGCCGGGGAAACGTGGTCGATTTGAAGACTATTAAAAATCAAAAGAAAACACCCTACATCGAAGCACTTGAAATGGACCTTTGCCAGCTGGAAAAAGGTGGCTACAACCACTTTATGCTAAAAGAGATTTTTGAGCAACCCCGTTCTATAAAAGACAGTATGCGAGGACGTTTGCACGCCGACAAAGGTATTGTTTCGCTGGGTGGCATTAAAGATTATGAGCAAAAGCTGATCAATGCCCGGCGCATCATCATTATTGCCTGCGGCACTTCGTGGCATGCCGGCCTGGTAGGTGAATACCTGCTCGAAGATTTGGCACGTATTTCTGTTGAAGTGGAGTATGCTTCCGAATTTCGCTACCGCAACCCGATTATTGATGAGAAGGATGTGGTTATTGCTATCTCGCAATCAGGAGAAACAGCCGACACACTGGCAGCTATCCGGTTGGCCAAAGAAAAAGGAGCCACAATTCTCGGTATCTGTAATGTTGTGGGTTCTTCCATAGCCCGTTTGACAGATGCCGGTTCCTATACCCACGCCGGTCCGGAAATAGGAGTTGCTTCCACCAAAGCTTTTACCGCCCAGGTAACAGTACTCACGCTACTTGCTTTGCGTATGGCACAATTAAAAGGAACTATCCCTACTTCCCGGTGGAAACAACTGGCACATGAGCTGGAAGGAATCCCCGGTAAAGTAGAAAAAGCATTGAATAATAATGGTATCATTAACCTCATATCACAAGAATTTAAAGAGGCAACTAATTTTCTTTACCTCGGCCGCGGCTATAATTTCCCCGTAGCACTGGAAGGCGCTCTGAAGCTAAAAGAAATTTCCTATATCCATGCAGAAGGTTATCCTGCTGCAGAAATGAAACATGGTCCCATTGCTTTGATTGACAAAAAGATGCCCGTTGTTTTTATCGCAACTTCCAATGGTATCTACGATAAGGTGGTAAGCAATATTCAGGAGGTAAAAGCAAGAAACGGTCATGTCATTGCCGTTGTTAGCGAAGGTGATGAAATCATTAAAAATCTGGTGGACTATGCCATTGAAATTCCTAAAACCGATGAAATTTTTACTCCGTTGCTGGCCAGCATTCCTTTGCAGAAACTGGCTTATCAGATTGCCATCCTGAGAGGTTGTGATGTGGATCAACCCCGAAATCTCGCTAAATCGGTAACGGTGGAATAAGGATGTTGGGATGTGAGATGTTGGGAGTTCTGCGCCAGTTTTTTGCGCTTTATAGCTTTGTTGCCAACACGGCAGTCTTTTTAAACCGCATGACTTTCCCATTTTGGTTAAAAACTTTGATGTAAAGTACATAAATACCGACGAGTGCTTTGGTGCCATCATCTTCTAATCCATCCCATGAGACAACTCCATCAGTACCGACATATTCGTTGTTTACCAGCCTGCGCACCAACTGCCCATTAGCGTTGAAAATATTTATAGTCATGGTGTTCCCGGATGTTTTAAACCTGTATTTGATGTGTAGGATATCCTGATATCCATCATTGTCGGGAGAGAAAATTTCCGGATCAATGTCAATATTCCCACTGACAGAGTCAGGATTAACACTTACAGATTGAGAATTCCGGTAGCCCGGCGTCCCGAAGCCAACACTTTCCGCTGCCGAGTGCCAGTTGTTTGGGTCGTTGGTTTTACCATCGGCATTTACCCGCTCCAGCGCCACACCCTGCGTATAATTCAACAAAGGGTATTGCATTTTTTCCGAATAATCAAAAGCGTCTATTTTCTGCATTTGTCCGAACAGCAAAACACTTCCATCGTCTTTGCTAAAAGCCGGAAACGGCATTACCTGCAGAAACGCATGTGGATTTTTAGTAATATACTGTGCCTTTACTTTTTCGGGTGAGGAAGTCAGCACCAAATAATCTCCCGGTAAAAAGAGTGTCTGATCAAAAGTGAGGTTATAAAAAAGCGAATCCGGCGGATTGGGTGGCGATTTTTTCACTGTCCCCAGTATCAACGATGATAAATCAACGGTCTTGTGCGAACGGTTATACAATTCCACATAATCCACACCTCCTTTTAGTGGATAAAACAAAATCTCATTTATAATCACATCTCCATTCTCAATATGTTGCGGCAAGCCAAACCGAACAGACGTATCACCGGCCATGGCCTTTCCCATACAATTTTGGAGATTTCCGGAAACAGTTAATGTGTAAATCGTTGCCGTGTCAAATGCTTCCCCAAACCTCTGGCTGACGCGTCTGTGATCTGCTGAAACCACTGATTTTTCTATCTGACCCACGCCCGGTGAAACAGTAAAAAAGTCAGGATTTGTAAGCTGGCTATTGTCCATTTTTTGCGTAAATGATAATTCAATTGTATGGTCATCAGGTACTTGCAACATACTGACCCTCGGCGGAACAGTTAATGTGTCAAATACTGAATTCTGTTCTCCGGGCGTTCCGCCCACGATGTTTTCGGCAACTTTCCAGTTATTACTTCCCGAACAGATGTTTTCCGGATTTATCTGTTCCAGCGACCATCCGCCTTCTGCTTTGGTATCATCACCATACCAGCTTTTGTCATACTGTACCGACGAAATCAGTTGTCCTTTTCTATCGAAAAGTTTCAAGTCCTCTCCACCATTAGTCAGACTGAAGCTATTGAATCCATAGGTTTTCCCGTAAAAGGAAAAAGCTTCCTGCGCCTCATTTTTACAGAGAATCAAATAGCCACCGGCAGTAATAGTGACTTTCCCAAAGGTTTTTATCGATTTCCCGAGTTCCAGTTGCCAACCGTTCAGGCCAATATTCACGGAAGTACGGTTAAATAATTCGATATATTCAAATTTCGGAAGCCCCACAGCGGGCGTCGGATCAGCCATAATTTCATTAAAAATCACATCGTTGGGTAGCGGTTTTATGTAAACAAAAGAAAGCGTTTGTCCGGCCATACGGTTTCCGACAAGGTCTTCTATTGCTGAAACGGTAATTTTATAATCCTGGTTTCTTTGCAAATGGCCGGAAAAAGTCAGGGTAACAGATTTTTTTTCAGGAGAAAGGGCAATGTCCGAAAGCTTTCCGGCATTTGGCGAAAGCAGATAATCTTCTGTCTGTATCGCTGAAAGGCTGTCTAAGCTCTCGTTAAAAAAGAGTATCAACGTACTATCAGAAGAGACAAAAACACTGTCTAACACCGGTGGTAACGTATCAAACTGCGGAGTGCCGGCATAAATATCATCAAAAAAGACCTTTTTCGCATTGCTGCGAGTAGTTTGACAATAAAGTCCAAAGTAGGAAGAAACGTTGTAACGATCGTCCTTTCCCGAAGCTTCTTTACGAAAATTATCTCCGCCCGCAGGGTCAGCAAAAAGTTGCCAGTTTCCTAATGAATCACGAAGAACTTTTATCCTTACGGCAAAAGCTTTGGAAAGCAACCCTTCGGTTCCACGGCAAATGGAGACCGTAGTGTCACCCGATTTTCTGAACAATTCGATGGCATCGTTGCTTCCGGCCTCACCGAGTTGCAGGTAATAACCTTTTGACACCTGCGTGAGATCCGGGCTGTCGGTAGCAAGGAAAATACGGATAAAATTTTTGGAAGAAGGACTAAAAGCAGCCTTCACCCAGAACTGCCATTCAGTTTGGCGCAGTATATGAAAAGGCGTTGAGAGCCAGGCCTTACCCGCCACAGTGTCATCAAGTTGCAACTGCTTTTCGACATTCACAACAAACCGACCCGGAGTACCGGACCATACCGGATTTTGGGTGAAGTTTCCATCATCAAAATGCTCGGAAAGCTGGGAAAAAGCAGCCAGAGGCAGCAGAACGAGAAGAAGTAAAAAAGGTTTCATTATTTTGGTAATTTTGCATCGTTTTCAATAGAGCATATAAAAGTACAAAAAATAATGAAAGTTGCAGTAATCGGAGCTACCGGAGTGGTGGGCAGAAAAATGATTGAGGTTTTGGAAGAACATAACTTCCCGTTGACACGCATTTACGCTGTAGCTTCCGAAAAATCAACTGGTGAAAAAATTTCTTTCAAACAGTCTGAGATTGAAGTAATCACACTCGAAAAAGCACTTCAGTCAAAACCTGATATCGCCTTATTTTCGGCAGGGGCAGCAGTATCCGGAATCTGGGTACCAAGATTTGCTAAAGCAGGGGCGACGGTCATCGACAACTCTTCCGCCTGGCGAATGAAACCGGAAATCCCTTTGGTTATTCCCGAAATTAACGGAAAAGTCCTGAAAGCCTCCCATAAAATCATTGCTAACCCCAACTGCTCGACTATTCAAATGCTTATGGCCATTGCTCCTCTGCATCAAAAATTTGGCGTTAAGCGCATTGTGGTTTCCACCTACCAGTCGGTCAGTGGCAGTGGAAAAAAGGGTATTGAACAATTGATGAACGAACGGCAACACAAAAACGGGGCAAAGGTTTACCCACATCCCATCGACATGAATGTATTGCCGCACGCCGGCGACTTTACCGATAGTGGCTACACCACCGAGGAGGAGAAGCTGGTAAACGAAACACGGAAAATACTCAGTGACAAGACTATCCTGATTTCGGCAACTGCCGCACGGGTACCGGTGACAGGTGGCCATTCCGAATCGATAAACCTGGAACTGAGAAAAACATGGACTATGGAGGAAGTCATTTTTCTGCTGAATGAGATGCCCGGGTTGGTGGTGCAGGACGACCCGAAAAACAATCTCTATCCCATGCCCGTTTCGGCGCAGGGAAAAGATGAAGTTTTTGTGGGACGCATCCGGCGCGACAATTCAGTAAAAAACGGGTTAAACCTTTGGGTTGTAGCCGACAATCTGCGAAAAGGAGCAGCCACCAATGCAGTGCAAATTGCAGAATATCTGATAAAACAAAAATTGCCGGGCTAAAAATGAAACAAAATTGAAAATCTATCAATGCATACATGATTTTGAGGCAGTTGCCCATCCCATTGTTACCATAGGCACTTTTGATGGCGTTCATTTGGGACATCAGGCTATCTTCTCAAGGATGAAGGAAGAAGCCAAAAAAACAGGTGGTGAAACGATTGTAATTACATTTTCCCCACATCCTCGGCTGGTTTTATACCAGAACAGTGTCAACCTGAAATTTATCAATACCCGTGAGAAGAAAATCGAGCGGTTGGAAAAGATTGGTATCGACCATCTTATCATCATCCCATTTACCAAAGAATTTGCAAGGAATTCGTCGGAGCAGTTTGTTACCGACTATGTGGTAAAATATGTTCATCCTGCCAGGATTATCATCGGTTACGATCATCACTTTGGTAAAAACCGGGAGGGAAATATCCGGCTACTGGAAAGATTAAAACTAAAACTTGGCTACGAAGTGGAAGAGGTCCCGCCTTTTTTTGTCGATGGTGCTCCGGTTAACTCCACACGTATTCGTGATTTGCTACATGACGGCAATGTTAAGGAAGCCAACCGGATGTTGGGTTATGAATATGCCATTACTGGGAAAGTTGTCCGCGGCCAACGTATCGGACATAAAATAGGCTATCCTACGGCCAACCTGGAAATTCCAAACGAATACAAGTTGATTACCGCCAACGGGGTATATGCCTGCCGCGTGCTATTGGGAAAAAGAACCTATAAAGGCATGGGCAATATCGGCGTACGTCCCACCATCGACCACGGCAACCTGACTATTGAAGTAAATATTTTTGATTTTGACGAAGAAATTTATGATAAGAAGATTACCATTCAGTTTGTGGACAGGCTACGTGATGAAAAGAAATTTAAGAACCTTGAAGCGCTGAAAAGACAACTCGCCAAAGACAAAGTGTTGTCAATTGAACGGCTATGAAAGACTTTTCAGTAAGTAACAGACTCTTGTTTTTGCTGTTTTGGATTGCTTTTACCGGGATATTTCCTGTAGATGCACAAAACTCGGCCTGGAAATGTGTTAAAAATACGGAAGGTATCCGGGTTTATTCTCGAAAAAGTGATAGCGACAATTACAGAATTATAATGGTAACGGCCCGGATAAAAACTACCTTATCCGCATTAGTTTCATTGGTAACCGATTTCCCCAATAATAAAAACTGGGTTTTTCTAAACAAAAAAACCGAAATCCTTGAGAAGGATAGTCCATACTCATGGGTTCTTTACAACCAGACGGATGCCCCCTGGCCTGTAACCGACAGGGATATAATTTCCAGGACAACTTTAACGCAGGATTCCATGACTAAAATTGTTACCATTCGCGGAGTAGCTATCCCGAAATATCGACCCAAGGATCCAAACTACGTCCGCATTCCTTTTGCCCGTTCACAATGGTGTTTTATTCCTTTAAAGGACAGCATGGTAGATGTAGAGTTCACGCTTGAACTGGATGTGGGTGGAAACATCCCACAATGGCTGGCAAACATGACGGCAACCAAAGGACCTTATCAAACCATGCGCAGATTCAGAAAAGAAATTCACCGGGAAAAATATTGCGATGCCCATCTCACTTTTATCAAAGAACCCTGATTTCAGTATTTTTACAGCCAAACACTAGACTTTATAGACGGACACCAATTAGCCTAAAAAGTGAAGGGGTCTCCCCGAATAAAAAATTAGAATTTCCTGCACGATTTCTTTCACCTCTTCGGCGGTTTGGGCTTGCATAAGACGGATACGAAACGGCTTGAAACCGGGGAGACTTTTGAAATAGGCCGACCAGTGTTTACGGATTTCCCTAATACCACGGCGCTCCCCTTTCCATGCTACCGACCGCTTTAGATGCAGCATACTGATGCGCACACGCTCTTCAATACCGGCCGGTGAAACCAGTTCACCCGTAGCAAGATAATGTTTTATATCCCTGAATATCCACGGGTTACCATAAACAGCCCGGCCAATCATAAGGCCATCCACGCCATAGGTATCTTTGAAATATTTTGCCGAAACAGGATCGTTTACATCACCGTTGCCAAAGACAGGAATGTGCATACGGGGGTTATTTTTCACTTCGCCAATCAGCGACCAGTCGGCCGGCGTGGAATAACGGGTTGTCCGTGTGCGGCCATGAATGGAAAGTGCCTGAATGCCCGTATCCTGCAACCGTTCGGCAATGTCCACAATTTCCTTGTGCTCTTCGTCGTAGCCGAGGCGTGTTTTGACCGTTACCGGGAGGTTGACCGCTTTTACCACGGCAGCTGTCATTTTCACCATCTTAGGGATGTCGTTCAGGATTCCGGAACCGGCTCCTTTGGCCACCACCTTTTTCACCGGGCAACCAAAGTTGATGTCGATGAGGTCGGGATGAGCTTTTTCAGCGTAACGGGCAGCAGCTGTCATAGCATCGATGTTGTGACCGAAAATCTGGATGCCAATGGGACGTTCGGCATCTTCAAAATCCAGCTTCTCCACGCTTTTATCCGCATCTCGAATCAGCCCTTCCGAAGAGATAAACTCGGTGTACATGAGGTCGGCACCAAACATTTTGCATACATAGCGAAAGGGCGGATCGGTAACATCCTCCATGGGAGCAAGCAGCAGTGGGAACTCTCCGAGATTTATTTCTCCTATTTTAACCACAGATGTAATCTTTTGATGACGGACTTCCTTTCTTAAACGCGCTTAACGGTGGGGCAAAAATATTAATTTTGTGCGTTCAAATCGCTTGTTTATGAAACGCAGGATTTTCTTTCCGGATACCAAACCGGGTATTAAACTTTTTTGGTTACTTTTTCTGGTGGTCTTGTCGGCTTTAATCTTTTCTATCCTGGGGCTGATAGCAGGAAAATTAATTTTTCACCGCGACCTTGCTTCGCTGGTTGGGATGCTCTCACAACCAAAAAATGAAACAGCCAAATCGTTTCTCTATATCTTCCAGTTAATTAACCAGATTGGGATGTTCATCCTGCCACCATTGTTGTTTGCATACCTTTTTAGCACCAACAGTGGACGCTACCTGAGAACAAACCGGACCCCCTCATTGCTGGTTCTTTTGCTGGCCGGATTGAGTATTTTTACTGTCCTTCCACTTATCAACTGGCTATCAGAAGTCAATGCGCACATGACTTTTCCGGAGGTATTTGCAGGTATCGGCGAGTGGATGAAAGCCAAAGAAGTACAAGCCGACCGGCTGACGGAGGTATTTCTGCAAGTGAAAAGTCCTGCCGGACTGGCGCTGAACCTGCTGGTGATAGCCCTGATTCCTGCGCTGGGTGAAGAACTACTTTTCAGGGGGCTGCTTCAACGCCTGTTGGGCGAATGGACCAGGAA
>VAOZ01249548.1_pt1 | contig 19668 bp, 31 predicted proteins | sample 3394041 | NCBI WGS metagenome assembly VAOZ01 (sample SAMN08290431, study PRJNA428436) | hydrothermal vent metagenome | isolation source: Deep-sea hydrothermal vent chimney | place: Indian Ocean: Southwest Indian Ridge
ACGGAGATGGTGATGCCGGGCGACAACGTAAGTATGGATGTTGATCTGATTATGCCGATTGCCATGGACAAGGAGCTACGCTTCGCCATCCGCGAGGGTGGCCGTACAGTCGGCGCCGGCGTCGTGACTGAAATTATCAAGTAGGAGGTTTTTGTGGCTGCTGAAACGATTCGTATCCGACTGAAGGCATTTGACCATCGCATTCTGGACAAGAGCGCGGCGGACATCGTGTCCACCGCCAAGCGAACGGGTGCCGTGGTACGCGGCCCCATTCCGTTGCCGACCCGGATTGAAAAATTCTGCGTCATCAAGAGTCCGCATAAGGATAAGGATTCGCGCGAACAATTCGAGATTCGCACCCACAAACGGCTACTGAACATTGATAGTCCGACGCCACAGACCGTGGACGCGCTGATGAAGCTTGATCTTCCGTCCGGGGTGGACGTCGAGATCAAGTTATAGTGTTTCGTCCCATGCTAGGAGATAAGAGATGGCTGCTGGTTTGATCGCTCGCAAGGCGGGTATGACGCAAATATTTACCGGGGGAGGCGCGGCTGTCCCGGTCACGGTACTTTATGTCGAGCCGTGCCGCGTGGTTGCGCTGCGTACCAGCGCACAGGATGGTTATGACGCCATTCAGGTGGGTTTCGGTGCGATGCCTCGCAAGCAGACACGTGCGGTGCAGGGACATTATGCGAAGCAGGGTCAGGATGTGATGCGTGGCCTGAAGGAATTTCGTACCACAAAGGATGACGCCTTTGAAATTGGTCAGGATCTGACAACGGCAATGTTCGAGGTGGGTCAGAAGATCGATGTTTCCGCCACCTCCAGGGGGCATGGTTTCGCCGGTGTGATGAAGCGGTATAACTTTGCCGGGGGCCGTGCCAGCCATGGCGCTGAAAAAGTCCATCGTCAGATGGGTTCGACCGGCCAGTGCCAGTGGCCGGGGCGCGTGTTTCCGGGTAAGAAGATGCCGGGCCATTATGGCGCTATGCGTGTGACTACGCAGAATCTTGAGGTCGTGCGCGTGGATGCCGAAGCCAGCCGTATTCTGGTAAAGGGAGCGGTTCCTGGTGCAAGGAACGGACTGGTCGAACTGCGACCGGCAGTGAAGGGAGTGTCAGATGCCTGAAGTGTCCGTAGTTGATCAGAACAACAAGCCAGTCGGAAAGCAGGAGCTGAATGATGCGGTGTTTGGCCTTGATACGGATGCTGGCTTCGTGCATCGGGTTTATTCGGCACTTTCCGCCGGACAACGCGCCGGAACACACAAAACCAGGAGCCGCGCCGAGGTATCCGGCGGTGGCAGGAAGCCATGGAAACAGAAGGGTACGGGCCGCGCTCGCCAGGGTTCGACGCGTGCCTCCCAGTGGCGCCATGGCGGCATTGCACATGGCCCATCGCCGCGTTCCTATGAAACGCGCATCAACAAAAAAGAGCGTCGCCGTGCCTTGTGTCTGGTGCTGTCGGGCCACGTGCGCGATGGTCGTCTGACGGTACTGAACAAGTTTGAATTGCAAACCGTCAAGACCAGGGATTTTGTGCGGGTCATGAAGGCCCTGAATGTGGACAATGGCCTGATCGTACTGGATGAAGCAAGCCGGGCAATTGCCTTGTCGGGTCGTAATGTGCCGAATACGAAAGTGGTGCTGGATGGGCAGATGAATCTGCACGACCTGCTGAAATACGATCGGCTGGTGTTGACGAAGGCTGTCGTTGAGCATCTGGAGGGACGCCTGTCATGAGTGCGACCTCTGAGGATTTTAGAATTTTGCGTCGCCCCGTGGTAACGGAAAAGAGTTATGCGGCCCAGGGAACAATGAGCCAGTATAGTTTTCGCGTGGAACAGAACGCAACGAAGCGGCAAATCAAACATGCGATCGAATCCATTTTTGAAGTGAAGGTGAGAACAGTACAGGTGATCAACATGCCCGGAAAACCGAAACGCCGGGGCACGCGTGACGGGTTTCGTTCGGGTTACCGCAAGGCGGTTGTGCGGTTAGCAGAAGGTGAAACGATCGATATGACGGAAGAGGCTTAAATCATGGGTCTGAAAGTATTGAAACCGACCACCAATGGTTCGCGCGGACGTGTGGCTGCGGTTAATCCCGATTTATATAAGGGGCGGGCGGAACGCAGTCTGACCAGGGGGCTGACGAAAAATGCTGGTCGCAACAACAAGGGCCGGATTACGGTACGACATCAGGGTGGCGGCCACAAACGGTTGTATCGCATGGTGGATTTTAAGCGCGACAACGTTGGTATTTCTGGTCATGTGGAACGTATTGAGTATGACCCGAACCGTAGCGCGCATCTTGCTCTGGTTATTTTCGTCAATGGCGAGAAGCGATATATCCTTGCACCGCAAGACCTGCGCCCGGGTGATACGGTGATGAGCGGACCGGATGCGGAGATGCGTCCCGGTAATGCCATGCATCTGGCCGGCATTCGTGTTGGCACCATGCTGCACAACGTGGAGATCAAGCCTGGCAAGGGCGGTCAGCTTGCGCGTAGCGCAGGCATCGGAATTCAATTGATGGGCAAGGAAGGCGGTCGGGCGGTATTAAAACTGCCATCCGGGGAGTTTCGACGCGTGGATGCCCGTTGTATGGCGAGTATTGGTGTTGTTGCCAATGGCGATCATGCAAACCGTAAAGTGGGTAAGGCCGGGCGTACCCGCTGGCTGGGTGTGCGTCCAACGGTGCGCGGCGTGGTCATGAACCCCGTGGACCATCCGCATGGTGGTGGTGAGGGCCGCACTTCCGGAGGCCGTCACCCTGTAACGCCGTGGGGTGTGCCGACCAAGGGCCACAAGACACGCAACAAGAACAAGGCATCGAATCGCGATATCATTCGCCGCCGCAAGCAGAAGTGAGGAGGGGTTACCCATGCCACGTTCATTGAAGAAAGGGGCCTATATTGAGGCTTCGTTGCAGAAGAAAGTGGATGCCGTGCAGGGAGGCAAGCAGAAAAGAGTGATTAAGACATGGTCCCGCCGTTCGACCATTTCCCCGGATTTTGTCGGCTTGAACTTTGCCGTACACAACGGCCATAAATTTATCCCGGTGTTCGTATCCGAGAATATGGTGGGGTATAAACTGGGCGAGTTTGCACCAACCCGAACCTATTATGGTCATGGTGCGGACAGGAAATCGAAGAGGTAACAGGTCATGGCAAAGGAAGTGCGTGCGTTGGCGAAAGAAAGCCGGATCAGCCCCCAGAAGGCGCGGCTGATCGCGAATGAGATTCGTGGCCTTGCAGTGGAACGCGCCCTGACCGTGCTGGCCTTGTCGCCCAAGAAAGCTGCCCGGCTGATGGAAAAGGTATTGAAATCGGCTATCGCCAATGCTGAGCAGAATCATGGTCTGGATGTGGACGAACTGATGGTGTCGACGGTTCGTGTGGATGAAGGCCAGATACTGAAGCGTTGGAGACCAAAGGGCATGGGCCGGATTCGTAAACGCTACAAGCGCCGCAGCCACTTGACGGTGGCTGTGCGTGAGCGCGGTTAGCGTGTCATTTATGTGGAGATAAGGATCAGAGACGGAGTTAATACATGGGACAAAAAGTTAATCCAATCGGTTTTCGCGTAGGCATAACTCGCGGTTGGGAATCACAATGGTATGCTGAAAAGAATTTCGGCACCTTATTGCTGGAGGATATTCGCCTGCGGGAATACGTCAAAAAACGTCTGAAGCATGCGTATGTATCCCGCATTATGATCGAGCGGCCGGCTGGCAAGCTGAAGATGACGGTGCATACCGCCCGCCCCGGCGTTGTCATTGGCAAGAAAGGCGCGGATATTGAGGCCCTGCGTCGGGATATCCACCGCATGACGGGTCAGAATGTAGAGGTGTACATCATGGAGGTGCGTCAGGCTGAAGCCGAGGCGCAGCTGGTGGCTGAGAATATCGCATTTCAACTGGAGCGCCGCGTGGCATTCCGGCGGGCCATGAAGCGTTCCATGCAGGGAGCATTACGTATGGGTGCCAAGGGTGTGCGTGTAAAATGCTCAGGCCGTTTGGGTGGCGCCGAAATCGCACGTACGGAAGGATATCGTGAAGGGCGCGTACCGCTGCATACGTTGCGGGCTGATGTGGATTATGGATTTGCCGAGGCGCATACCACCTATGGCATTATTGGTGTTAAGGTGTGGGTGTTTAAGGGCGAAAAGATCGGCGAAGCCGAACAAAAAAGTACCTGATTAAAGAGGTCTGTTACGTTATGTTACAACCAAAAAAAATACGCTGGCGCAAGCATCATAAGGAGTTGCGACGGCTGCGTGGCATTACGCCGCGTGGCGCCAGCCTGAATTTTGGTACCTTTGGCCTGAAAGCCATGGAACCGGGGCGTATTACGGCACGCCAGATTGAAGCCGCGCGTATCGCCATGACCCGTCATATTAAGCGGCAGGGCCGTATCTGGATTCGTATGTTTCCGGATTTACCCGTATCCTCCAAACCGGCCGAAGTTCGCATGGGTAAAGGGAAGGGCGCACCTGAGTACTGGGTAGCCGCCGTTCGTATGGGCCGCATTTTATATGAAATGGATGGCGTGGAGGCAGATATTGCGCGTGAGGCGTTGACCCTGGCGGCATCCAAATTGCCGGTTCGCACCAAGGTCGTCATGCGCGGAGTGGGGCGATGAGCAAGATGAGAAAAATGAATGATTTGCGTGGCATGTCTGCAAATGACTTAATGGAACATATGGATGAATTGGCCGCCGAGGCCATGAAGCTGCGTTTTCAGCAGGCCACCATGACCCATACCGCGCGCCCGGCACAGGTGCGACGCGAGCTTGCCAGGATTAAAACCATTCTGGCGGAGCGTTCGTGCCATGGAGCTGAAGCATGAGTGAACAGAAAAGCAACAAGCGCGTACTGGAAGGTGTTGTGCTGAGCAACAAGGCGGAAAAAACGATTGTGGTGCAGGTGGAGCGTAAGTTTTTACATCCGCAATACCGTAAAACGATTCGCACCCACAAAAAATACATGGCACATGATGAATCCAATGCGTGCAACATCGGAGATACCGTGCGTATCATCGAATCCAGGCCATTGTCACGTCGCAAACGTTGGGCGCTGGATTCCATTGTGAATCGTGCCGAGCAGTTGTAATCGGCAACATAGAGGACACAAACCATGATTCAGACCGAAACCATACTTGAAGTTGCGGATAATTCCGGTGCCAGGCGAATTGCCTGTATTAAAGTACTGGGCGGATCCAGACGGCGCTATGCTCGTGTTGGCGATGTGATTGTTGTGGCAGTGAAGGATGCCATGCCTGGTGGCAAAGTGAGAAAGGGGCAGGTGGCAAAAGCCGTAGTGGTTCGTACGGCCAAGGAATTTCGCCGTTCTGACGGCAGTTCGATTCGTTTTGATCAGAATGCGGCTGTTCTGTTGACCAGCCAGGGCGAACCGGTGGGTACCCGTATTTTCGGACCCGTGACACGCGAATTGCGTAGCAAAGGATATATGAAAATTATTTCCCTGGCTCCGGAAGTACTGTAGGCCATGGGCTTCAGGAGGTGATGATGAGCGTGATGGCGAAAACCCGCATCCACCGTGATGATGAAATTGTCGTGATTGCCGGACGTGACAAGGGTGTACGCGGAAAAGTAATTCGTACACTGCCGATGGATGGCAAGGTGCTGGTGGCCAAGGTTAGTATGGTCAAGCGTCATACGCGTCCATCGCAGAACAGCAAGGGTGGTATCATTGAGAAAGAAACGCCAATCGCACTTTCCAATGTGAACTATTATTGCCCGAGCTGTAAAAAAGGTGTCCGTCTTGGTGTTAAGATGCTGGAAGACGGGCGCAAGGTGCGTACATGCAGAAAGTGCGGCGAAGTGCTGGATCGTTAATGCGCATGTTCACCAGGAGTAAAGAGATATGGCCCGATTGAGAGAAATATATAAAGCCGATATTAAATCCGTTTTACGGAAGGAACTGGGTATCGGTAACGTCATGGCCGTACCATCAATCAGCAAGATTGTGGTCAATATGGGCGTGGGTGAAGCTGCACAGAATTCCAAGTTGATCGAGGGGGCGGTTACCGATATGACGGCTATTACAGGTCAGAAGCCGGTGGTGACAAAAGCGCGTAAGTCCGTGGCCAATTTCAAGCTGCGCGAAGGCATGGGGGTGGGTTGCCGGGTAACGTTGCGTGGAACGCGCATGTGGGAGTTCCTGGATCGCCTGGTCAATATCGCTCTTCCGCGCATCCGTGACTTCAAGGGGATCAGTCCCAAATCCTTTGACGGGCACGGCAATTATACACTGGGAATCAGGGAGCAGATTATTTTTCCGGAAATTGAATATGATAAAGTAGATAAAATCCGTGGTATGGATATCACGATTTGCACCACCGCTAAAACAAATACGGAAGGACTGGCGCTGCTCAAACATTTCCGTATGCCGTTCAGGCCTTGAGCATGGACAGGAATCCCGCGCTATGTTATATCACTTATTGTATTCTCGTCCCTCAGGAGTAAACGCATGGCGACCAAGGCAATGATTGCGAAATGTAATCTCAAGTCAAAATTCAAGGTGCGCGGTTATACCCGTTGCCAGTTGTGCGGCCGGCCCCATTCGGTCTATCGCAAGTTTGGCATTTGTCGTATCTGTCTGCGCAAGCGCGCCCTGTCCGGGGAGATTCCGGGCATGGTTAAATCCAGTTGGTAGGAGTGTTGTCATGATGATGGATCGAATTGCAGACATGTTAACCCGTATTCGTAATGCGCAATCCGCCGGATTGGAGAAGGTGGAGATGCCCGCCAGTCATATGTTGAATGCATTGGCTAAAATCCTGAAGGCAGAGGGCTATTTGCAGTCAGTCAAGGCCTTTAGTCGCAAGGGAAACAAGTATTTGCGCCTGACGCTTCGTTATGATGATGAGGGGCAGCCGGTGATCCGTGAGATCAAGCGGATCTCCAAGTCTGGGCGTCGCGTGTATGCGGGTGCTGATGAATTACCACGGGTTAAAAGCGGTTACGGCCTGGCGATTGTCAGTACATCGCATGGTGTGATGACCGACGAACGTGCACGTTCCGCCCATGTTGGCGGCGAGATTTTATGTACGGTATTTTGAGGTAAATAAATGTCCCGCATTGGAAAGAAGCCGATTACCATTCCTGACGGCGTGGAAATCAGAATTCAGGATCATTCCGTAACCGTCAGTGGGCCCATGGGCGAACTGGTTTCGCCGCTGTTTGACGGGATTACAGCTACACGGGATGGTGATAGTCTGGCCGTGCGATGTGTCGACCTGAACAGCAAGGAGATGAAATCCAGATATGGTCTGACGCGTGCGCTTTTGGCCAATGTCATCACGGGGGTCAGCAAGGGTTTCGAACGTGTTCTGGAATTGCGTGGCGTGGGTTATCGCGCACAACTCCAGGGGAAGAATCTGAATCTTTCGCTTGGTTTTTCGCATCCGGTGATTTATACTATACCGGAGGGTGTGGAAGCCAAAATAGAGCAGAGCCGCATCACACTTCGTGGTATCGATAAACAGCAGGTGGGACAAACTGCCGCCGAGATCCGCGCATTCCGTCCGCCGGAGCCTTACAAGGGTAAGGGTGTCCGTTATGCGGATGAGCGTGTGAGGATGAAAGAAGGAAAGAGGGCATAGGTTTATGGCACAGAACACGAGGAGAATTCAATGTCTGTAAAGCGTTATGAATATGATGCCGCCGTGCGCCGTGCAACCCGGGTTCGGGTGCGCATCAGGGCATCCGGGCATCTGCGTCTGAGTGTATTCCGCTCTGCCCGCCATATCTATGCGCAGGTTGTTGACGATGCAGCAGGTAAAACATTGGTGGCTGCATCAAGCCTTGATTCAACCATCAGGGCGGGCGGCGACACAAACGCAGCGGAAGCTGTAGGTAGGTTGCTGGGTGAGCGCGCCAAGAAGGTCGGTATTGAGGAAGTGGCTTTTGATCGTGGGCGTTTCCCCTATCACGGGCGAGTGCAGGCGCTGGCTGAAGGCGCTCGTGGCGCCGGACTGAAGTTTTAGCCCGGTGAACCGGTTGTACACGCGTGAATTTCACAATGCGCTCCCATATTCAGGAGAAGTTGAATGATTAATACGGAAGAGCTGGAACTGACTGAAAAACTCGTGTACATCAATCGTGTGGCCAAGACGGTTGCGGGCGGTCGTCGCATGGGTTTCTCGGCTCTGATGGTGGTTGGCGATGGCAACGGACATGTCGGTTTCGGGCATGCCAAGGCCAAGGAAGTGCCCGAGGCCATTCGTAAAGCCAATGAAATCGCGCGCCGCACGCTGGTCAGCGTACCACGCAAGGACGGCACCATTCATTATGAGGTGATTGGCCGCCAGGATGCGTCGCGTGTGATGCTCAAACCCGCCAGTGAAGGTACGGGTGTCATTGCCAGCAGCAGCGTGCGCGCGGTAATGGATGCGGCTGGTATTCGTGACGTGCTGACCAAGTGTCTCGGATCCCGCAATCCGCTGAATCTTGTGCGTGCCACATTTCATGGTCTGCGCATGCTCGAAACGCCGGAACAGGTGGCTGAGCGACGCGGCAAGGCTAAACGGGAGGTGCGGCATGAGTGAAGAAAGAGTTATTCGCGTGCGCCAGATCAAGAGTGGTATCGGCTATGCCGCGGATCAGAAAGCCACCTTGCGGGGGTTGGGCTTTCGTCGCCTGAACCAGGTAGTGGAACTGGAAGATACGCCCGCGACCCGCGGTATGATGCACAAGGTGCGTCACCTTGTACGTATTGAAGTCAGGGAGTTGAAGGTATGAAACTGAATGATCTTAAACCGGCCAGCGGTGCCCGCCGTGGTCGCAAACGTCTGGGTTGTGGTGTGGGTTCCGGCCATGGTAAGACGGGCGGACGTGGGCACAAGGGGCAAAAGTCGCGCACGGGCAATACGGTTGCCCGCGGCTTTGAAGGCGGGCAGATGCCATTGATCCGGCGTGTACCGAAGCGTGGATTTACACCACTGGTCAGGAATTTATATCAGTTGGTGAATGTGGATCAACTGGAACGATTCGATGCTGGTGCACGGATAGATGTGGTTTTACTTGTTGAGGCAGGACTCATCCGCAATGCCGTTTCACCTGTCAAACTGCTTGGTAAAGGTGATTTATCCAAAAAACTGGATATTATCGTCACGGCTGTATCAGCACAGGCCGTAAAAAAAGTGGAAGCAGCAGGTGGAACCCTGCAACTGACTTCGGCCTGATCGTGGAGCGGTAGAGATGTTTGATGCTATCGTAACAGGGCCATCCATGGCCTTTGCATATTATGGAAAGCGAAACGTACGATTTCCACTTTCCGTGCAAATGAAGTCATTGATGAACGCACCCGTTCATCTGCCTGTGTGTTGCACGCAGACAGGTGGGCGCATGGATGACGTCGCAAGAAGTCACTATGTTTGAACGCGCGGGCCAGATGGCCGGACTGGCCGACATGGGTAAGATTCCCGAACTCAAGAGCAGAATCCTGTTTACCCTGGCGATGCTGATTGTTTACCGTCTTGGTGCCCATATTCCGGTACCCGGAATTGATGCCGGTGTATTGGCCCAGATCTTCAAACAGGCGCAAGGTACGATGCTGGGCATGTTCGATATGTTCTCCGGCGGCGCTTTGCGTCGGCTCACAATCTTTGCGCTGGGCATCATGCCATACATTTCCGCGGCCATTATTATTCAATTAATGACCGTGGTGTCACCGAAGCTGGAGCAACTCAAGAAAGAAGGTGAGGCGGGGCGGCGTCAGGTGACCCAATATACACGCTACGGAACTGTTGTGCTGGCCCTTTTTCAGTCCGTGGGCATTGCGATTGGAATGGAATCTTTTTCCGTCAATGGCATGCCTGCTGTCATCGATCCCGGTTGGGCTTTCCGCCTGATGACCGTTTTGACGCTTACTTCCGGAACCATTTTCCTGATGTGGGTCGGTGAGCAAATTACGGAACGTGGCATTGGCAATGGTATCTCGCTGATTATTTTCTCCGGTATTGTCGCCGGGCTTCCGCGAGCCATTGGTGGAACACTGGAATTGGCAAGGACGGGGGAATATACCGCGTTCACTGTGCTTTTCCTTTTTGCAACCGCCATTGTGGTCACGGGTGTTGTCGTCTGGTTCGAGCGGGCGCAACGCCGTATCCCCATCCAGTACGCCAAGCGCCAGGTTGGCAACCGCCTATATGGCGGAAAATCATCTTTTCTCCCGCTTAAAGTGAATACGGCCGGTGTGATTCCGCCTATTTTTGCTTCCAGCCTGATTTTGTTGCCTGCCACGTTCGCCCAGTTCACGAAGAATGCGAAAGGGTTTAGCTGGCTAGGGGATGTGTCGGCATTGCTCAGCCCTGGAAACTGGCTTTACATGGCGCTGTTTTCGGGGCTGATCGTCTTTTTTTGTTTCTTCTATACGGCCATTGTTTTCAATCCCAAGGAAACCGCAGATAATCTCAAGAAACATGGCGGCTTTATTCCAGGTATCCGTCCCGGGCAGAAGACGGCGGAGTATATTGATTCCGTACTGACGCGCTTGACGGTTACCGGCGCCATCTATGTCACGCTGGTCTGCCTGCTGCCCCAGTATCTTATTTCCGAGTTGTCCGTGCCGTTTTACTTTGGTGGTACCAGTTTGTTGATTGTGGTTGTGGTGACTATGGATACGATATCCCAGATTCAGGCGCATCTGCTCTCGCATCAATATGAGGGCATGATGAAACAGGCTCGATTGAAAACAGGGCGTTAGAGGCCCGCCAGACTTATGATGAATGTCCTGCGCGCTACAATCCCTCCAGGTTCGACAGGCTCCTTGTGAACCTGGTTCTTTTTGGGCCTCCGGGTGTGGGAAAAGGTACCCAGGGTGAGCGGTTTTCGTCTGAGAATGGAATCAGCCATCTTGCCATGGGCAATATTCTCCGTGCTGCCGTGCGCGATGTCACTGAGGCCGGAAAACAGGCCGAGGCATATATGGATGCAGGCAAGCTTGTTCCTGATAACGTCGTGGTGTCCATGATTGAGGATCGCATTGTCGAAAACGCTACATCGGGTTTTCTTCTGGATGGTTTCCCCCGCAACCTAGCGCAGGCCGAAGCGCTGGATGCCATGTTTGCACGCCATCATGGCCTCACGCTGGACAAGATCGTATGTATGGATGCGCCTGAAAATGATTTGCTCAAGCGCTTGAGTGGTCGGCTTGTTTGCAGGGCTTGCGGTTTTGGATTCCATCGGCATTATTCGCCCCCCCGCGAAGTGGGGCGTTGTGACCGTTGCGGTGGTAAGCTATATCAGAGAGAGGATGATTGTGAAGATGTGATCGCAAATCGTTTGCATATCTACAGGAATCAGACTGCGCCCGTGCTTGCCTATTATAAAGATAAACCAGGGTTTGTCAGGCTGGATGCTTCCGGGGATATGCAGGTCGTTTATACAGCACTAACAGAAGCGGTTGAAGGCTAGGACATGGCAAAAGAGGATATTATTGAAATGTCGGGAGAGGTGACCGAGAAGCTTCCCAATGCCATGTTCAGGGTCAAGCTGGAGAATGGCCACGAGGTTCTGGCGACGATTTCTGGCAAGATGCGAAAGTATTACATCCGTATTCTCCCCGGCGACAAGGTTACGGTGGAAATTTCACCGTATGACCTCTCCCGCGGTCGCATCAGTTATCGCGAGAAGTAACAAGACGATGCAAATCGCTTTTATCAAATGCAAGTCCGCGGATTGCGGGCAGGAGGCAGCATGAAGGTTCGGGCATCCGTAAAGAAAATGTGCAGTAAATGTTGCATCATCAGACGTCGCGGCGTGGTTCGCGTCATATGCGAGAATCCGCGCCACAAGCAGCGGCAGGGATAGTTTATGTACTTGCAGAGGGCAGCCCATACAGCTACACTCGCGCGCCCTTTGCGGGCGGCGCGATGTCCAGCATATGCGCTGACATCCTGCGGACAGGAGACATAAGTGGCACGTATCGCCGGAGTAAACATTCCGACCCAGAAACGCGTGGAAGTTGCGCTGACCTATATCTTCGGTATTGGACGTTCCAGTTCTCGCAAGATACTGGCCATAACCAAAATAAGCCCGGAGATTCGCGTCAGGGACTTGACTGAAGCGGAGGTCGGCAGGATCCGCGCCGAGATCGACAAGGATTATGTCGTCGAAGGCGATTGCCGTCGCGAAGTATCCATGAACATCAAACGGTTGACGGATCTGGGCTGCTATCGTGGTCTCCGGCACCGCAAGGGTCTCCCGGTTCGTGGTCAGCGTTCCAAGACAAATGCGCGTACGCGTAAGGGGCCGCGCCGTACCGTGGCCGGCAAGAAGAAGTAAGGAGGGCATTGCTTATGGCAGGTTCGAAAGCAGGGAAGACCGGCACAAAGCGCCGCGCACGCAAGAATATCGCGAACGCCGTTGCGCATATCAAGGCGTCATTCAACAACACCCTTATCAGCTTTACCGATGAGGCTGGTAATGCAATTTGCTGGGCAACCAGTGGTGCCGCCGGATTCAGCGGTTCGCGTAAGAGTACGCCATTCGCCGCTCAGGTCGCGGCGGAAGAAGCTTGCCAGAAGGCCATGGATCATGGCGTGAAGAATGTATCCGTTCTGGTTAAGGGGCCGGGTTCAGGTCGCGAGTCCGCCATTCGAGCCATTGCCGCTTCCGGTTTAAATGTGACATTCATTCGTGATGTGACGCCGATCCCGCATAACGGCTGCCGCCCACCAAAGCGGCGCCGCGTTTAGGCGTACCGATATGGCGCGTTATATGGATGCCAAATGCCGCTTGTGCCGCCGCGAAGGCGAGAAACTGTATCTTAAAGGCTCAAAGTGCTATTCGGACAAGTGTGCGATTGAACGTCGTCCCTATGCGCCGGGCATGCATGGTCAGAGCCGCCGTCCCGGGCGCACTTCCGACTATGGTCTTCAGTTACGTGAGAAACAGAAAGTCAAACGTGTTTATGGGTTGCAGGAGAAACAGTTTCGTCGCTATTTCCACGATGCTGATCGCATGCCGGGCGTGACGGGCCTGAACCTCCTGCACCTGCTGGAGTCCCGGCTGGACAATATGATTTATCGCATGGGTCTGTCCACATCGCGTTCCGAGGCGCGTCAACTGGTGCGCCATAAACATATCATACTGGATGGAAAAGTGGTGAATATTCCATCCTGCAAGGTGCGTGTGGGATCAAAGATCGTCTTGAATGAAAAAGCACGGGATCATCTTCGCATCAATGCCGCCGTTGCATCCGCGGGACAGAAAGGCGTGGCCGAATGGGTGGATGTGGATTTGCAGAGCAAACAAGGGACATTCCGTGAATTGCCTGTCCGCGATCAACTGGATCCGGGCATTCATGAGCAGCTCATTGTTGAGTTGTATTCCAAGTAAGTACAGAACGGCAGGGGATAAGCATGAAGCTGATTAAACCTCGCAAGGTCACGGTTGAGCAGATTGTTCCCGGACGCACCGCGAAGATCGCATTCGAGCCACTGGAGCGGGGTTTCGGGATCACGTTTGGCAACAGCCTGCGCCGCATGCTGCTTTCTTCGCTGGCGGGTGCATCGGTCACCATGGTGCGTATTGACGGTGTTGCACATGAATTTGACACCATCAAGGGCGTACGAGAGGATGTGATGGATATCATCCTTTCCCTCAAGGGGATTGATTTGAAATCCGGTTCGGAAGGCAGCCATGTATTAAGCCTGGATGTGAAAGGGCCGGCTGTGGTGACTGCGGGGAGCCTTAATGTGTCAGGTGATGTGCACATTCTGAATCCCGATTTGGTACTGGCGCATCTTAATGAAGATGGTGCGTTGAAAATGGAAGTGACGGTGGATACGGGCCGTGGCTATGTTCCCGCCCAGGATCGTGCGGATGTGGAGCGCCCCGTGAGCACATTGTTGATTGATGCTTCATACTCACCAGTTCGGCGTGTGGCGACACAGGTTGAAAATGCGCGTGTTGGTCAGAATACTAATTATGACAAGCTGATCATGGAGATTGAAACGAATGGCGCGATCTCGCCTGAGGAAGCCATCCATGAAGCGGCAGGTATTATTGAAAGTCAGCTGGCTGTGTTCCTTGATTTTGACGCGGTGGTTCACGAAGAGGTTAATGTTGATACCGGAATTAATCTTGAGGAAACGTTGCGTCAACCGATTGATCATCTGGATCTGTCGGTACGATCCATGAACTGTCTGAAAAGTGACAATGTTTTTTACGTCGGTGATCTGGTTATGCGTAGTGAGCCGGACATGTTGCGGACACCAAACTTCGGCCGTAAATCGCTCACCGAAATTAAGGCGGTTTTGGATAAGATGGGCCTGGGTCTGGGCATGAAGATTGAAAACTGGCCACCACAAGGCCTTCCTCCCGTTGAATAAACGGTATTTTAGTAAGGGGCATCATCATGCGTCATCGTAAACATCACGGATCTCTTGGTTTGCCGAGCGGCCATCGCCGGTCTGTTCTGGCTAACCTGGCAACGGCGCTGTTGGCGCGTGGCCGTATTGAAACGACGCAAGCCAAAGCTCGGGCTGTGCGTCCATATGTTGAAAAACTGATCACCCTGAGCAAGCGTGGTGATCTGCATGCCCGCCGCCAGGTGCTGGCCAAATTGCATCACCGTTCCATAGTGGATCATCTGTTTAATGATGTGGCATCCGCATTCTCTGATCGGAATGGTGGCTATACACGCACCATGAAAACAGGATTTCGCGTGGGTGATGCCGCACCCATGGCGATCATTGAACTGGTTGATCAGCCACAAATCAAAGTAGCTAATCCGGATTAGTCATGACTCACCGTGATGGGTACGCCGAGCCGATGAATAGTCCGGGAGAATGAAGACCTGGCGGTCAAGAACGCCAGCGCCTGGCCTTTACACACAAATCTGAGAAGCAATTTACGTATAAAGGGCAAGCCAAGCCTGCCAATCCAATGTCCATGCTATGTTGCATCGGTTTCAAATGAGTCTTGATTGCAACGCGTATGGATGAGTGACAATTGCCACTCATCCACCCCGGAGTTTTGAAATTGCCTCAAACGTTATAACGTTTCCGGGACAAGAATGGTATCGCGTGCCTCGGGCAGCAGGTTCGGATAGTTCGTTGAATAATGCAGGCCACGCGACTCCTTGCGGTGTTGCGCCGAGCGTACGATCAGTTCGGCGATGAGCGACAGATTGCGTAGCTCAATCAGATCGCGGCCAATAGGGTGCTGCCAGTAATAAGACGCGATTTCCTCGCGAATCATTGCCAGCCTGCGTCTGGCTCGTCGCAAGCGTTCATCGGAACGGACGATGCCAACATAGTTGGACATGGTGGCGCGGACTTCATCCCAGTTTTGCTTGACTTGAATGCGTTCTGTCGCCGGGACAACGCCGCTGGCATCCCATTTCGGCAGGGGCGGTGCGGTTTCATTGGGTTGTTCGAGAATGTCCTCTGCGCATAGCTCGGCCATGACCAGGCATTCCAGTAGAGAATTGCTGGCCAGCCGATTGGCACCATGCAGTCCGGTGCAGGCGGCTTCACCAATCACATGGAGGCCCTTGACGCTGGTATGTCCGGCTATGTCCGTTTGAATACCACCACATACATAATGCGCTGCTGGCACGACGGGTACGGTTTCCTGACGGATGTCAATGCCGAGATTCAAGAGACGCCTCATAATGTTGGGAAATCGGGATTCGATCTTTTCTCGCCCGAGAGGGCGGATGTCGAGAAGCATATGGTCACAACCGCACTTTTTCATTTCATGATCAATGGCGCGGGCGACAATATCGCGCGGCGCAAGTTCAGCGCGTTCATCGTAATCCGGCATAAAGCGTCGGCCCGCTGTATCCGTTAGAATGGCACCTTCACCACGTAGTGCTTCCGTCAACAGTTGCGTGGAACCGCAGGGATGGAACAGGCATGTGGGATGGAACTGGATGAATTCAAGATTCATGACCGGGCAACCCGCACGCCAGGCCATGGCAATGCCGTCGCCGGTAGCGATCTGAGGATTGGATGTATACATGTATACCTTGCCTGCGCCACCCGTTGCAACCACGGTATGCTTGGCGGATAAGATGATTACACCGCCATCCGGTGACAGTACATAAGCGCCAAAACAATGATCCGAACCCGGACGATAGCTGCCGAGATGTCTGGCCGTGATGAGATCCACGGCCATGTGATGGGCAAAGCAGGTAATGTTCGGATTGGCCAGCACGGGGCGGAGCAACGCTTCACCTACAGCACGGCCCGTGGCGTCCTTGGCATGGGCGATACGCCGGTGTGAATGCGCCGCCTCTCGGGTGAGATGCAGATCTTCGCCTTCGGTATCGAATGGCGTACCCAGTGCCGCGAGTTCCTGAATGATATGGCCTCCCCGGCTGATAATTTCACGTACGGTATCTTCATGGCACAAACCCGCACCTGCCCGCAAGGTGTCCGAAATGTGTGCCTCAATAGAATCATCCACGTTCGTTACACCGGCAATGCCGCCTTGCGCGTACCATGTATTGGATTCGGAAAACGCTCCCTTGTTGATAATGGCGACACGGCCATGATCCGCCAGCCGATTAGCGGCCAGCAGGCCCGCCGCGCCGCTGCCGATAATCAGGTAGTCAAATACTGTTGTGTTAGTCATGGCTGGTTGCTGACATACATTGGCAATTAGACGGAAGCCAACTGGCGAAGCGCGTAGTGCAGGATGCCGCCATGGCGGTAGTAATCCCACTCCTTGGGCGTGTCGATGCGCACCAGCGTTTTGAAGATCTTGCCATCGGCCGTGACGGTTACTTCGCGCGCACCATCGGCAACGCCGCTGATACTGAAGGTCTCGTGGCCGGTCAGGCCCAGTGATTCAGCACTGTCACTAGCCATGAACTGCAGAGGCAGGATCTCCATGCCGACCAGGTTGGAGCGGTGGATGCGTTCGTAGGATTCGGCAATGATGGCGCGGATACCGAGCAACGCCGGACCCTTGGCCGCCCAGTCGCGCGAGGATCCCGAACCGTATTCCTTGCCGGCGATCACTACAGCCGGAGTGCCTTCAGCCTGATACTTCATGGCCGCGTCATAGATGCTCATTTGCGTACTCTCCGGCAGGTATAGGGTTATGCCGCCTTCGGTCTCCGGAACCAGACGGTTGCGTAAACGACTATTGGCGAAGGTGCCGCGCATCATCACCTCATGATTGCCGCGGCGGGAACCATAAGAGTTGAAGTCCTTTTGAACCACACCATGTTCACGCAGATAGATACCAGCCGGAGAGTCAAAGTCGATGGCGCCCGCGGGAGAGATGTGATCCGTCGTGACCGAATCACCCAGCAGAGCCAGCGCGCGCGCGCCCTGGACGTCGCCAATAGTCCCGGCATTCTTACGCATACCGATGAAATACGGCGGGTTCCGGATGTAGGTGGAGGTGTCATCCCAGGAAAAACGTTCGCCCTCAGGGGCGGTTAGCGCCTGCCAGTTGGAGTCGCCGGTAAATACATCGGCATAGGATGTGATAAACTGTCCACGGTTTACGCTGGAGATCGCCGCCGTTACCTCGGCCTGGGTCGGCCAGATATCCTTCAGATAGACGTCCTCGCCGTCCTGGCTCCTGCCGATGGGATCGTTGGCCATGTCGATGCTCATTGTGCCGGCCAGGGCGAAGGCCACCACCAGCGGCGGGCTGGCCAGGTAGTTCAGACGCACCTCGCCATGGATGCGTCCTTCAAAATTACGGTTGCCGGAGAGCACCGCGCAAACGGACAGGTCGCCATCGGCAATGGCCCCGGAAACCTCCGCCGGCAATGGCCCTGAATTGCCGATACAGGTGGTGCAACCGTAGCCAACGACATGGAAACCAAGCGATTTCAACGGCTGCATCAACTGAGCATCCTCCAGATAGCGGGTGACCACCATCGAACCCGGGCCCAGCGAAGTCTTGACCCACGGGGCGCTTTTCAATCCCAGCGCGACCGCTTTTTGGGCCACCAGGCCCGCGCCGAGCATCACCGATGGATTCGATGTATTGGTGCAGGAGGTGATCGCGGCGATGACCACATCTCCATCCGTGAGATCGAAGCGTTCCCCATTCATCGTGGCCGATACGGACGCATCCTTGCGGTGGGATCCGGGTACGTGTCCGGTGCCGCCGACGTTGTGGCCGCCCTCGTCTTCAAAACGTTCGATACTTTGGCCGTTGATGCCCGTGGCGGTTTGCAGGGCGTTGGCGACGGACGCCTTAATATCGGTTAGTGGCACGCGATCCTGTGGTCGCTCGGGGCCGGCCAGCGATGGTATGATCGTGGCCATGTCCAGGCCCAGCGTCTCGCTGTAATTCAAGGGAACGGATTCGTTACGGAACATGCCCTGCGTTTTCGCATAAGCCTCGATCAGTGCGATCTTCTCTTCAGAGCGACCGGAGAGGCGTAGATAATTCAATGTTTCGTCATCCATCGGGAAGAAGCCACAGGTTGCACCGTATTCCGGCGCCATGTTGGCGATGGTGGCGCGATCCGCCAGTGGAAGATGATCCAGGCCGCTGCCGTAAAACTCGACGAATTTACCGACCACGCCATGTGTGCGCAGTATTTCCACAATGGTCAGCACCAGATCGGTTGCGGTAGCGCCCTCGGGCAGTGATCCGGTCAGATCGAAACCGACCACCTTCGGAATCAGCATGGAGATCGGCTGCCCGAGCATGGCCGCTTCCGCCTCAATGCCTCCGACGCCCCAGCCCAACACGCCGAGTCCGTTGATCATCGTTGTGTGCGAATCCGTGCCAATCAGCGTATCCGGGTAAACCACGCCATCATGGTTCACAAATACAGTGCGCGCCAGGTACTCCAGATTGATCTGATGCACAATGCCGGTGTCCGGTGGTACTACCTTGAAATTATCGAAGGCTTTCTGGCCCCACTTGAGAAAATTGTAGCGTTCCCGGTTGCGGGAGAACTCGATTTCAGCATTGTCAGCCAGTGCGGTATCCGAGCCAAAGGCATCCACCTGTACCGAATGATCGATAACCAGTTCGGCCGGCGCCAGCGGGTTGATCTGATCAGCCCTACCACCCAGCTTCACAACGGCATCACGCATCGCTGCCAGATCAACCAGGGCGGGTACGCCGGTGAAATCCTGCATCAACACGCGTGCCGGCATGTAGGCAATCTCTCTTGACGGTTCCGCTTCGGCATTCCAGTTGAGGATAGCTTCCACATCGCTTCGGGTGACGATCTCACCATCCTCTCGCCGCAACAAATTTTCCAGCAGGATTCTCATCGAATAGGGCAATTGATCCACATCGCCTGCATCGTCCAGTCTATAGTAGGTATACGTCTTGTTGCCCACCTCAAGCGTACTGCGGGTGCCGAAACTGTTTTTCACCAAGCCCTCCTGTCATGCTGCGGTGTAGAAAGTGTCGGAGAAGGATAGGAGCGTGCCGTCGGTAGAGCAAATGATGAAATCGTACGACCAGGCGGGCCTGCCTTTTACACACCAATCTCTCTTGGCCTGAACTATTCACAAATACTGCTGCGCAATCATCATGGTGATTCATGAATAGTTCAACCCAGGAACCGACATTGACATGCGGCGCATGCCGCAACCCTTTGATTCGCCCGGCATTCTGGAAAATCACTCATCACCAACGAGGTGAATACATGATTTTTCGAAACGCCATGCAAACCGAATACTTACACCCTGCATC
>VAOZ01066450.1_pt1 | contig 19640 bp, 22 predicted proteins | sample 3394041 | NCBI WGS metagenome assembly VAOZ01 (sample SAMN08290431, study PRJNA428436) | hydrothermal vent metagenome | isolation source: Deep-sea hydrothermal vent chimney | place: Indian Ocean: Southwest Indian Ridge
CCCCCGCCCGTAAGTAGGCCCGGCCTAACCAGACCCAGGTTTCAGCATCCTTCGGGTCGGTCCGCGTAGCCTGCCGGTAGTGCGCGATGGCCTCGTGGATAGCGCCGCGCTGTAGGGCCGCGTAACCCAAACCCATGTACGCCTCGGTCAAGCTGTCCACACCACCCTCACCACCCAAAGCAATGAACCGGTGCCAAGCCTCTTCTGCGCGGATCCACCAACCCGTCCGGCTGTACACCCGGGCCAGTGCCTCCCAGGTCTCCGGGGCATCGGGCTCGAGCTGAGTGGCCTTTTGGGCTACCTCAATGGCCTGTTTCCACAACGGCAAATCAGGGAAAGCCTGCGGATAAGCCTTCTCAGCCTCCAAGCTGAGCTGCTGTACCTGTCCCAGCAGTTGCTTGGCCTGAGGGTTTACCGCCAAGGCTACCGAGGCCAGAACGAAGATCGCCACCAATGCCCGGAGCACTCTTCACCTCTTGCCCTTTCCCCCACCAGTATCGGGCCCGCATCGGCAGCCAGTTGGATAGGTAGCAAGAAAGCAGGATCTATGTTCGTATCGCTGTAAGCATCCCAGCCGAATCCCCAGGATGGGCCACCGAACCAGGGAAGACCGCACACCCGGAGGATACTCCCGCGGTATGCTGAACACATGTGGACCTCGGATCGCTTTTTCTGAGGAGGCGGAGGTCTGTTCAGACTTCCGAGGGGCGGCTTGGGCGCCGCCCTTTGACGTGTGGGAGGAAGTATGCTGGAAGCAGCCTTAAAGGAAGTCGCTGCCGCAGGCGACCGGAAAACATTGCAAGCCGTACGGGTGCGCTACCTGGGCAAGAAGGGCCTGCTCACTGCTGAACTCAAGTCCTTGAGTAGCCTACCGCCTGGGGAACGACGCCAGCGCGGCCAACAACTCAACCAGCTGAAAGAGCAGTTCGAAGCGGCTATTGAGGACAAGAGTGAAGGATTCAAGCAGACTGAGCTGCAAGCGCAACTCTCGGCTGGATCGCTCGATGTTACTCTGCCGGGCCTGCGGTTCCCGCCCGGCAACACCCATGTACTCAGCCAGATCACTAATGAACTGGTGGATATCTTCGCGCACATGGGCTACCAAGCAGTGGAAGGACCGGAGGTGGAGGATGAGTTCCACAACTTCGACGCCTTAAATATTCCCAAGCACCACCCCGCACGAGACATGTGGGATACTTTCTGGCTCAGCAGCGGGGAGGTGTTGCGCACCCACACCTCCCCCATGCAGATTCGCTATATGGAGCAGCACGCCCCTCCCTTTAAGATCGTGGTTCCGGGCAAGGTGTACCGTTACGAGCAGACCGATACTACACACGAGGCTATGTTTCACCAGCTCGAAGGGCTGGTGGTCGGCGAGAATATCACTATGGCCGATCTCAAAGGTGCCGTAGTGGAGCTAAGCCGCGCACTATATGGGCCAAGGGCGCAGGTACGTTTTCAGCCCAGCTTCTTCCCATTCACCGAACCAAGTGCTGAGTTTGCAGTCTTCTGGGAGTACGCCGATTCCGGCAAGGGAAAGTGGCTCGAGCTGGGTGGCAGCGGAATGGTACACCCGGCGGTCTTCCAGGCAGTAGATAAGGCCAGGGAGGAAGCCGGTCTTCCAAGAGCCTACGAGGGCAAGACCGGCTTCGCCTTCGGGCTAGGGATCGAGCGCTTGGCACTCCTGCGGTACGGCATACCGGATATTCGCTACTTCTATCAAAACCGCCTAGGCTTCTTACGGCAGTTCCGTGGCTAGGACCGAAGCCTAACCTGGGGGCGACTGAATGAAACTTCCCTATTCCTGGCTATGCACGCTTCTACCCGGACTGCCCGAGCCCACTGCGCTCGAGCCCCTGCTCGCCAGCCTGGGCCTGGAGCTCGAATCACTCACTAGGCTTCCCAGCCCGCCTGAGGGCGTGGTCTTCGGGCATAATACGCGCCTCACGAAGATCCCAGATACTGAACTGTGGGTTCTCCACACCGATATCGGCGATCGCAGCGAATCTCTGGTCAGCACTGCGCCCAATGTGCATGAGGGCATGGGCTTAGCCGTGGCGCTTCCGGGCACCGTGTTGCCGTCCGGCGTGCAGGTATCGGCTCGCGCAATTCAGGGGCAAACCTCCTTCGGTATGGCCCTATCACCTGCGGAGATGGGCTTTGGTATCTACGCCGCAGGACTGTTGGATCTGCCTCCAGATGCACTTGCGCCGGGCGCACCGCTGGCCGAAGCCTGGACCGAGGAATGGGTGCTCGAGCTGAGTCTCACGCCGAACCGCGCCGACGCCCTTTCCGTACTTGGAGTGGCACGTGACTTGGCCGCGTCCTTGAAGCTACCCCTGAACCTACATACCCCCGCGCCCCGCGCCGAAGCCCTGCCCTTTCCGGTAGAAGTTCGCGTGGAAGACCGGGACGGCTGCGATCGCTACGTAGCCCGCTATGCCACGGACTTACGCATTGGGCCCAGTCCGTTATACGCGCAAAGGCACCTGCTGGCCGCCGGTATGCGGCCCATCAACAACATCGTCGACGCTACCAACTACGTTATGCTCGAGCTGGGTAACCCCCTGCATGCCTTCGACCGCCGCGACGTGAATGATGGCATTGTGGTTCGTAGGGCGCGCAGCGGTGAAACTCTGGTCACCCTCGACGGCGTCAAACGCACCTTAAAACCAGACGACCTCTTAATCACCGCCATGAAGAACCAGAAAACCCAGCCCATCGGCGTAGCCGGAGTAATTGGCGGTGAAAACAGCGAGGTCCGTCGGGACACCACCGAGGTCATCGTCGAGGCCGCCCACTTCGACCCGGTTACGGTACGGCTTACCGCCAAGCGGCTGGGGCTCTCCACCGATGCCTCGTATCGTTTCGAGCGCGGGGTAGACCCGGTTTTGCCCGCAACAGCCGCTGATCGATTCTTGGAGTTAATACAGGACTGGGCCTTGGCCAGGGTGGCCGCAGAAGGACGCAGTCTGGGACACCCTGCCCCGCAGCCCACGATTCGTTTCGATCCCGGTGTCACAGGCCGGCTGTTAGGAACGCGGGTTGACGAAGATGAGCAGTTGAGCGTACTACGTAACCTGGGTTGTACGGTGGAGTTTGAAGGCGGGGGCTGGCTAGTGCAGCCACCCAGTTGGCGGATGGACCTACATATTGCCGAGGACCTGATTGAAGAGGTGGCTCGCATGGTAGGATATGATGCCATTCCCGTCCACTTTCAGGCCTTCCTGCCCGCAGAGGACAGCCAGAGTGTGGGCACCTCATTCCAATCCAAGACCCGTCTTAGAACCCTCCTGGCTGGCCTGGGCTTCCAGGAGGTCATCAATTACCCCTGGACCAGCGGCGACTGGCTGCGGACCGCGCGCGCTCCATTACCGCTGTTGTATCTACAAAATCCCCTGGATAGCGGGGCCGATGTGCTGCGCACCGCACTCTACCCTGGTCTACTGGGAAACCTGCGGACCAACAGTGAAACACCCTCGATACTGTTGTTTGAGCTGGGCCAGGTATTCGGCGAGCCGCACCAGGAACATTTGGCCGCAGTACTCAGCGGACCAGTCATCGGTGCGGGGTGGCAGGCAGGCATCGCGGAAGGCTTTTTCGCTCTCAAAGGATTGCTGGAGACCTTAGCCGAACATCTTGGGGCGGCGCTTGAGGTACAGCCTAAGATGTTCAAGTCGCTGCATCCGGGCGTCTCGGGAGAGGTGTTTTGGGAAGGTCGCCCGGCCGGATTTATCGGCCAGCTGCACCCCCAGGCGAATGCCGCTTTGGAGTTGCCTACAGTTCACCTTCTCGAGTTGTCCCTACCCCTGACCGGCGGTATTTCTTCCTATCGGGAACTGCCCCGCTTTCCCGCAGCCCGCAGAGACCTGGCGGTGGTGGTACCCAAGGAAACCAGCTACGCGGAGGTTGCTGATCTACTACGCGCAAATGCCGGTGCGGTATTGTGGTCGCTCGAGCTATTTGACGTGTACGGTGGGCCATCACTACCTCCAGAGCAGAAAAGCCTCGCCTTTCACCTCGAGTTCCGCTCCAGTGAACATACTTTGACCGAAGAAGAAATCAATATCTTTATAGCCGACTGCGTGCGCACTGTCCTACAAGCCGGTTACGCCATACGGGATTCCAGCCACGGGTAGGAAAACTGAAGCCCGAGGAATTTACGATTTATATTAGGGTTTACCATGCCAACTTGGTTGGATATCATTGCTCTGATCATAGCCGTCTTGGCTACCGCCGCAGTACGCTACCCGCTCCGTATCTGCCGCTGGACCTCCAACGTTCCGTCAACCGAAGTCTCTGCGCACCGGGATTATTCGACTTGACCTTCAGCCGGAAGTGGAGCCGGGATTTGCTTCTTCCCCCTGGCACCAGCTCCCATCACTGAATCCCCGGCCGTATCACTGCGCCAGCATCTCAATCAGCCTATACTGTTCCATATCAATGGGCTTACGGCGTTCGACGGCTTCCATCAATGGCGTAAAGCTGATCTTGCCGTTCACCTCACCTACCGCTGCTCCACTTTGTCCGGACGCTAAGGCCCTCACCGCAGCGTCCCCAAGGCGGCTGGCCAACACCCTATCTTTAGCCGTTGGCGAGCCACCTCGCTGGATATGGCCAAGGATAGTAAGTCGCCCCTCGAACCCCAGTAGTTGGTTCACCTCGGCGATCAAAGCGCTGCCACCACCGGGGCAGGCACCCTCGGCCACCACCACAATGGAGGAAGTTTTCCCTTTGCTGCTGGAATCCTTGATCCGCCGGGCAATCTTCTCAGCAACTACTTCCACCTCAGGCACCACTACGATCTCCGCACCACCAGCGATGGCCACTTCCAGGGCGATGAACCCAGCGTGCCGCCCCATGACCTCGATGAAAAATACCCGTTCGTGGCTGGCGGCGGTATCGCGGACACGATCAATAGCATCCAAAGCCGTATTGACCGCGGTATCGAAACCAATAGTGTAATCGGTCCCGAATATGTCGTTGTCGATAGTACCCGGTATACCCACCACGGGTATATTATGCTCGTACGTCAATCGAGCGGCGCCACGGAAGGTACCATCCCCGCCTACCGCAACGAGGCCCTCGATTCCTATATCACGCAGTTTCCCAGCGGCTGCCGCGCGCCCTTCCTCAGTCATGAATATCTTGCTTCTAGCGGTCAGCAAAATGGTGCCGCCGCGCTGAATAGTATTGGCCATGTCTCGGGGACCAAGTGACCTGAACTCTCCTTGGATCATGCCTGCGTATCCTCGCAGAATGCCCACCACCTCGATGCCCTGCCAATGGGACGCACGAACCACCGCGCGTAGCGCTGCATTCATACCCGGAGCATCCCCTCCGCTGGTGAATACGCCGATTCGTCTCATATCTCCTCCAGATCCAGATTGTGGGTCAACATATACGCCCTATTACGCGCTACGCCTGCGGATGTCAGCGCATACATCAGGTCCTTGCCCGACAAGCCACTCTTGCGAAACCGCTTCAGTAGAGCTTGCTCATCAAGCGAACCATCGGTCTCAATCAGCGGAGCCGGCTCCAGCACCACCACAAACTCGCCCCTCGGCTGGTCAAAGTGGGCTAGGGCCGAGACCAACGAACCCCGGAAGACCTCCTCATACTTCTTGCTCAATTCCCGACATACACATACGCGCCGCTCACCCAGCACCATAGATAACTCTGAGAGAAGGCGCTTTAACCGATGAGGCGCCTCGTACAATACCACCGCCCGCCCTTCGCCGGCCAAGGCTAAGATTCGTTCATGACGCTCCCGGCCACGTACAGGAAGGAACCCCTCGAAGACGAACCGCTGTACCTTGAACCCTGATAACACCACCGCCGGGACCAAGGCGGTGGGTCCTGGAAGCGCTTCTACTTGCCAGCCCAGCCGCAGCGCATCGGCCACCAGCTCTACGCCCGGATCGCTGATACCCGGGGTACCAGCATCCGTAACATAAGCTACGTACCCATAGGGTTCCAGCAACGAAATCGCACGGTGCATAGTGTGCTGGTCCAGCCGAAATAACTTCTTCTCGATCCCCAGATGAGCCAGCAAACCCCGGGTACGCCGGGTATCCTCGCAGGCTACCACCTCAGCCTCCCGCAAGACCCGAGCAGCACGCAGCGTCAGATCCTCCAAGTTACCGATGGGCGTGGGTACCAACACCAATTGCATGTCCAGCAGTCTACCAAAACCACCAGGCTCAGCTGATAACGAGGGTATGACCTGTGTTCTCTAAAAACCTACATCTCGCCGGTATTAAAGTATTCTTGACTAGCCAAGCACTTGGTCCGGGACAAGAGGATCTCATAGGAGCAACAATCATCTTGTCAGACTCGTCGTAAAGGGGGACATCTGTACTTAGATGCTGCGAGCACTAACAAGTATTATGGAACATGTGGAAGGGCGATTGTTTAGCGCTGGCGTAGAAGCAAGGAGGCAACATGGGAAACAGCAAGATGAGCATTATCATGATGAACGGTACCACGGATAAGCTCCTGGCGATGGCAACTATCGTATCGGGAGCAGTGGCTATGGGTAAAGAAGTTGATATCTTTGTCACCTTCTGGGGTTTGATGGCGTTCAAGAAGGGTGCTTGGATGGATCCCAGCCAACAGAGGCTCCCCGCGGAGTATCAGGAGTTCGCGCCCATGATGCAACAAGCTATGCAGAGTAAAGGGGTCAAGTCTTGGATGGAGACCCTGAAAATAGCCAAGGAACTCGGCGACATCAAGGTTTATGCTTGTGGCATGACCATGGATCTCTTTAGCCTGAAGCTTGGGGATATGGAGGACATTATTGACGACGAGAAGGGTGTGGCTGGCTTTATCGGCGACTCCGAGGGTGCAGAGGTCTTAGTCTTCTGAGCAAGAGTTTTGTAAGTGAGGTTTTGACGGAGGTAAAACATGTCGGATGTAGTTGTGAAACAGGAAATTGACGCGCGCGGGAGTGCATGCCCCGGTCCTCTAATGGAGTTGATCCGCGGCATCAAAGCTGCCGGCGTCGGCGAGTCTGTAGCTGTTCTATCCAGTGACCCAGGATCTAATAAGGATATCCCTGAATGGGTTGAGAAGATTGGCTATGAGCTATTGGCCAACGAAGACCAAGGCAGCTATAGGCGCTTCATCATAAAGAAAACTAAGTAGGCTCTTCGGCCGAAGTCTGTGGGCGGTAGCAATCTTCCACAGACTTCGGCTTCGGTATTGCTAAGGAGATTCCATGCACAAGATCTTGATCATCGGTGGGGGTCCCGGCGGCACGATTCCTGCAAATCATCTGGCGGAACACCTTACACCGGATATCCGCGCTGGTAAGGTTTCGATCACGCTGATCACCGACAAACCTAACCAGGTCTACAAACCCGGGTTCTTGTACCTGACTTTTGGTAAAGATACCCCAGAGGTCTACACAAGGCCGGTAAGTGAACTGGTGAACCCTCTGGTCGACGTGAATATCGACTCAGTCACCAAGGTCCTAGCCGAGGAAAACACCGTAGAGACCGCCAGCGGCGCCAGATACGCCTACGATCAGTTGATCCTAGCCACAGGCGCACGCATCTTGCCCGAAAAGACTCCTGGCCTCAAGGAGGCCGGCCACTGGTTCTACGATCTTGAAGGGGCTCAGAAGCTCCGCAAGGCCATTGAGGAGTTCGATGGCGGACGCGTAGTGATATCGGTAATCGGTGTACCCCATATGTGCCCGGTCGCTCCCCTGGAGATCAGCTTCATGCTCGATGACCTATTCACCCGTCGGGGGATCCGCGACAAAACCGAAATGGCCTACACCTACCCTATCAACCGTACCCACACCATAGAGGCTGTAGCCGCTTGGTCGGGCCCGGAGTTCCACCGTCGCGGCTTCCAGGTGGAAACCTTCTTCAACGCAGATCATGTGGATCCCGATAAGAAAACCCTAGTCAGCATGGAAGGAACCGAGCTACCTTTCGACCTACTGATTGCTATCCCCGAACACGCATCCGCACCGTTCCTGGAAGCTTCCGGCCTAGCCATAGGCGGCTGGGTACCGACCAATCGCGAAACGTTGGCGGTCAAGGGGCACGAGGGTAGGATCTGGGCTATCGGCGATACTACCGACCTCCCCGTATCCAAGGCTGGCTCGGTGGCCCATTTTGAGGCCTCCACGCTCATCCAGAATGTACTCTGCACCTACCGTAACGAGGCTATCAATGGCCTGTACGACGGGAAGACCATTTGTTTCATCGAAGCGGGGTTGGATAAGGCGACTTTCGTCGAATTCGGTTATACCCACCCGCCCGTACTTCTGCCACCCTCGAAGATGATCCACTGGTCGAAGATAGCCTACAACACCGCCTATTGGCTTACGGCTAAAGGCGCGATGTAGGGGGGAGAATCATATGGCTAACGAAAACCTCCCCGGCAATGTCGAGTTGAACCAAAAGTTGGACAAGGTTCTGGAAAAACTCGACACCCTGGAACAACGTCTTGATACCTTGGAACAAGGCCCCTACGGTGAGCTGATCGGCCCCTTGAGCTTGCTACATGACGCGATGACCGATGACATGGTCAAAGGCTTGGTGGGGCGTATTTCTCGTCTTGCCGAGGTAGGGCTGAATCCGCAAATCCTAGAACTTCTAGGTAAGCTGAGTAACCCGGAGCTCCTTACCATCCTGGGAAAGCTCACCGACCCTATGATGCTCGAAATGTTCAACGGCTTGGCCTCGGTAATGGCCCTCATGAACAGTGCCATTACCGACGAGATGGTCAAAGGGCTCATGCGCAAGTTAGCTGGCTTGGCGGAACTACTGACCGACCCCTGGGTACTGGACGCACTCCAACGGGTGGCCAGGGCGCTCAAGACCACACAGTCGGAGTATCCCGACGTTCGTGTACCATCTGCAGGTAACGTTTGGAGCATCCTCCGCGGCGCTAATGATCCCGATTCCAAGCGCGTAGCGACCTTCAGCCTCACATTGTTAAAAAAACTGGGTAAGGAGTTTTCCTGACTCCTTGAACAACAAAGCAACCGGGCGCAAAAAGCGCCCGGTTTTTGGTGGAGCCGAGGGGATTCGAACCCCTGACCTCGTGAGTGCGATTCACGCGCGCTCCCAACTGCGCCACGGCCCCACGCAACAACCATGGTATCGTATCCCTCACCCGAGTAGTTGTCCAGCCCTTGCTACCCGGCAAAAAATACATCAAAACCTATACTGCATACCCCCTTTAGAGTAGCATCCGGCCGGTATCGTACATCAAAAACCTACGGTGCACTGGCTACGGCGGCGGACCATTCCACAGACAACACAACCCAACCTTCCCACCGGAATCACCGTCGCTATCTCTACAGCTATAGATATGGGCTACCTATCTCGAGGTAGATGGAGAGGACCTGATCCTGCTCGCAGGATCAGAGTGTATCCCATCCGCCCCATATCCACCGCTTTTGAATATAGTGTTCCAGCCCTGAGGCCGGCTTCTCCCTGGGTTTGTGCGTCAAGACCCGGAGCATCTCGCGAGCTGGATTAGAATTCGGACATATGGAATCGCAGATCTGGGCCGAACTGACTGAACCACTTTCATCGCCGAGAGTAGATGGCTCCTCTAGGGAAGAACAGCTGGAAGTACTGGACAGGCTGAACGAGGTGATCGGTCCCGGCAATTGGTCGGAGCATTACTCACTCCTCTCCTCCTCACCCTGGCTGATCCGCTGCCGCCTCGAGCTCTATTCAGCAGCACGTGAGGGCTTTGGCCGGGGGCAGGACTTTGACCAGGCAATTGTGGAGGCCTTCCTTGCCGCTGCGGCCCGCTTTAGTGTAGGCGGCGGGCATCCAAGTTCCACACAGTCCGCAGCAGCCGGTCCTACGGATGAGAAACCCGAGGTACACCAATTGGTAGACCGGCTCCTCGAGCGTTTGCGCCAAGCCGGCCAGGGACGAGAGGCGGCTAAGTTAGTAACGCGTCTTGGTGGCTACGGGCACAACTCTGAAGAGACCAAAAGGCTTTACACCGAACTACGCGATTTATTCCTGAATACCCATGATTAAGGCCATTGCTATAAGAGGCCTTCACGCGGATTGTCCGCGTCTCTGGCACGCCCTGCATCACGCCTGTGTAGTGGATAAGAAATTCATGCCTAACACGACCGGTGCTGGACGGACGCTACCAAAGTAGTGCTGCTGGGCGACCTGATCCACCCCGAAACCGCAGCAGCCTACGCACAGTTGATCGGCGTACGACCGGGTGAATTATGACTCTTCCGATAGAATTATGACTCTTCCGATACTGAGCTACCTGCGCCAGGCCGCCTGGCGCAGGTAGCGGCACTTTATCGAATCCAGCGCTACACTCGATTCTCTCAGGGCCATACCACCGTATTGCTGGGCAACCACGACGCCCCTGTCCTCAATAAGCCACATGCCGGGCAATACTCCAGGATGTGGCACACCGAGTTCCTACCCGTCTATGGTGGGAAGGAACTCCCCCAGGTACTGAATCGGTGGTTTGCCGGGTTGCCGACCGAACTCACTGTAGACAGCATGAATTTCTCCCATGTAGAGACTACGCCTTGGCTACAAAGCTACAACGATATGTTCTACACTTCCAAGGAAGCTAAGCAATAGGGTGATTCTATAACCCAGACTACGCCAAGCGGATGGGGTACCGTTCCGGCGCCTACGGGCACACTATGATGCGCGATGGTATCCGCATCTTTTAGGAAGTGAGTATTGCCCTAATCGACGCACTTGACTCGGGCCGGTATCTCAAACTCATGAGCACCTCGGACGATCTAAAGTGGTCAATAATCAACCTCGACGAGCGGTAGCGCGCTATAATGCCCTGGTATGCTCGAAATCGACGATCCTGTAGCTTACCCCACGCCCGGCGTGGGCCGGACCGTGGGAATATGCGTACGTGAAGTGCCGGATAAATACCAGTTGCATTTTGTAGCGAAGATGTTGCGCCAGGAAGCCATAGCCTTGATGGGTATCAAGACCGTTCTACAAGCCCGCCTGCGGCAGTGCAGCAGGCCACTAGGTGGCCAGGGGATACGGCTCGAACTCCTGGAATACAATCTTCCCATGCCGGTGGACCAGATGGCCAAACAGCTCACGGCGCGCCGGATCACTGAGATCAATAATACAAAGAGAGTCTTCAGCCCCGCGTGTATACCGCCCCACTACGCATGGCAGAAACCCCTCTTTTCCATCACCGACCGGTACCTCCCGGGCGGCGGCGTCAAGACCCTAGCCGAAGGGCCTGACCTCGAATTGGCCCGGACCCCGGCGATTAAGCAGCTGTGAATGTCTGATCCCCTCTATGCCCCGCGTACAGTACGGTCTCTGCTGGCTGACTATGGGCTACATGCCGACAAGCGGCTTGGGCAGAACTTTCTAATCGACGGAAATCTGGTTGAGCTGGTTGTGCGCTCCCTGGCCCCTGGACCGGGGGACCGAGTGTACGAGGTGGGTACAGGCCTAGGCACCCTGACCCAAGCTCTGGCCAAGACCGAGGCTAGAGTGCTCTCTATCGAAAAGGACACCCGCCTTGCGCCGGTGCTTGAGCATACTCTAGAAGGCACCGGTGTGGAGCTGGTGTTTACGGACGCGCTGTCGTATCCCTGGCGGCAAGTGCCCGAGGGCAGCCTGTTCATTGGCAACTTGCCCTACAATATTGCGACCCCCCTACTCACTATGTTACTCATCTCAGGCCGGTTTTCCCGCTTGGTAGCCTTGGTACAGAAGGAAGTCGCCGAGCGCCTAAGGGCCCTCCCCAGCACAGCCGCGTATGGGATCCTGAGTTTGCGGATACAGTATCACGCCGAGGTGAAGAAGGTGCGGGATTTCCCACCTTCAGTCTTCTTACCAAAACCGAAGGTGACTAGCACGCTGGTATGGTTGAAGACCCGCAAAGTTCAGGACAATGCCGAGTTATTCACCCTGATCCAAACCGCCTTCGCGAATCGGCGTAAGAGCCTGCGCAAAAACCTAGAAAACGCCGGCTACAGCAGGAAGCAGGCCATAGAGGCGCTGAACGCGCTGGAGATTAATCCTCAGGTACGCGGGGAGGCCCTTTCGTTAGACACCTTCCTAGCCCTAGAGGCACGGCTAAGGACCGGCAAAACCCAGAGCTAAGGCTGGGGCTACTAGACCACTATGTAATACCAGCCGCTCTGCTAAACTAGGGCAGTCAGCTAGGCTGAAGGAGGCTCGATGCGCTTTTTTGTAGTGGGAGATGTTTCCGTAGATCTGATCTATTTCCTGGACCGTATACCGGAGCCAGGCGAGGAGGTGCCTACACGGCGCTCCTTAATGCGCCCAGGTGGCGCCGGCGCCACCATCGCGGCTAACCTGGCCAGCCTGGAACACCGGGTCCAACTTGGCGCGAGAGTAGGTACTGATCCACTCAGGGCTCTAGCCCTGTCCAACCTGAAGGCCACGGGTGTGGACCTGCGTAACGTGCAGGACGATCCCGAAACACCCACGTCCTCGGTAGTCATCCTCATCGTACCGGGTGGCGAGCGGGCCATGGTCGCGAGCCCCGGCGCAAGCCGCATGCTCGACGCCTCGGAATTTAGGATGCGCTCGTTGGATCAGATCGATGCCGTGGTAGTCTCGGCATACGCCCTAGTAGGTGGGCCGCAGCGCGAATATACCACTCGCGTCTTGACCACGGCTAAAAAACGCAGTCTACCTATCTTCGCCGACCTTGGCGGTGGCGCGGTGCGCGCCGCTGGGAAGGGACTCCTGGAAGCTCTGAAAGGTGCTGATTATCTGCTCATGAACCAGGCCGAGCTACTCGAGCTTACTGAGACTGACTCCATCAGTGATGGTTTGGGGAAACTCAGCGAATATCAGCTCGAGCGAGTGGTAGTAAAGGTCGGCGCTATGGGCTCGATCGTGCTGACACCCACCGAGCAGGAACTCATCGATCCCTACCCTGTCGACAACGTGATAGATTCTACCGGCGCGGGCGATACCTACACCGCTACTTTCGCGCACGGGATTATGGAAGGTCAGGACCTGATTACCGCCGCGCGCGCGGCCAATTTAGCCGGTGCATTAGCCACCACCTCTATTGGCGCACAGGGACGGCTAGCGCGGCGCGAGGATTTGAATACGGATACTCAGGAGCTGCTCTTGAAGTAGTCACGCAATGCAAGGAGAAAACGTAAACCCACCAATCCGCTCTTTTCAGGATGGAATTGTGTGGCAACCACGTTTTGCCGAATAAACAACGAAGTAAACGAAGTCCCGGCGTACTCGGTCTGACCCACACTGCCGGGCATCGGTGGCACAAAGTAGGAGTGCACGAAGTAGTAATAAGCCGAGTGCCCTCCGAGCAGGGGGCTTTGCGCATTAATATCCACGATATTCCAACCCATATGGGGCACCTTGCCTTGCGAGAAGCGCTCCGAGCGGCCCGGCAGCAGGCCAAGCCCGGACACCGCAGAGGCCTCCGCGGAACCCTCCAGCAGGAGCTGCAGGCCTACACAGATCCCCAAGAAAGGCCGACCGGCAGCGATGTGTTCCACCGCGCGATCTCTGAATCCAGAGCTCCGGAAAGCACGCATCACCTGGGCAAAATGCCCCTGTCCCGGCAGCACCAGCAGCTCGGCACCAGGTGCAACCTGAGGTTGTCCTGAGACCACCACATCAAACCCTGCCGCCAGCAGCGCCTTGGCCGCGCTGGTGATATTCCCGGATCCATAATCAATCAGAAGCGTCTTCATCGGCCGTTTCAGAGTAAACCCTTGGTACTAGGCAGATCATCGCGGGTCAGTCGGCTGGCGCCGTGAAGAGCCAAGGCCAGAGCCTTAAAGGAAGCTTCAATCAGGTGATGTGGCTCCCGCCCCGCCAACACCCGTAGGTGCAGAGTAAGCCCCGCGTGGTTGGCCAAACCGCGCAAGAACTCTCGCAAATGGTAGGGATTCATACCTCCGGCGCTACCTATGTTCCCCAGTTCCTCAGGTGCAAACGCCAAGTGGGACCGGCCGGAGAAATCCACCACCACCTGCACCAAGGTCTCGTCCATGGGTACATAGGCATCTGCGTAGCGCTCTAGCCCATATCCACCGGCTATCGCCTCTTTGAAAGCCTGCCCCAGCGTGATGCCTACATCTTCCACCAAATGATGCGCGTCGACAGCTAAATCACCCCGAGCTTCCACAAAGAGCGCAAAACGGCCATGGCGCTGAAGCTGCAGTAGCATGTGATCGAAAAACGCTAGGCCGGTGCCTACTTCACCCCCGGCGGGGCCGTCTAAACCTAGTCCAATCTTTACTCGGGTCTCCGTACTCAAGCGATCAACTTGTACCTCACGCACCCGCGTCAACCTCCTCCGCTCCGCTGTGACCCAATTCGAAAGCCGCCTTCAAGAACGCGTCATTCTCCACCACCGTACCCACCGTGACACGGATACAGCCATCGAGCCCCGGCAGATGGTCCTGCCGACGAATCGCTACGCCGCGGCGCAAGAGTGCCTGCTGGGCCACTCCAGCGTCTTGGGTTTTGATCAGCAGAAAATTACCCGCGCTAGGGAAGGCCCGCCAGCTGGGATGGGCCTTGAGTTCAACGTACATACGCTCGCGTTCCCGCCGAATGCGCTCGGCATGCTCGGCCACATAGCCAGGGTGCTCGAGCACCTCTTCCAGCAACACTTGAGTCACAGAGGAAAATATGAAAGGGGACAATATCCTCTGCACCAGCCCAGCCACCTCCGGCGAGGCCAACAGGTATCCCGCCCTCAATCCAGCCAACCCCCAAGCCTTAGAGAAGGTTCGCAAAAGCGCCATATGCGGCTGGTCTTTGACCTGTCGTTTACAGTCATGTGGCGCAAACTGATAGTAAGCCTCATCTATCACCATCAGCCAGCCATGTTGCGCCGCCGCCTCAGCTAGCTCGTCAATCTCGGCCAAGCCGAAGAGGGTGCCGGTAGGCGCATGAGGATTAGGCAAGAAGAAAACGCCGGGCTGATCGGCTTGTGCCATAACCCTGATCAAGGCCTTAACGGGTAGGGCGAACGAAGGTAAGAGCTGCACCGCCTGGTAGGGCGTATCGCCAATATGCGCGGCACCTTGGTAAAAGGCAAACGAGGGTTCCACATCAAGCACCCGCTGCGCAGCGGCCGCCAAAGCCTGGATCAAAACATTAGAACCCGGGGCCAGTACAACACCCTCCGCCTCCCAGCCTTCGAAGGCTGCCAGGCGCTTGCGCAGCGTCTGTGACCTTATCTCGGGATAGCGATTAATATTGAGAGAACCTAGGCGCGAAAATACGCCGGCCAACAGCTCTCTCGGAAGATCGAAAGGGTTCTCGTTCTGATCGAGCTTAACCGGTACGTCGATATTCTCGTATGGATAATCCCGCAACTCGGCGACGTACGGTTTGAATGGCTTCACCCGCCGATTTTACCACCTCCAATTTTCACTGAAGCCCACCCAGTGTGGTTGGGCCTTCTTGCCACCCCTTGTACCCCTGTCCAGCACCAGAGGCTGGGGTTATGATTAAAATAATCATGACACTGGAGCGAATTGCACTATTTATCGATGGCTCTTACATATACGCGGTCGCCAGGCGTTTAGGCTGGAGCGTGGACCACCGCCGGGTAATCGAGCACTTTCGTAATCAAGGCGAGCTCTACAACGGCTTTTACTTCGCGCCCATTACCGACGCCTCCGATGACCGTCAGCAAAAGTTCGTGGACGCCCTGACCTTCATGGGGTACACCGTGCGCTCACGCGAGGTACACGGTGAACGCCCCAGCTTCGAGGCCTACTTGGCCACCGATATGCTGCTCTCGGCGCCACGATGGAATGAGGCGGTCCTGGTCAGTGGAAGTGCGGATCTGGTGCCCGCAGTAGAGGCGCTCCGGTCCATGGGTAAGGAAGTACAGCTCCTAGGGATTCCCGAGTTGACCGATCTGGAGCTTCGCAATATCAGCGATGATTACCTGGATCTCAGGGACATGCGTGATATCTTCGAGCGCGAGGAGGGTGGCCGCAGAAGCTACCCAGATGTAGGGATGCACGAAGGTCAAGCCGAAGGACATGAACATGCCTTCGGCGCGCTCGAAGAAGGAAAGTTCTAGGCGGCGCAGCGGCAGAGTGCCTGTTCTAGCGGGCGCTCATGCCGCCGGATGACTTGTCTTGTAAGGCCATGAAGAAGCTCCCTAGCTTGACACCCAAGCCAAGGGTAGCGCTCGCAGTGACTGAAAGGCGCGAGCTGAATGAGCTTGCCTGCTCCCAGCAAGATATGGGTCGTGTGTGCTATTTGATCGCTACTGTGATCCGCAGTAATACGCCCAAAGCCCCATGTGGCGCAACGCGCAACCCCAAATCCCCCGGTAGGCCTGCATGATCGAAGTTCACCCGTTTAGCAGGAGAATACTATAACTTCCGCTCTCTGCGAACAGATATTCCGGCTGGTCTATATTCGGTTGCTCAACACGTAACAACCCTTCATTTAAACGTATGCTCGTCTCTGCCGAGGAGTGCCAGGTGGGTTCGCATAACCTCAGGAGCATAGGCCAGCAGGGCTAGCCGGGCCCCAAACGGGCGCCCAAATAAGCGTTACCAGCATACCAGCCAGTCAGGATAGCGCAGCCCAGAGCCCAGTTGCCGCCCAGGTACACTAGTTGAGCTTCGGCTCCAACTACCTTTGGCCCCGGTAAGCCAGCTCCACCACGCCGGGCGACACACCCAGCTCACCGTGCATTACCATCATGCGTAGCGGTTCCATCCCGTATTCGTACAGTTCTTGTATACGCCGGTCTGCCGTGCTATGAGACTAGAACACCCCCACCTGGTGAAAGCCCGTCAGCAGCATCTGTACGCCGATGACCATGAGGATTAGACCCATCAACCGGGTAATAATATCGATCCCGTTCTTACCCAGGTAGCGTACCAGCCTCTCGCCATAAACAAAGAATAAGTAGGTAGCCAAGCACAAGACGGCGAAGGCCAACAAGGTTAACAGAAGCTCCCCAATGCCACCGCCGCTGGTGAAATTCATGGCTGTGGCAATGGTTCCAGGCCCGGCCAAGATCGGCATGGCCAACGGTGTAACCGCTACGCTGAGTTCCGCCTCCAGGTCTTCCTGGCTGCCCTCTCTGGGCGCGTGGATCTTGGAGGATTGGCCGTAGAGCATATGATATCCGATTATCACTACTAATCCGCCACCGGCAATACGGAACGCCGGCAGACCGATACCGAATAGATCAAAGATAACCTTGCCCAGTACGCTGAATATCAGCACGATCAGAAAAGCCGTTAATATGGCCCGCCGCGCCACCATGGTGCGTGTTGCCGGGCTGTCAGCAGCAGTCAGCCCCAGGAAGACGGGAGTATTGGCAATGGGGTTCATGATGGCGAAGAATCCCATCAGCGCTACCAGAAACTGCGCAGTCAAGTGGTGCATCGGATTGCCTCCATTTGCACAGTTTATCAGCCCCAGTCCTCATCCAAAACGCGTCCCAGCAACTCATACCCCTTCATGTGAAAGGCGCGGGCGGCTGTGGTCAGCTGGGCGGCTTTCAGTAGAATGTAGTCAGTGTCGAAGGTCGAGAGGACAAAGATACTCACCGAGACCTTGGCCAGCGTAGCGGAAATCCCGGCCAGCACGCCTGTCATGGAGAGCGGAAGCGGCCCCATCACCTTGAAGCACGACCAGCCCTCGCTCTTTTGGTCACCCTCTAGCCGGATGGATGAATCGCAGACCACAGACAACTCTTCGTCGGTACGAGCAATCCAGTAATGTGTACCCAGAGAAATCATCGGCAACGCAAACTCCACCGGCAAACGGTGAATCGTGAAAGTGGTATCAAGCAGCTTCAAGCTAAGGTCAGGCATAGAGATCCTCCGGTACCTAAGTGCCCCTGCAGGCTGATCATATCAACCGTAGTACAGCCTTCTAAGTTTTTGGTTGGCTCCTCCGGTCCTCATTCCCCGCGTACGCCCGGCAGCCTCACGAAGACCCGGTTTAGGATAATACTGTGAAAGGTTACAGCGGGGCGGTACTGGCGGGCGGGCACTCGAGCCGTTTTGGACAGGATAAGGCGCGCTACATTTACCGGGGCAAGCCGTTGCTAGGGTGGGTGCTCGACAGCCTCTCAGGTGCCGCCGAGCGCTTTGTGGTGATCAGCCGACCCTACCCGGAGTTCGATGTGCCGGGTTATTTCGATATCCGGCCGGGAGCCGACTCACTTTCCGGCCTGCACACCGCGCTGCTGAAGATCCGCACCGACTGGACGGCGCTGGCGGCCTGCGACCTGCCCTTCTTAACTACCGAATACTGGGCGTTTATGTACGCTTTACACGAGCATGCCCCGGTGATCATGGCTCAGGGACCAGAAGGCCATCCAGAACCCCTGGCCGCGTTATATCACCACTCGGTCCTGGCCGGAGTGGAGCGTCAGCTCGACGAGGGGAACTACTTAATGCGCCAAGTTATGAGCGACACCGGCGGGTACATTATCCCCTGGCCGGTACTGCAAGAACGTTTCGGGCCCGATCTATTCACTAACGCCAACCACCTCGGGGACTTGCCCTAGTCGCTCGGCTCCGCAGTACAGCCGGTAACCCGTCGGGCGTGTATAGGTCATGAGTGCAAGTCTGTATTGACGGGCTAGGGTCAGAGCGCGGTCGGTAGCGCCAGTACGGGTAGAAAGTCCCACCGCACCCAAGGCTACAGCCTTGACTACCATCTCGCTGGAGGCCCGTCCGGTCTCAGCAAGATAGAAAGGGGGACTGAAGCCGCTTAACAACGCTTCCCCCGCTACTCGGTCCACCGCATTGTGGCGGCCGATATCCTCGGCCACGGCCAGTAAGAGGCCCTGCAGATCAAACAGGCCGGCGGCGTGGATACCACCGGTAGCATGGTAGGCCTTAGCCTTCTGGCGCAAGACCTGTTGGGTACGGATGGGCAGATCTGGATCGAAAACCGCTTTAGGCAAGGGTACCAGCCGGCGACGAGCGTAGATCAAGCCGCCACCACAGCCCGAAGATCGGACACCATTGCCAAACGCTCTCTTCCAGCGCAACTCCACCCTGGCGGTCTCACCATCGAAATTGAACTGTAGTACCTCCTCACGGGACTCCAAGAACCCCGATAAAAAGAGCATTCCCAGCACCAGCGCTCGCTCACCACCCGGAGAGTAGGCCAAGCCCGGCCAGACCGCGCCGTTTACTTCCAGTTTCAGAATGCGTTCTTGGGGCAGCTGGAAATGGGCAGTGTCCAGCCTGCCTTTCCGATAGACCCACATCTTCAGTCCCCCTTGGAGAGAGGTTCAAGTCGCACCGCCGCAGCCTTGTACTCAGGAATTCTAGAAATGGGATCGTAGGCATTGTTGGTCAGGCGGTTGGCAGGCGCCTCTCGGAAGTGGAAGGGGGCAAAGACTACACCCTCCGGGGTTCGCTCGGTTACCTCCGCACGCATGCGTATGCGCCCACGACGGGAGATCAACTCCACCTGCGCCCCATCTTCAATACCATAACGGGCTGCATCGGCCGGATGGATCTCTACTTTAGCCTCAGGATAGGCCGCGTCCAAGGGACTGCGCCGGCTCATAGCGCCACCATGCCAGTGGTATAGTACCCTGCCGCTGGACAAGATAAGAGGATACTGCGGATTGGGGCGCTCTTCGCTGGGCCGCCATTCGGCAGGCCG
>VAOZ01175034.1_pt1 | contig 19493 bp, 16 predicted proteins | sample 3394041 | NCBI WGS metagenome assembly VAOZ01 (sample SAMN08290431, study PRJNA428436) | hydrothermal vent metagenome | isolation source: Deep-sea hydrothermal vent chimney | place: Indian Ocean: Southwest Indian Ridge
AGCCGCAGCCGCCCAAGCCGCAGCCGCCCAAGCCGCAGCCGCCCAAGCCGCAGCCGCCCAAGCCGCAGCCGCCCAAGCCGCAGCCGCCCAAGCCGCAGCCGTCCAAGCCGCAGCCGCTTAAACCGCAGCCGTTGGCAGCACCCGAAGCGACAGCCCAACGGGCTGACCCATCGCTGGAAGCCGAGTTTCTTAAAATGTTGCTTACCCGGGTTACAAGGAACAAGCGCTATCCGCCGCGGGCAGAGGAGTTTGGCATTACCGGGAATGTTATTGTCGAATATGTTCTAAATCGTAGCGGGATTATTTTATCCGTAACTATCGGTAACTCAAGCGGTAATAAGATGCTGGATCAGGCTGCACTGAAAGCTGTGCGCACGGCCCATTTCGATGTTTGGCCAGACAGGGTTTTTACCGGGCAGGCAAACAAGAAGTTTTCAGTGAAAATTGAATACAATATTGATGAATAAGGGTAGGTATATGTTTGCAAGATTCTGGATGACGATATTCGTTTCAATGACTTGGGCTTTAATAGCACACGCTGGCGCAATTGTGGTATACACATCGCTGGAGCCCGCCGAGATAGCAGACTATGTCGCGGCAGCAAAACAGGATATGCCCGATCTTAAATTGAATATCGTACGTTTGTCGACCGGCGATCTGGGAGCCCGGCTATTGGCTGAAAGTAAACACCCCAGAACGGATGTCATCTGGGGATGGGCACTGACCGATATGTTGAATCCGCACATCCTGAGCATGCTGGAAGAATATCGGCCCCGGCACTTCAATGAGATGCCGGATAAGTTCAGGGGAAGTTCCGGGCGGTGGTTCGCTCCCACAGGGTATATGGCCGCATTTTGTGTGAATACACGCCGCCTGAAACAAAAGCATCTGCCGATGCCAACCAGCTGGAAAGACCTTACGAATCCGGCTTTTCACAACGAAGTGGTCATGCCGAATCCGGCATCATCAGGTACTGGCTACCTGCAAGTGGTTTCGATTTTACAGGGATTGGGCGAGAAAAAAGGCTGGCACCTCCTGGAATCACTGAATGCAAACGTAGGGCAGTATTCGAAGTCAGGTTCACGCCCATGCACCATGGTCAGCATGGGGGAATATACCGTTGGGGTCTCGTCCGCGATTGCCGCCGCCGAGGCGATCCGACAAGGCTACCCGGTTAAAATGGTGATCCCCTCCGGAGGCGCGGGATATGAACTGGAAGCCAATGCACTGATGAAATCCTCAAAACATAAAGCTGATGCAAAGCGTTTCCTCAACTGGACGCTCTCGGCCAAGGCCGCCAGCCTGTACTACAAGTATAAGGCGATCGTGTGGACGAAGGCCCGGAAAGGGATCGGCTCCACCAAGCTTGCCCACATCGCCAATCACCTCGACCAGATATTGTTTGATATGAATTTCGTGAGTTCAAGCAAACACCGCAGTGAAATTATCGCGAAATGGCGTCGGCGTATCGAATTCGCCAGGCATACAGGCAACGATCAGTAGTATGTCTGTTCGTCTGGAGGCAATCAGTAAGGCCTACGAACACACCAGCATCTTTGAGGGTCTATCCTTGCGGGTGCATGAAGGGGAATTCCTTTGCTTTCTGGGCCCATCGGGATGCGGCAAGACAACACTTCTACGCATTATTGCAGGCTTTGAAGGAATCAGTGCGGGGAGGGTTCTCTATAATAACCGTGAAATCACTGCACTTTCACCCGGAGCGCGTAATTTTTCAATGGTGTTTCAAGGATATACACTGTTTCCTCACATGTCCGTGTTCAACAACATTTCCTACGGTCTTGAATGCCGAAAGGTTGCAAAAAATGAGATAAGGAGTCGTACGGAAAAAATGTTGGAACTGGTGCATTTGTCCGGATTCGGGGATCGCTACCCAAGCCAGCTTTCCGGAGGACAACAGCAGCGTGTCGCCATTGCGCGCGCCCTTGCGGTCAAACCCGACATGTTGTTGATGGACGAGGCTTTTTCAGCACTGGATGCCAAGATCCGGGTTGAATTGTACAGTGAACTTCGGCGCATGCAAAAGTCGATCGGCGTTACAACCATCATGGTCACGCATGATCAGGAGGAAGCCATGGCGCTGGCAGACAGAATTGTCGTACTCAACAACGGATGCATTGAGCAAATCAGCACACCAGCGGATCTTTATTTTCATCCCGTTAACGTCTTCGTGGCCGATTTTGTGGGTGAAATGAATTATCTCCAGGTAAAAAATGAAGCGGGTTATCAGCTGAGCCTGGCTACCAGCCACTTCACCGTCAGTGCGGAAATAGCGGAAAATACAACGACCCTTGCCATTCGACCCGAAGATATTGAAATATCCGTAGACCATGGCGCTATCGTGAATATTTTTGATGTCGTTGTTCTCGAAGTCGTTTTTTTGGGTGCGTTTACGCGTATTCTGGCCAGCCTTTCGGATGAACAAACGGTGTTGTTGAAGCCCACCAGTAGCCAGCGCCTTGCCATTCATGTCGGAGACAGACTGACAATCCGGATGCCGCCTGAATTTATTCAGGTATTGCCACTTACCCATTGAGATGGAGTCACGCATGCGGATAAATGCACATCATACAGAAACCAACCCAAAGCCTGTCCTGTTGCAGCCAGGGCTCTTGGTCCTTGATATGGATTCGACACTGATTCAATGCGAGTGTATTGACGAAATAGCAGGGTACGTTGGCATTAAGCCTGAAGTCGCGGAGCTCAATGATCGTGCAAGGCGTGGTAACATGGATTTTTCCGAGTCCCTGATCGCCTGCCTCGCTCTGCTTTCCGGCACGGATGTGGCGGCTCTTGCGTACGTCTATGAAAAGTGCCTTGTGCTGACGGAGGGAGCGGAGCCACTGATCCGTGCAATGCACGATTGTGGCTGGAAGGTCGGCCTGGTTTCCGGCGGATTTACATATTTTACCGAGCGTCTGAAGCAACGTCTCGGCCTGGACTTTGCCCATTCAAACCGGTTGGAGGTGAGTGGCGGCAAACTGACCGGGCGCATACTCGGTGACATTGTCGATGCGGCGGCGAAGGTGGATTGGTTGATAGCACGGGCTGCTGAACTTGGCGTTCCTCTGGCTCAAACGGTCGCGGTTGGCGATGGCGCCAATGATTTGCCGATGCTCAAAAAGGCGGGCCTCGGCATTGCATTTCATGCCAAGCCCGCTGTCCGCGCTGAGGTGACGACCGTAATCAACGATGGCGGGCTGGATCAGGTGCTGCGATTGATCGACCAATGGAACTGTCGTCCAGGCCCCTGATCGGCGCGTCAGACCAGCGAGGCAATCTCTACATATTTTGCAGAAAATTAAACACGTCCGGAGGAAACAATGAAAAATACACGCAAGAATATCTCGCACGTCGTCCTGATGGGTCTGGGTTACCTTATGTTGATGATGCCGCATTTGACTGTGGCGGCAGCATCAGCGGAACGTCCAACGGCCACGCCCATCAAACATGTCATTGTGATTATCGGGGAGAACCACAGTTTCGACAACCTGTTTGCCACCTATGTGCCTGTGCGAGGGCAAAAAATTCATAACTTACTGTCGCAGGGCATCATCAAATATGATGGCACCCCCGGTTCCAACTATAAAAAATCAGCGCAAATGCGTGCGACAGTGCATGGTAAATATTCGATTGTCCCTGGCAACAAGACCCCGTACACCTTTCTGCCACGCCCGAATACCGGGATGGCGTTTGGACAACGAAGGCCGGCAAACAGTGCGGATCAAAGGTTTCCCATACTGCTGCCCAACGGCCCTTTCCAGATCACCAAATATGTACCCTATGCCTATGGCAGCAGTGGCAGCCCCGTGCATCGATTTTTTCAGATGTGGCAGCAGTATGATCGTGGCCTGAATGATTTGTTTGTATGGACAGGCGTCACCGTTGGCGTTGGGCCGGACAATGGTTTTCCGGCGCCCACCCCGTCCAATAGCCAGCAGGGCGGTGAAGCCATGGGCTATTACAATATGCTGCAAGGCGATGCCCCGACATTCAGGTATTTAGCGGACCATTTCGCAATCAGCGACAATTATCATCAGGCAGTCATGGGCGGCACAGGTGCAAATTTCCTCGCCATTGCCACGGGCGGCTATGCTGCTTTGTACAATAAGCATGGTAAGCCAGCCGTACCCCCGGCCAATCAGATCGAGAATCCGGATCCCGCGTCCGGAACCAACAATTTTTATAAGAAGGATGGATACCGTGGTGGATCCTATGTGAAGTGTGCGGACACCTCGGAGCCGGGAGTGAAGTCGATTCACGATTATTTGCGATCCCTGGATTATCACGTGTTCAATGGCGGTAATTGCAGCAAAAACACCTATTATCTGGTCAATAATTATACCCTTGGCTATACGCCGTCAGGCGAACCACGCAAGATCGGGAAGGATCAATTTACCCTGCCGCCTCAATATGGGCGCACCTTTGCGGATTTGTTATCTGATAATGGTATTGGCTGGAAGTGGTATACCGGCGGACGCAATGGCGGGATATTTAACCCCACGGAGTATTGCGGCATCTGTGATCCGCTCGTGGCCTTCAAATCCATCATGACTACGGATAAAAAAAAGAATCTTCAGGGCATAAACGCGTTTTTCAGGGCGGTTCGAACCGGCACATTGCCACCAGTCTCATTTATCACGCCCTATGAAAGCGAATCCGGCCATCCCTCCGACAGTACGCTGACCGCTTACGAAAAACTCCTGACCAATATTATTAATCAGGTGATGGCCAATAGAACACTGTGGCCATCGACCGCGATTTTTATTACGACGGATGAAGGTGGTGGCTTTTACGATTCAGGTTACATCCAGCCCATTGATTTCTTCGGCGATGGCACACGTATCCCGTTGTTGGCGATCTCTCCCTATGCCAGACATGGTCATGTGGATCACAACTATGCGGATCACGCTTCGCTGATCAAATTTATTGAACATAACTGGCATTTGAAGACGATCTCAAAATTCAGCAGGGATAATCTTCCGAACCCCGTGGCATCGAAGAGCAAGCCTTATCAACCCGTCAATCGCCCTGCCATTGGTGACCTGATGTCCTTGTTTAATTTCAAATATTATCGAAAGGACTTGCCCGTTGTCCCGAATTTTTAACGGATGAAGTCCGGCATGGTAATAAAAGCGGCGGGTATGGCAGCCACCGTAGCGCTATGTGTTTTTGCTATTTATCCGATCGGAAGTGTTTTGAGACTGGCCTTTTTACAGGAGACCGGGGGCTGGGGATTCGGGAATTTTACGTATTACACCAGTTATCCGGGCTTTCTCAATGCGCTATGGCATACCTTGGACGTGTCCCTGTGGGCGACGTTAATCACCGTTGTGCTGGCCTATGGGTTCTGTTTCGCCCTGTACCAAACGTGCGTGCCATGGAAACAGGTGTGGCGTGGCATCATCATGCTACCGCTGATTGTTCCATCGCTGATGCAGGCGCTGGGTGTTCAATTCATTCTTGGCCGAAATGGTATCATGAATCAGTTCTTTGGAACTGATTTTGATGTGTATGGTTTCTGGGGTATTCTGATTTCAAATGTTGTGTATGCGCTGCCACATGCTTTCCTTGTGTTGCAGGTCGCCCTGGCGGCATCCAGTGCCCAGCAGTATGAAGCGGCCCAACTCTTCGGAGCCAATGGTCGCCGAATGTTCTTCAGCATCACCCTGCCGCATTCGAGATACGGCATACTTTCGGCTGTGTTTCTGGTGTTTGCCATCAATATCAGTGAATTTGGCAACCCTATGGTCATCGGCGGCGATTATAATGTGCTGGCCACGGAGATTTATAATCAGGTGATCGGTCAGGCGAACCTGAACATGGGCGCCGTCATCGGCGTATTTTTACTGGCTCCGGTCATGGCCACGGTACTGATTGAGCAATATCTGGCGCGTCGCCAGTCAATGATCGCCAATGCCGGGAAGATCACCTACGTACCCAAACCAAACCGTTGGCTGGATCGGGCCTTTCTGCTGTATGTGGGGATCATTGCGTCAATTATTTGCTCTATCATTGTGGTGGTCGGCCTCTCCAGTATATCCAGACTATGGCCTTACGATTTAACGCCCACATTGGCGCATTTCAGCTTTGGCGCATCAAGCGTATTCGATGTTCTGGGTAATAGCGTAAAAATGGCACTGCTGACAGCGGTCCTGGGTGGCATTTTGGTGACGATGCTTGCATGGGCTTCAAATGCATTGAAGCCCATAACGACCAAAGTGATCTACACATTGGCTATTCTCCCGGCATCCATTCCCGGCATGATCATTGGTTTTGGCTATGCGTTAAGCTTCTCGGGCACGGATATATTTTCAGACTCCATATTTGGCGTTATTTTATTGATGTCGATCTGTACGGTTTATCATTATCACGCCCAGGCATTTTTAATGCTTGCCAATCGCATGAAACAACTGGATAAAGCACTTGATCAGGCTTCCTCTATTCTCGGGGCAAGTTCATGGAGAACATTCCGGAAGGTGACGCTGCCGTTAATATGGCCCGCGATAGCCACTGTGATGGTGTTCTATTTTATTCAGGGCATGGTGACCTTGTCGGCGTTAATTTTCCTGGTTACTCCGCAGACTTCGCTGGCGGCCGTGTCCGTATTAACGTTAAATGATACGGGTCAACTGGCCCAGGCGGCAGCGTTGTCAACCATGATCATGTTGATCGTTCTGGGCACCTGGGTTATAGCCCAAGCCACCATGAAACTGAACAATCGTCGTCAGGGCCGATTGCGCACGGCTCCCAACCCTGTATTTACGAATAATGCAGGCTAAATATGGATTCTTGAGAAGTTCCTGGTAACAATAGAGCCTCTTACAAAACTCTGGGTGAATGAGCGGCAATCCCACTTTGAGACCATTTTCGGAATTGAATGAGTTGCATGGTGGTTCCATGGATCGAAATTCAAGCTCGGAAATGGGCCGAAGTGGGGAAGCCGATCACCGCTCATGAGTTTTGCAAGAGGCTCTATGGGATAGGTATTCACCAGCGATCTTTCAGCACACGGATGTGGGCAAAAATGCTGACGGGATCATCCTTGATCCCATGTTTGTCGGCATAATGCTTTCTGAAATCTTCTTGAGCCGGGAGTAGAAACGGATTGGTGACCAACTCCTCACCGAGGGTGCCGGGGATAGTCGGGAGCCTTTGCCGATACCTGTCACTATCCCGTTTGAACCTCTCTTGAATAATATCATTCCGTGCCACGCGTTCGATACAGAACTCAAGATTCTCCAGGGTATATTCGTGCGCGCAATAAAAGCGGGTGGAGGGCGGCAACGCGGTAATTTTATTCAGGCTATGCCACATCTGTGCCGGCGTACCCTCGAACAGGTGACCGCAACCCGCGCCGAACAGGGTGTCGCCGCAAAACAGGGCGTCTTCGATGATATAGGCGATGTGCCCGCGCGTATGGCCCGGCACAAACAGCACGGACACATCCAGATGGCCAATTCGAAACCCTTGCCATTCACTGACGGGTTGATCCAGAGCGGGGATACGCATCGCATCACTGGCGGAACCCATGACCGTACACCCGTATTTCGATTTCAGTTCCAGATTGCCGGCAACATGATCCCAGTGATGATGCGTGTTCAGGATATGTGTAAGTTTACGCCCCAATTTCGTGCATGCGGATTCCACCGGCGCGGATTCCGCCGGATCGACGCATGCCAGTACGTCATTCGCTTCAATCAGGTAGATATAATTATCCTGCAAGGCGGGGATTTGGTGGATGGTAAATCCGTGATGGGAATAAGACCACATACTGCAAGCGTAGTTGTATCAGGTATTGATGTCATCGTAAAAAATCCACAAATGAAACTTTTGCTCCCAGCAGGTTAGAGCTATTGCAACTCGTTCCGCAAATCAGGATAGATCCTCAAACTGACTTCGATCAGGCGGGTCAAGGCATCAGGATAAAGCCACCGCCGATAATCACAACCCTGAAACGATTTCCAACCAAATCTTCCTCCATACGTCAGCACTTGCCGTATGCTATATCCACCGCATACCATGCCGCTATGTCCAATCCAGGATCGCATCCGGATCAAACCGAATCCGCAATGACTGTTGAACAGGCTTATCGGTACTGCATGCATCTGGCCCGGAATCACTATGAAAACTTTCCCGTGGCATCCCTGTTCATCCGCCGTGACCTTCGCCCGGCCGTAGCTGCCATCTATGCCTTTGCCAGGACTGCCGATGATATCGCCGACGAGGGGGATGATGTCGCGAGCAAACGTTTGAAACAGCTGGATGCATGGGCGGTGTTGTTGGAACGCTGCGAGCACGAAACCGTCAATCATCCCGTTTTTATGGCATTGGGAGACGCCATCCACACATACAGGCTCCCCGCATCCTGCCTGCATGACCTGCTCACCGCCTTCCGTATGGATGTCAGCATTCATGCATACGCTACCATTGACGAATTGCTGTTTTATTGCCGCCATTCCGCCAATCCGGTTGGGCGGCTGCTGCTCGCCTTGCACGGGATCTCGCATTCCTCTGCCCTGAGCGCCTCGGATGCCGTGTGTACGGCCCTGCAACTGACCAATTTTTGGCAGGATTTCAGCCGTGATATACCCAATGGCCGCTGTTATCTTCCTGAAGAATGGCTTAAACTAGCTGGTCTTGGCAGCACGGATTTACTGGAGCAGGATGTTGCAGTGTATATTCATCAGGCACTTGCACAGGCCATCGAATATACGGATATTCTGTTTACAAAGGGCCGTGCATTGATTCCGTTCCTGCCATTCAGGCTGAGGCTTCAGATCGCGGCGACCCTGCGTGGAGGACGAAAGATTCTGCGAGAGGTGCAACGTTCACATGATCCGCTGCATCGGCGTCCCACCTTGCAAAAACATACATGGCTGTTGCTCGCACCGCTTGTACTGGCCGATGTGCTTTTACCACCTTACCACCGCCGCAGGCCTTGATCCTGACTATCCTCAAATGCCGCCACACCCAGGCTTCCAGCACACAAAATCCGCCTTGCGCCTTGCATGTAACCACCGGGCGAGTCGCTGTGACGCGATTTGTGTGTAAGAGACAGCGCTAGCATCCGTATGACATCCCGTCAATATTGCGAGGATAAGACAAGAGGATCCGGATCCTCCTTCTTCTATGCTTTTTTCCTTCTTCCCGAAAAACAGCGCCGAGCCATGATGGCCCTGTATGCATTCTGCCGTGAGGTAGATGACATTGCCGATGAGATTAGCGAGCAAAGCGTTGCGACGAAGGAACTGCATTTCTGGGGGGAGGAGATTGCCCGAACCTTCGCGGACGAGCCGCAGCATCCTGTCGGCAGGGAACTGAACTGGGCACGGCAGCACTTTCATCTTTCTGAGGAATTATTTTTCGAAATCCTGGATGGCATGCGCATGGACATTGACCATCAACCCATGCTTCAACCGGCCGATCTGACGCTGTATTGCTACCGGGTCGCCGGCGTAGTCGGATTGCTGGCGATAGAAATTTTCGGGCATCCATCGCATCAGGCCTCCGATTTCGCCACGACGCTGGGGGAAGCGTTGCAATTCACCAATATTCTTCGGGATATGAAAGAGGATGCCGGGCGAGGACGCATCTATATCCCGCAACAGGACAGGATTCGCTTCGGTGTGGCCGATCAGGATTTCATGGATGGAAATATGCACGCGGGCATGCAATCCCTCATTGCCCATTATGTGGACAAGACCGGCGTCCTTTATGCCAGGGCGCTTGATCTCCTGCGGGATGAGGATCGTGAATCACTTCGGCCATCCCTGCTTATGGGTGCGATTTATTATGCTCACCTCAAGGGTATCCGGAAAAATCTGCACGATTTGTGGACGCACCCGCCTGAACTTCTGCCCATTCACAAGGTATGGATTGCCTGGCGGATGTGGCGCTATGAAAAAAAAGCAGCCCGAAAAGGGTTGCCCGTTACATTTGATACCTAGATCCTGCAAGTGATCGTGCATGCAGAGTGTAAGACATCGGTTTATATAGCATATTGAGAAAACATGTTGTCAGCTTATTGGTGATTAATGTTTTTTCGATATGCCGGATGAATCAATGGGTTGCGCTATGTGTGTGCGAGCACTTGCAGGATCCAGGTGATATCTAGCCTGTGAATCATGCAGGCTAACCAAGGGAGGCCATCGTTTGCGGGTAAAGCATAGTGGTCGAAAACGTATCGCCATCATTGGTGGCGGACTCTGTGGTCTGACGTGCGCCATCCGTCTCGCGGAATATGATTTTGACATCGACATATTCGAGTCAGCACCACGGCCCGGAGGCCGAACCCGTTCCTTTTTTGATGCGCGCGTCCGCCAATGGGTGGACAATGGCCCGCACCTGCTTTCGGGAGCATACCGTCACACCCGGAGATTACTGCAAGAGGCAGGCGCGGATCAGTATATCCACTGGCAACCCTCCCTCGAATTGCCATTGTGGGATGCACATCGCGCTCATTTCCAGCTTGCGCCAAACCGCTATATTCCCCTTGCCCTTGCCATGCCATGGAGCTGCCTTCGCCTGCCGGGCCATGGTGTGAGCAGTGCAGCCGCTCTGCTACGTTTGGCCATGCTCAACCAAAAATCTGTTGGTCAATCCGGTATTGATGATCGCACCACCGTCCATGACTGGCTCCGGCAAATTGATGTGCCACGTGCGCTCGTCCGTGATTTACTGGAGCCACTTTGCCTCGGCATTATGAATGAGTCCATGCAAACCGCCAATGCCAAAAGTTTTTCGCGTGTGCTGCGTGAAGCGTTTGACCACCATGCCTCAGCCCGTTTGGGATGGTTTACGCGACCTTTAGGCAAGGCCATGGTGGATCCGCTGGTGCGACTGGCAACATCACGCGGCGTCCGTATTCATACAGCTACACACGTCAGGAAACTGAATGTACGGGATAAAGAGGTTCATATTAGCACAGGCGGTGCATACAACATATATGACACCGTTGTCATGGCTCTTCCCGATCGCGCTCGCAATCGTCTGTTGCATGAAGATACGGAAGAACGTGAAACACGCTGCATCACCAGCATCCATCTATGGCTTGCGGATGTGGATGCATTGCCAAAGCCTCTTGTCGGAGGCATCGGAACAACCGGACAATGGTTCTTTGATGTAAGCCAGCAAATGTCGGAGCAAACCCTGTCACCCTATCGCCATATATGCGCCGTGATCAGCGCCGACCCGCGCAATATGTCCCGGCAGCGGCACATCTCCGAAGTATGCCAGGACATACGGGATATCATGGGCAGGCGGGATCCGATTAAACCTGTATATATCCGCATGGTACGGGAAGTCCATGCCACGACCCAGATTCGGGCAAGGGCAGCGGGCACACATAAGCCGGACCACATCATTAATGCCTCGGAAGCGCCATTACCCGGAGAATTGCCGGCAACGATTGAAGCTGCCGTTATCCGCGGCGAACAGGCTGCAAAGCAGTGCCGGTTTCTCCACGAAAGTTGACGTTACTCACTTTTTCCCCGTCTGTTCCGTCGCATAAGCTCAGTTCGAGCAACAAACTCACTAAAACTATTGCATAATCTTATAACTGATTGTTTTTATTGAATTATCAAGAGTGCTTATTTTTTAGGCACATGACAGAGGCATGGCATCCATGGTCAAAAATAAAGGGATAGGATGTATTCATCCACAAAGTTATCCACATGTTCTGTGGATGAAACGGTTAAATGCTTTTATCACCGCAAGTTAGCCATATATGACCTTATTTATGAACGATTCAGGTCGGCATATTCTTCCGGCATGCGTGATCCGGAATGTCGCCATTATTCCATACGTGGAAAAACAGGGCTTGGCCTGGCGCATTCATGCCCGGCTTTTAGTAAGCCCCACCCACCGTGCGCGAGCATGGTGATATCCCCGATGTGCACCGATTTATTCAGAATTTGGCCGAGCATTGTTTCACCCTTTCGCGGCATAAACGGCAGGAGTTGAATCGTCACCAGGCGAAGGGTCTCGACCAGATGATACAACACGGTATCCAGGCGCGTGTTATCATCTGCCTTGGCCAGTACCCAGGGTTCATTTTCCTCGACATAGCGATTGCCATGCCGCACGACGGCATTGATATGCTCCAGCGCTTCATGAAAGGCCTCCCGATCCAGTGCCTTCTGAACACCGCGCCGCATGGCCTCCACATCCGCCATCAAAGCGCGGTCGCGGGCTTCTTCACTGCCGACATCCCCAAGCACCCCCTTCCTGTATTTATGTAACATCGAAAGGCTGCGGTTCAGCAGGTTACCGATATCGTTAGCCAGTTCCGTATTATAACGCTGCTTCAAAGCCGCGAATGAAAAATCACCATCATGGCCGAACGGTACTTCGCGTAATAGAAAATAACGAATAACATCCGCATCATATTGTTTAAGCAGTTCATCAGGCTGTAATGCATTTCCCTTGGATTTACTCATCTTTTCACCTTCTACAGTCCACCACCCATGTGCGAATACGCGCCGGGGCAACGGTAATCCGGCGGCCATCAGCATGCATGGCCAGTAAACGGCATGGAAACGCAGAATATCCTTACCGATCAAATGTATGTCAGCTGGCCAGTACGGCATCTTTTTATCCGGAAACCCGGCGGCGGTCAGATAATTGGTAAGCGCATCGATCCACACATAGACCACGTGCCCGGCATCACCGGGAACCGGAATTCCCCAGGAAAAAGTGGTGCGGGAGATGGATAAATCGCGTAGACCACCTTCAATGAAACGCAACACCTCATTACGCCGTGAAACCGGCCCGATAAAATCGGGATGTTCATGAATATATGCCAGCAGCCGTTTCTGATAATCACCCAGACGAAGGAAATACGATTCCTCCCTGACCCGATCCACGCTCCGTCCGCAATCAGGGCATATTTTTTTCCCCCGTGCATCGACATCCTTAAGTTGCGTGCCCGTCCAGTAGGTCTCGCAGGGAATACAATACCAGTCTTCGTAAAACCCTTTATAGATAGCTCCCGCCGCAGTCAGCCTGCGCCACATTTCAGCGACTGCGTTTTTGTGCCTCTCCTCCGTAGTCCGAATAAAATCATCATTTGAAATGGAAAATCGCGACCATAGATTCCTGTAGCGTTTAACCACGGTATCGGCCAGATCAATCGGTGCGATACCACGTTTTTCCGCTGCTTGTTCCACCTTCTGTCCGTGTTCGTCAACCCCGGTAAGGAACAACACATCGCGTCCCGACATGCGTTGAAACCGCGCCAGAACGTCAGCGGCAATCGTGGTATACAGATGCCCCAGATGCGGCTCATCATTCACATAATAGATGGGCGTGGTGACGTAATAATTTTTCATTTCCCCGATATCCCCGTTATTGATTTAGCCTGCATGATTCATAAACCAGCGTGATGATTGCGCCTGCCGCACGCAGACAGGCAGGGACAAGGGAACAGGCAAAGGCATGGCGACATTTATCCCGGGATCCGACATTGGCATGCGGCGCATGCCGCATGTCAATGTCGGATCTTGGGTTTATGAATGGCTCAGGTTGTCCGTAAGGCTATACGCAAAGACAGCATATGCGCCAGCAGTGTCGTGGCGGGATTCAGCGTCCGGCGCCGCACTTCAGTCGGCCATACGGCCAGATCGCGTACCGTATCCATCAGTGCATCAAAGGCATGAAAATCACGATTTTCCCGCATGGCGGATTCCAGACGATCCAACACGATATCAGCGACCAATACATGCGGAATCTTGCGGACATACCGACCGATCCAGTCCTGCAAGCGACCAATATCCGTCCGCGCAATATCCACGGTCAGGCGATCCCAGTCCAGTAAGGCATCGGCAATATCCTTATCCACCAGTGAGGCAACCTTACCGGGTTGTCCACGCGCCAACCGTGTAGCGAAGTCCAGCATTTTACCCTCCATGCCCATAACACGCAATACCTGCCGACACTCATCGTCGTGCAACGGCGTCATTGCCTGTAACAAACAACGTGAGCGAACCGTCACCGGTACGGACATCATATCTTCACATACCAGAATCAACAGCCTGCCAGGCACGGGTTCCTCCAGCCCTTTCAACAACGCGTTCGCTGCCTGCAAATTCATTTTTTCAGCCTCATGCATCAGCACCACCCGTCTGTCGCTTTGTGTGCCGCTCAAAGACAAAAATGACAGCAAATCACGTGCCTGATCCACGTTCACATCCCGTTTCAGGTGTGTTTTCTCCTTATTCCATTCCCGTTCCACCGGCAGAAAATCCGGATGACTGCCCGCGGCCATCATATGGCACGCATGACACGTACCACATGCTTCATGGGCGGGGGATAGAGGCTGATTTCTTTCGCACAAATAGGCCCGCGCCATTTCAAAACCCAGCATGGCCTTGCCAATGCCCGCAGGGCCATGCAACAACCATGCATGGTGCAACGCTCCCCTGCTTAAGCCGTTGAGAAATCGTGCGTAGATATCCCCATGCCCTGTCATGTGATCATGCCGACTGGCCCGGACGATTCATGACAGTATTTCGCGTACACGTTTTTGCACCTCCTCCACGTTTCCCGATGCATCAACGCGATGCACCCGATCCGGTTCCGCCTCAAAAACAGATAGAAAGCCATTCCGTACGGCTTCGTGAAAGGCTTGGCGTTCATCATCCATGCGCGTGGAAGCCTCGCCGGCGGCTGCACGTCCATGCATGCGGCTCAATGCCTCGGACACGGGCAGATCAAACCACAATGTTACATCAGGCCGGAAACCGAGTTCGGCAATCTCCAGCATCGTATCCAGCACACCCGCATTCAAGTTCCGTCCCGCCAACTGGTAGGCGCGCGTGGAATCCGTATAACGATCACAAAGCACCACCGCGCCCGACTCAAGCGCAGGCCGGATCACCTCCCGCACGTGTTGAGCGCGATCAGCAAGAAACAACATCAGCTCCGCTTCCGGCACGGGGAGATACTCGCCACTCAGCAACAAACGGCGTATTCCCGCGCCCAACCCGCTGGCGCCCGGCTCGAAGGTTTCCACGACCACGTGGTTCTGTTCACGCAGCCATGCCACTGTCAGTTCCCGTTGCGTGGTCTTGCCGCACCCATCCACACCCTCAAACGTAATAAAGCGTCCGATCAATTTACACGCCCCTTTAACCTGAACTATTCATAAATGCTGCCATAGCCTTGCTTGTTCCTTTGTCCCTGCCTGTGCGATGCACGCAGACAGCCGCACCGAATTCTTCGTCGATCGTCCGTATGCATGGCTCTACGGCCTCCCTCCTCTGAATCCGTTGCGGACAAAGGCCCAGCCTGTCTGCGTGCGGCACGCACAGGCAGGCGCAATCATCACGGCGATTTATGAATAGTTCAGGTTAACAAACTCCTGAAACGTACCACCACCTGCTCGGGAAGTCGCACGGCGATCATCACGGGATCAAAATATTTCATTGACTGCGCTCAAACTTCAGCCATCGTCGGACATTCTTCTCGTGTTCCGCTAATGTGCTGGCAAAGGCATGGCCGCCGTGTCCATCCGCGACGAAATAAAGATAATCCACATCGGCGGGACGAGCGGCAGCCAGAAGGCTGGCCTTGCCGGGATTACAAATCGGCGTAGCTGGTAGCCCTTTGTGTATATAGGTATTCCATGGCGTATCGTGTTTCATGTCGGACTTGTGAAGATGGGCGGAGGATATTCCGTCTTCCTTCCACAGGCCATAAATAACGGTCGAATCCATTTGAAGCACCATATGCTTCTCAAGCCGATTACGAATCACGGCCGCAACCCACGGACGTTCCTTGTCCACGGCCGTTTCTTTTTCCACAATTGAGGCGGCAATGCGGAGACTCTCGGCATCCGCCCGGTCTGAAGATATCTTTTTAATGAAGGCGTCCTGAGCCTGAATCATCCGGGAAAGCATCGTCTCGGGCCGAACGGGTTTTCGGTAAGTATAGGTCTCGGGCAGCAAACGGCCTTCCGCCTTGGCGTCGCCAAGAAGCTTGCGCAGGGCGCTGTCCCAGAGATTCCTTCCCGTCCCCGTTTTCCTTGCCAGTAACGCGAGTACCGCATCCGTATGCAGGCCTTCCGGGATGGTCACCCGGTAAAAGGTTGCGTCTCCGTTATGCATGCGTTCCAGCACCTGCCACGCATTCGCGGCAGATTCAAAACGGTAATAGCCGCTTTGGAGACGGGCGGACATTCCGCTCATTTCTGACAATATGCGAAAAACCAGGGCCGAACGAATCACGCCGGCATGCTGCAATCGTTCTCCGACTTCCCGGCCGGAGATGCCCGCGGGGATATGTACGTCCACAATACCTTTCGGCCGTATGGGCAGCCACACCTCTCCCGCCGAAAAGGCCATGAACACCACCGCCAGCAGGAAGCATAATGATTTCAACCGCATGGAAGCTCCTCCGGTATGCCCGACTGACCCGCGAGTACCGAAACAAGCTGTTCAAAGAGGGCGGCATGCGTGTGCAACGGACGACCGTTCATGGAGGTCACAGGCCGGATAAACCAGCCACTGTTCACCAGTGCCATCGCTTCACACCTGTCGGCAAGGCTTCGCGGACACACGCGGGCGCGCACAACCCCGGCATCAATCAAGGCATGACGCACGACCCCCGGTACGACAACATCCGCATCGGGCGTCAGCCATACGCCATCCACCCACAATAGAATGTTGGAAGTCGGGGCTGAATACAGCATATCCGTATCAGTAATCAGCGCTTCCCTGTCTTCGGCAAGCAATCCCCTGCTCCTGAGGTCATGCAAGCCACGAATAGTCTGCGCGTAGTCCGCCGTCAATTTGGCGGGCCGGGGATATAATGGCAGCGGCCATATCACCGTGCATACGTGCACTGCCGCTGTCCTTGCTTCGTATGCCCTGCCTTGAATATAGATACCGACGCTTCGCTCATCGTTTGCCAACAATCCTCGCGATGCGCCTCCTCCCGTCACCGTGATACGTTGCAGCACATCGTCACCCTGTTTCGCCGCCTGAGCCAGACATCGTTGCTTGAGCCCGTCCGGCATATCAAGGCCAAACAGCCCCAACCCCAAGCGCAGGCGCGTTGCGTGCCCCTGCCAATCAAAGATTGCTCCGTCAATCACACGAAAGGTCTCGAAACAGGCTTCCGCGTACAGCAGTCCCCGGTCTTCTGTATCCGTCACCATGTACCCTGCATCGCTTCCTCCTTTTATGATCGACGCTGTTGTGATATAAGTCCACATGTCGAATTTATACCTTGATGCCATCGAACACGCACGGGTCTATGACATTGCCCGCGAAACGCCGCTGGAACTGGCGCCTAAATTATCGACCCGGTTGCACAACGAAGTGTTGTTCAAGCGGGAGGATTTGCAACCGGTTTTCTCATTCAAGTTGCGGGGCGCCTACAATAAAATCGCACACATGAGCGGGGAAGAATGCGCCAGGGGCGTCATCTGCGCCTCGGCCGGTAATCACGCACAGGGTGTCGCCATGAGTGCGAAACGGCGCGGTTGCACAGCGACCATCGTCATGCCGAACACAACGCCGGACATCAAGGTCAAAGCCGTTGTATCCATGGGCGCAACCGTGGTGCTACATGGTAATTCCTATTCCGATGCCTGTGAACATGCTTACCTCCTGATGGATAAGACCGGCCTGCATTTCGTCCACCCCTACGATGATCCGCTGGTGATTGCCGGTCAGGGCACCATTGCCAAGGAAATACTGCATCAGTCCCCAAAGGAGATGGATGCGGTATTTGTTCCCATCGGCGGCGGCGGCCTGATTTCCGGTATGGCCGTGTATTTGAAGGAATATTCACCGGGCACCCGTGTCATTGGCGTGGAACCAATGGATTCGGCTGCCATGTATCAATCCATTCAAGCCAATAAACGGGTAAAACTGGATCATGTCGGTATATTTGCCGATGGCGTCGCCGTCAAACAGGTGGGTAAGCACACATTTGATCTCACCAGGCGTTTCGTGGATGAAATTATTTTGGTGGACACGGACGAAATATGCGCCGCCATCAAGGATATCTTTGACGACAATCGAACCCTCGTCGAACCGGCCGGAGCGCTGGGTGTGGCCGGTATGAAGAAATATGTGGTGCGAGAAGGTACGCATGGCCAGGTACTGGCCTGCATTAACAGTGGCGCCAACATGAATTTTGATCGGATGCGGCATGTAGCGGAACGTACGGAGATGGGGGAAAAACACGAGGCCCTGTTTGCCGTCACCATTCCGGAACAACCGGGTTCATTCCTTCAGTTCTGTAAAATTCTTGAAGGCCGGGTCATCACCGAATTCAATTATCGCCTGGCCGGTCGCACAGAGGCTCATATCTTTGTTGGTATTGGCATCAGTGGGGGAAAGGATGCGGAGGCCATTCAATCCACATTGGAAAACAGTCATTATTCCGTAATCAATCTGATGGACAATGAGCTGGCGAAACTGCACATCCGGCATCTGGTTGGCGGGCGTAGCGAAGAGGTCCGTGACGAAGTCGTCTACCGTTTCGATTTTCCCGAACGCCCTGGCGCCCTGCTTAAATTCCTGACCGAATCCGCCGGACGCTGGAATATTTCATTATTTCACTACCGCAATCACGGCGCGGCGTTCGGGCGCGTGCTGGTCGGGCTTGAGGTTCCTGTGCCGGAACGAGGCGAATTAAACACGTTTCTTGATGATCTTGGCTATACCTATGTGAACGAATCCGCCAACCCCGCCTATCGTCGATTCTTATAGCGTTCGGCAATCGCCTCTTTTCTCGCCTCATTTCTTTGCTGTTGCTTTTTCAATTTCAATTTCAAACGTTCCTTGAAGCTCATCCCCCTCATGCTGTCGGTATTTCCACCGGAATGCCCATGTTCTGCAATGTAATTTCTCATATCGGCAGACTCGAATCTGCCGAAAATCGCATGTATATAGGACTTCAGCTTGGCGGTGCCTCGTTTTCCGGCATCCTTCGATAATTTCTCTTTCTCCTTGATCTCTTTGGTCCCGCGCACGTTCCTGCGGTATAGAGGAACAGGTTTCGCTACCTCCTTTGGTGGGTGAAGCCGACGTTCTTCAATTGCCTTTATTTTGGCTTTTAATTTCGCGGCACGGTCGGCTTCCTGATTTCCGCTTGAGACACTGCCTCGTACCGGTTCCACCATGGGCGCTTTCAAGCCGCCACTATTTTCAGCCGCGACGGATGAACCGCCTGCCAGTATATTCAGGCCCAGCGCATTTAGAGCCAGCGTAAACATTACGAAAACTTTTTTCATCTTATCTCCTTTCGGCAATTGTAGTCCCTCATTCTCCATGGAACTTACAAAGTCATCATGTAGTCACCTCATGGGTGGTGAATGATTCCTCGGAATGCCAGACGGATCAAAGGGTTGCGGCAGTATTTGTGTAAATATTCGGCTAGGCCATTCATCAGATAGACACGATCTTCGGAGTTATTAAAAAAAGCGGGACACAAGGAACAAAGTCATGTAGAAGTTCGCAACA